>Ga0172379_10010667_pt1 | contig 11078 bp, 6 predicted proteins | sample GrowelOW334metaG_FD_119756 | JGI IMG/M metagenome (GOLD analysis project Ga0172379, IMG submission 119756) | Groundwater microbial communities from an aquifer near a municipal landfill in Southern Ontario, Canada - Groundwater well OW334 metaG | ecosystem: Environmental > Aquatic > Deep... | reverse complement strand
CTTGATCCGGCATCCCCGAGATTAATGACCGAAGATAGAAAGATCACACCCAGACTGAAACCGAACAGCATGCAAAGCAAAGTGTACGATATTCTTTTTTTTAAATTATCGGTATGGGTCATAAGCATATGCTTATTTGTTATGGATACATTGTACCACAACCTAATAATATTCTCAACAAATTTGGCAACTGAGATCAGAACCACTCCGCCTTGTTCCTGAGACAGTAATTCAATGTTTTTGCAGTCATCTCCCCTATCTGCCATGAAGTGAATCCGCATTTTCCTTTTGAATTTTCATTCTCGAGCCCGAATGAGGCGCTCTTCTTTTTCTTATAATACGGCGAATCGCAATCAAAGACAACCTCGGATATGTTTTTGATCGATATATGATTTTTCACGAACAAGGCTTCGATATTCTCAAGAATTTTTTCCGCAAGATCCCTGCTGTCGATCCAGCTCAACTCATCGACTGCATTTCCCTTTTTGGCCAGCAAAAAAAGGCTCGCTTTTACGCCAATAACTTCGATTTTTAATTTATATTTCATTGATTTTAATTATTATTTCAGCTCTTCCGGATTACTTTCTATTTCGGCGTTTCAACCAAAAGCTCTGCACCATTTCCACTCTGTTCCCCTATGCCATTACTCTGAATATTCTCAAGAACTCCGCCTGGAACCTCTTCTTTCATTGGCAGGAGCTGTTTTTCTTCGGCGATCGGTTTTCCTTGTTTCAAGTTCGATAAAATTTTCTTGATGTCTTCATTGTCCGGATTCAGTTCGGATATCTTCTTGAATTGTTCGATCGCCAGATCCTTTTTGCCCTGTTCGTCGAATATCAATCCGAGTAAATATCGAGCATTGGAATATTTATCATTCAGAGCAACAGCTCTTTCAAGTTCAAATTGAGCCCTTGCTATCTCTTTTTTATCATAATAGATCGCTCCAAGCTGGTATGCCAGACCGCTGTCATAAGGTGCAATATTTTTTGTTTCTTCAAGTTTTTGAATCGCTTTATCAACCTCATTCTCGCGCATAAAGATCATGGCGATCTGGAAATGCGCCGGCGCATAATTGCCATTAAGGGCAATGGATCTTTCAAGAGCTGACATCGCCTGGTCGAGTTTATCGCTCCAAACGCTATTAATGACCAATTTTTCCCCCTCCTTATTTTCTTTTTGAGAATCCAGAAGTTTAATTTTGTCGGCAGAAGTTAATAACGTCCTGGCTAAAGCAAACTCGAGCTCGAAATTCTTAGGGTCTCTTTTCAAAGCTTGTTTATAATTATTTTCCGCGAACAAGTCAGACCCATCAACAATAGGAATTATCTGCTCATAAACGTTGGCAAGATTCGCCCAGTTCAAAGAATCAGCAGGATTGATCACGGTCGCTTTCTGTGCAACTTGCACTGCAAGGGCTATATCATTTTGGATCCTCGCATTTAATATATCCGGCGCTGTCTTATCTTCCTTTGATGCTTCATTTTTTGCACCTAAAATTAGAGACTGGCTCGCGGTTCTAAGATATAGATCGGAGTCCGGATCAAGTTTGATCGCAAGGTCGAGATTTTTGAGCGCATCATCGATGCTGCTTGCTTCCAGTCCTTTTTGATAATAGACAGCTGCAGCATATTTCTGGCTCGAAACAAGAAGAATAGCCAAATTTCCGGTTATGCAAACAACTATTATGATAAAAATTATAAATGAAAAACTCTTTGATGTTCTTTCAAGAGAAATATAGCTATGTGTCCGGCTAAGCGTCGAAATCAACCCCAACCCGATAAATATGGCTAGCATCTGCACGAAAAATGAATTAAAGACAAACCATCCGGCTGCAAGAAATAAGATCCCGAGGGAAATGGGAAACAGCTTGCCTTTTGTTCCGTTTCTTATAAGGAACACGGCCAGATATATTACCAAAAAAGCCAGCAGCGCAGCTCCAAGAATGCCAAAAGTTGAGATAGCTGTGGAAAGAAAGCTGTATCCCTCAATAAACCTGACCGACCAGAAATCAGTGTTGTTGAGCTCTATTGGCCTGCTTGATGAAAAGGCATAGCCGAAAGTCGAAGGTCCGGAGCCTATCATTATGTTTTTTGCCGAAAAATTATATTTTACAACATCAAGAGTTGAGGAGAGATTCGGCTTGACCTGAACCGGAAGATCGGCAAAAGGCGGAAGCGACACGCTAATCACGAAAAGAAGGAATGAGATGATCATCACGAGAAGGGGTATTTCCATTCTTCCGATTTTTTGACTGCTTGCCGTATGGGGTTCATGCGGATCTATTGATTCGGAAAATTTTCGGGCGACAACAAAAAGCATCGCGACTGAAATTGCTGCCCATAAAAATCTCTGATTTAAAATGATAAGATTCGAAAGGATCAAAAGACCTGTCATTGCCAAAACAATTTTTGGCACCATCGTTAATTTAAATTCGGACAATATGGCAATGATCAGAACAAGCGCAAACGATATGAAAAAGCCAAAATCGAAAGTCATGCCCATTATGTTGAATCCGGCATTTTTTGCAAATTCAAACGGCAGATAAAAATATCCCCTCATCTGAAGAAGGCTCAGGATCAAAACTGGAACAATGCCTGCAATGAATGCTATCCCTATGAAAACAAAATCTTTTTTCCTGAACAATGTCGATGAAATTATAAAAGCGATAAAATAGACCAAAAAGCTCATCAGACTGTCCGATTGGTACAGGTTTCCGAAAAAACTTACGGTTTTCGCATCGGAAAAAGCGGCGCTTATGCCGACCGAAACAAAAACAGCAAGAACTAAAATCGCAAAAATTGACCTTGGAAAGATGATCGTTTTCGTGGAAATTGCATTTAAAAGATAGAACGTAAAAGAAAAGATCACGAGAAAAAGCGCCATATATTGTTTGTTGATCTCAACCGGCAGAATAGTCAGTGGAAGAAAGAACAGGGGCGTAAGAAAAATTACAAACAGGAAAATAGTCCTGCTTATATTTGCTAATTTTCCATCTTGGAATTTTGAAACCATTTCTTTCTGTTTATGTTGATTATGAATAATTAGTTATCGAATAATAATTATTATTCAAGTGAGCGGTCGTTCGGTTGTTGTTTTTAGAACAAGCGATAACGCATTATTATGGTTCGAGCAAGGGTACTCCCGCGTCGAGAATCTTTGCGGTATTTGTTTTGAAGCTTCTCGACTCATGAGTACATTCGCTCGAAGAATAAACTTACTCCCACTTTCCCCAGCGTCCTTCGATAAGTTTTAGCTTCTTCTTTCGGCTCCAATCTTTTACTTGTATTTCTTTTTTTCTTGCCATCTCGAGATTTTCATATTCTTCCAGATAAACTATTTTCTTTGGCTTATGTTTTGACGTAAATTTAGATCCTGATCCTGAAATGTGCTGAGTCCATCTTTGATCTGGCTTCCACGTCATTCCAGTATAATACAAACCATCTTCACATTCTATAATATATACGTACCATTTCCATTTTTGCATAACATTTACAAAACTTTTTATTGTTCGAGTGAGCGATAATCCGCAAGTCGAGAACTCTTGCTATCGTCGAGACGGAAACCGGCAGATCGCTTGAAGAATAAACGTTACTTATAATTTTAACTTTTATTGGAAAAACTGTCTAATTATTTTCAAAATATGAAGACGCGTCCGAATTGGTATTGTCAACGTCGATTATTTGATCGTTTGGATCCGCAATATTTGATTGGCTCTCAGTCTCATTTTTATTCAGCAATTCCTGCAACTGCGACTTATCGACACAGACATCATCGACACATAACTTTTTCGTGGTAATCTTTCCGAATGTCCATTCCCCTGCCGTTGCAATAGTGCCGCTCAAAGACGTCAATGCATCTTTCACGGCACTTGCCACCAAATCTTTGAAACTCTGGTTCTGCCCGAGCGAGACGATAATTGCTTCGCCGCTAGAATCGATAATATTTCCACTTGGATTAACTGCGAGCTTTAATTCTTCGATTTGTTTTTTCTGTTCCTTAATGGCATTTATCATAATAAAGGTCAAAGCATGAGAATTAAAATTAAACAATTCTGTTTCTTGTGCATCGTCCGAATGCAGTTTAGTCATATAACTACTGACCGTATATGGCGCAACATCTTTTATTTCCTGCGCCAAAACTCCGATATTTTCTTTTCCATCTGCCGTAAAACCCGCTAATCCATTGTATTTATACCAAATAGGATTTATTTTTTCAATCACAGAAAGACCATCGCTAAAAGGCGTTATGTCTTTTTTTATCCGCTCATCCGAAGCAATTGTCCATGTGTTCGTCGAAGGTTTGGCTGCCGAATCGGTAGAAAGCTGAAATTGATATGTCGGCGTCAAGCCGATACCAACATATCCTGCATCAGTAATTCTCATTCTTTCTGATCGTGTCGTCCCCCCAGCCGCAGTTGTGGCAAACAGCATATAAGTTCCTTGTGCGGAATCAGTCCAGTTCTCCGCCGCTTTCATCATAATTACCGCTTTACTCCAGGCAGAAAATCCGGTAGCGCCATAACCTTTTGCCCCAAATACGCCTAAAAGATCATCAAGCTGACTCGCTGTCGGAGAAGCTTGTGTGCCGCGTGCCGAAGCACCATAAAATGACCCGGCAAAAGTTGCACCATAAGTAGTAGTATTTACAATCGCATTATCTCCATCTTTTTGTATATCAAGACTATAAGCTGGCGTCGTAGTTCCGATGCCGACATTGCCTGCATTATCAATTCGCATTCTTTCGTTAGTTGCAGCAAGCCCGCCAGTAAAAAACTTAACAACGCCAGCAGTATTCCTCGATCCTAAGACAAGTCCTCCCGAATCTAAACTATCAATATAACTAGTATTCGCTGTCAAAATGCCATTAGTTGTAAAAGAAGTATTTAAATGAAAAATATCTAACGCTTTATTACTATCATCTTCCGTCAAACGAAAAGTTTCATAAGCAGCAGTTCCTGCTGTCGCGTTTCTAACAGTCAAATAAGTGCCGGAGTTTTGATCCTTTTGCATATATAGAAGTGATGCTGGGTTTATGACCCCAATCCCCACATTCCCCCCTGCAAAGATTGCGGCATAATTATTTGTTCCACCGGTCGGAGTATCAACATACAATCCATAATTATTGGCGCTGGCGCCATTCCATGTTCCAGTGGAGGAAATATAGGCGCCATATTTATTGATGGAGGCAGTGGAGGAAGTGGCTGTGTTGGCAAGATAAGCGCCATAATAGGCGGCGGTTTGAGCGCCAGAAGCGGAAATGGATAATTTTTTATTCGTTGGGGCAGTATCGCCGATGCCGACATTGCCTGAATTATCAATTCGCATTTTTTCCGCATTGCCGCCAGTTGAAATTTTTATAATACCGCTTGCATTATTAGCCATCAAATTCAAACCGGCTGCAGTTGAATATAAATAAGCATCGCTGGCCGCGATCGCTCCGAATGCTGTGGTTGATGCGGAATAAATGCCGATTTGATTTTGCAAACCCGTATCGTTTGATACTCTTATATTTGCAGAAGCCGCCGCGCCAGCCGTAGTATTTTCAACAAGAATTTTTGTAGAGGCGTTTTGATTTTTAATAATATGCAATATTTCAGTTGGCGCTGTTATTCCAATTCCAACCTTATCGCTAAAATACGCCGCAGCATTAACGCTGCTTCCGCCTGTTGGCGCGTCAACATATAAACCATACGCATTTGTACTTGTAGACGCGCTGGTTGCTATCTTTAATCCGTAAAGATTTGTCAGTGTTCCGCTATTACCCTTTCCCGGAGGAGTAACAAGAATAGTAGCGGCGTCCGCAATATTTTCCGTACTGCTTCCGGCAGTCGGCGCAAGATTTAAGCCATACACGCTGCTGCCCGAACCTGGAGTAAGAACAGAAACTAAGCGCATGCCTACAGCATTTCCTGCAGAAGAGAAATTTGTAGATACGTTAAACAATGTAGTACTATAAACTGACCCAAACGAAATTTGCCCCGATGCCACGTTTAATGCCGCATCCGGAGTCGCCGTTCCGATTCCAACATTTCCTCCGGCAAAAACTGCAGCGTAATTATTTGTTCCGCCGGTCGGGGTATCAACATACAATCCATAATTATTGGCGCTGGCGCCATTCCATGTACCGGTGGAGGAAATATAGGCGCCATATTTGTTGATGGAAGCGGTGGAAGAAGTGGCTGTGTTATTAAGATTGATTCCATAACTGGCTACTGTTGTCGCACCAGTCGGCTCAACATCTAACCAACCATCAGGCGTAATATCATTTATACCAACATATCCTGATCCGCGAATAGTCAGTAAATTTACTCCACCGACACGAAAATTAAAATGACGCGATGCGCCTTCTGCTGCGCCAAAACCAAAATTCATCACAGGATCAGTTCCATTTATAGATAGCGTAGAAACATTAACTATACCGGCACTAGAACTATTTGTAATGTCTATCAAACTAACCTGTGGATTAACTGATGATAACTGCAAAAGAGATGTCGGCGTCGCCGTCCCGATTCCGACGTTGCCATTCTCCACAATCAATCCATAATTATTCGTGGCTCCGGATGCCGAGAAATATCCACCGACGTTGGTTGTGCCAGCTCCGGTATTGACGGCGTATAATCCGTAATCGATTCCGACGGTAGCCCCTGACTGAGAAATATTAAGAGCCTTATTTAAATCGGTAGTAGAAGATGAAGCGACCGAGAAAGCATTGCCAGTGCCTGTATAGGTTTGGGTAAAAGTTCCAGTTCCGGAAGCAAGAGAAAAATTAGAATTATTTTGCACAGTCACCGCACCATTGGAAGTCAGGCCGGAAGTGGCAGTAATGAGTCCGGAAATAGTTGGGACAGCAGTCCAAGCCGTGCCAGTAACAGTTAAGTTGCCGCCAAGAGTGGTAAGTCCGGTGCCGACGGTAAAAGTATTCGTACCCGTAACGGAAGTGGCGCCGTTCAAAGATACAGCGCCGGTACCGGTGCCGAAAGTACCGGTACCAGATATAGAAAAATTTCCTGTCGCTTGAGTATAACCGGCAATCGCTGCAATTTGACCGGAAGAATTAACTTGAAATTGAGAAGTGGTCCCAACTGTAAATTGAGAATCCGGCACAGCATCGCCGATACCAACATTGCCATTAGCTAAAATCGTAAATGGATATTCAAATGATCCTATAGCACCCGTTCCGACGTTTTTATGCATCACCTGCCAGCTACCGCTATTGTCTGCAGTTGTGGTCATAGAGTTTGTCCAGGAATCATTCAAATCATTTCGTCTATACCATGTTAAATCACTGGCTTTAAAATAAGCATTTGCGGAAACATCAACATAGCCGTTTCCTCCCAGATTTAAAGACAGCATATCTAAAGATCCCTGAGACGTTCCAATGATAGCGTTCGTTTGCGCTGCTGTTCCGTAAACATGCAATTTTTCGCTTGGCGAAGCCGTGCCAATCCCCGCCCGACCATTCAAAGCATCAATAGTTAAAGTATCCGAATCAACATTCAATGCATTGGCAACATTGGCAAGCGTCCAAGTTGAAGCGGAAGCAGCCGATAAATTTAGCGCGCCACTAGATGCAATGCTGGGAATTCCAGTCATTGCGCCGGCAGTAGAAATATCCCAACTTGAAGAATCAATCGCCACCGTGGCAGAATTATTTCCAACAGTAGTGAGTCCGGTTGAAGAAAAGGTCGTGAACGCACCGCCGGCCGGAGTTCCGGACCCGATTGCGTCCGGCGCCGCCCATGTTTTTCCACCAAGCTGTTTCGCTTCAAAAGCCGCCGGCACCGCGCCAAGCGCTTTGCGAGGAGTCAACGTCTCCCATGAAGGCGTCGCTGCCGAACCCCCGACTTGCACTTCCAGATATAAAGTCTGGTTGAAATTAACACTCGCTAAACTGGAAACGCCGCCTGCCAAAACACTGAATAACCCATTTGATACTGAAACTCTCTGATCAGTTCCCGTTCCATCACAAGTTGTTCCGGAATCCGGACTATAGCAAAGCGTTTCAATCCAAATCGGATCAGTGCCTCCGGCGCAATTCGATGCCGTGCAAAGTCGGAATCTGATGTTGTATGATCCATTCGGAACACTGACGCCGCTTGTATTCGTCAGCTTTCCCTGATAATTGATTTTCTCGTTAAATGCTGCACGGACAACGTCAAAACAACCGAAAATCAAAACGGCTGCTAGCAAAACTAGAATAAATTTTCTATCGATACAGCTCTCCATTTTTTTCTTTTAAGAGCTCTACCAATTCTGGACTATATTCTCTTATTTGCCTTAATTATACAACAAAAACAACAGTTTGTGAAACTGTTTTAGCATTCTGACCAAGTTTATTGATAAAGCTGGAAAATTCTTATTGAAGCCAAAACTAGCCTTGTTGCCTTGAACAACTTGAAAGAATTATAACAATGCCGTCATTGCATGACCATTTTTTAATCTCATACTACCCCACCGTCCATTTTATTTTTTTGTTTCTTTCGATCGCGCGGCAGTCGCTTTATGATCTTGTATAATATAATTATCAATATAAAAATGATAAGCGGGAAAATGTAGTTTGTTGGAGAAAAGCGGCTTTCCGGAGGTTTTGTTGTGATCGTTGGCGACAGGCTGCCATTTAGCGCCTTTATTATCCTATTCTCTTTGTCCAATAGAACTATGGTTATGTCAAACGAACCTTCTTCTGAAAGCTTGATCGATGCAGAATACCCCCCTCCTTGTTCGTCTTTTTTCATCAAATATGAATATTCCTCATTCTCTCGAGTCAGGATTATCATGATCGAGCCAATCTCTTTTGGGATATTTGTCGAGTCAACAACAACAACGATCTCTTTCCCCTGATCGATCTCTATCCTTCCTCCTTCAAGCTTTATCGTTGAGCCGTCTTGAATAAAATTAAAATCATCGATCGTTATTTTTTCGATGTCCGGAAGTGTTTCTGGAGGCAAAAGAGGTTCTCCCGGAGGGAACTCAGGCCGTATTTCAGGCGGTATTTCAGGAGGACCTTCTGGTTTTTCGGGAAGAAGCTCCGGCTTTTCCGCAGCGGGTTTGTCGGGAATCGCAGATGCAACCGCCCCTGAAGATATATCGTTGAATTCATCAAAAGAAAAAACAGTATAATAATATCTTGTTCCATTGATGAGATCCTCATCGACAAAAGATCTTTCTTTTCCTGAATATATTTCAAGACCCTCGCTTGTGTTTTTTGGATAAAATATTTCGCTTCTCTGGATAACGAGCTTGTCAAAATCCTGTCCGAAAGGATTATTCCAGGAAAGCGCTATTTTGGAATCCCCCGCAATTGCTTTAAGACCGCTTACATTTTCGGGAGATATTTTTTCAGAAAGCGTCTTGAAGCTATATCCGTCCTTTATTCCCTGGTTTCCGGCACTATCGGTTGATCTGATCTGGAAGTAATAAACGGTATTTCCCCCAAGATCTCGGATCTCGATCCTGTGCGATGAAACCAGGCTCTCCGCGTGATCCTCAAGAACGCCGATTTCATATGACAATGTTTTTCCATAATACAAATATGCCGAAGAGTTCTCGTTTGTTCTCCATCTTATATCCGCCCCGGTGAACGATATATCATCAATTTCAACTGCAAATATTTGAGGAGGATCTGAATCAATAATGGGGGCACCGCCTCCGGGATTTGCAACCTCTCCGGAAGGAACACTTGCCGAAATATTAACCCGATCCTCTTGGGCATCTGATATTTTTACTGCGAATGAACCGGGCAATAAGACTATTATAAATATTTTTACCAGTAATTTGATCGATTTATTCCGCATTGAGATTTATTAATGTTTTGTTTGGAAATACTGCTCGGCGCCTTCATTAAAAAAGAAATCCCGAATTAAGCTTCCTGGAAACAAATTATGGTATTTTTATTGAGATTTGCGTTCATCAATTTGCCGGGGGCAAATATTTTAACGTCATCATTGCGCAAGCTGAACGTGTTTCTTGATGATCCATCTATTGTATTTTTTGATCAAAGTTGCTGAAGAGATCAGGATAATTATTATAAAAAGCGCCGAAAACAAGATCGCCTTCCATGGAAAAACCCAAAAAACAAGCTCTTTTGAAAGAAACTTTCCGTTTCCGTTTCCATAGACTACATCCAATCGAGCCGTATATTTTCCAAAAGCAAAATTTCCAAAGTCATATTTAACTTCTTCAATGAATTTATTTACGGGATCTGACGAATATTTCAGATCATCCCCCCATTGTGACTCAATTTTTCTTATGTTCTGAGGAAGTATCCTGTTGTTCTTTGAATTGGCATCAAGAAGCACTGTCCTTTTTCCGAAAATGTTTTTTATTTCTATGTTCCCTTTCGGCCTGATGTGCACATTTCCTTGATTGTTCATCCTATAGACAAATTTAACAGGAAGACTGCTTAGCAACATGCTGCCATACTCCAAGTTGAAATTGTCAATCGAGGCGCTTTCTTTCACATCGCCCGATACTTGAAGGAGAATGAGAGAGTTTATTTGCGATTGAATGCCGACGCCTGATTCTTTGTTTTCGTCAGCCTCCGTTACTCCCGTACTGAAATAGATCGAAGCATAATGACCTCCGGGATCCGCATCCGAAGGAATGTTAATCGTAAATATGAATTTTTTCGCGCTCTTGGGGCGAACTGCGATCTTGTCTTCGTTATATCTAATCCATCCCGCAAGATCGATATTCTTATCAGCTTCCACCGGAATAAATTTTTGATATCCCTCTTCTCCGGTCATTTCAAAATTCATCACCCCGACAGAATATGTCCTTTCTTTGTCTGTTTCATTGTCAATGATAATCGATCTCTCTATGGCGACCCCGGGATCCACTGCAACGTCAATAACCGGAGGGGAAATCGAAACTGCGCTCGCTTCATGCTCCGCATTCAAAAGAATCGCGAAAAACAACGAGCTGCCTAAAATTATTTTCTTTATTTTGTTGAATATCATAATATGCTTGAAACCACATAAGTTATGATCTGATCATAGCTTCCCGCCTGGGTCGCCGTAGAAATCGCAGTTTCGTGAGTGATCAAGGTCGTGCCATCGGTATCTCCCGTTCCCAGCATGT
>Ga0172379_10010666_pt1 | contig 11080 bp, 6 predicted proteins | sample GrowelOW334metaG_FD_119756 | JGI IMG/M metagenome (GOLD analysis project Ga0172379, IMG submission 119756) | Groundwater microbial communities from an aquifer near a municipal landfill in Southern Ontario, Canada - Groundwater well OW334 metaG | ecosystem: Environmental > Aquatic > Deep... | reverse complement strand
ACTGCGCGTTATCAATACAAAAAAACTTGGTGTGACCTTGTTGTGCAAGGGTGGGTTTACCCTCATCGAACTTCTCGTCACCATCTCGATCATCACCTTCCTCATGTCATTCGTCATGGCAAGCCTCAACAGTGCGCGAAACAAAGCTGTCGATTCCAGCATAAAGACCAGTCTTTCAAGTATGCGTTCTCAAGCTGCTATCTATTACGACACTGCTTCTTCTTACACAAACTTCTGTAGAGACGGAGTTGTACAATCTTCTCTCATTGCAACAGCATCTTCGACAAATGTTAATATACAAGTGAATAAGATAGGAAGTTCAAGTTTTGTGACTTGTAATGAAACAGCCACGGGGTGGGCAATACAAACACCTCTCAAAACCAACTCGAATCAATTTTTCTGTGTCGATTTCAATGGTTCTGCAGTGGTGACGGGCCAGGCTTTTACCGATGGAACTGACGTTGTGTGTGGGGCTGCTGTTGTGGTGGGGGGCGGGCCGGTGTCTCCTCCTGGAAAGATATTGGTTATTGCTGGAGGTGGAGGAGGTAGTGCGGGAGGAGGTGGTGCTGGAGGGGTTGTTTATAAGGGAACTAATACGTTCACTGCCAAAAATTATACTGTTTTTATTGGTAATGGAGGTTCGGGTCGTTCTGCAAATTCTCAGAGTGGAGATAATGGAGGTGACAGTATATTTGAAACAATGGTCGCTGCAGGTGGTGGTGCCGGTGGAATGAATGCTGTGTCGGGACTTACTGGTGGTTCAGGAGGTGGTGCTGGTTATACAGGAGGTGGTGCCGGACCATTTTCAGGCGGTGTGGCAATCCAAGGTAACTCTGACGGTGGCATTGGATATGGATTTGCCGGTGGTGATATGCCTCCTGGTGCACTAACAAGATCCGGTGGTGGGGGCGGTGCGGGTTCTGTTGGTACTGCACCAACAGGTTCAACTTTTGGTAATGGAGGAACGGGAATTGCGGATGCAAGTGTGGGAAATCTTCTTTCTATGTCGAGCTCCGGAGTCGGTGGATCTATTGCCGGAGGTGGAGGCGGTTCTCTTGTTTATGCTGGAGCTTCCGGAACATTTTTAAACAACGCTGTTGCTGGTGGTGGAAGTGGAGGAAATAGTACGAACGGAATGCAATATACCGGTGGAGGCGGTGGGGGTGGTTATTATAATGGTTCGATCTATGTTACAGGAGGGACGGGTGGTTCTGGTGTCATTATTGTGTCATTCGACGACAGCAAATTTAATTTTTCATACACAGGGGCAAGCAGTAATGGATTGAATATTCCCACAGGTGAAAGGTGGGTAAAAATGACAACAACTGGAATTGGGACATTAACGCTTACTAATAAGTAACAGGCTCAAAATAAAAAACATCGAATACAGTTGGGTGTTTTTTGTTCGTTATTTTTATATACTAAATACCAATACTCCATACCCATACTCGTCGTCCCCTTGAGAAAAGGGCAATTTTAACGTAATCTATACATACATGTTTCGGGGGATTTCACAATTTTTTGTTGAGCATTTGCGCAAACCACATATTGATTGGATCCTCTTTTTTGCTATCTTACCGCTTTTGGGTGCGGGGCTGGTGACGATGACGTCTTTTGTTGATGGATCGGGGAATTACTTTTTTGATAAACAACTGATGTGGATCGTTATATCACTCGGGCTTTTCTTTTTGATCAGTTCTTTCGATGTTGGTTTTTTGAATCGCACATTCGTTTTGGTTACTTTTTTTTGCGTGGTAGTCGTGGTTCTTGTCGTGCTTTTGGTTTTGGGAAAGGCAACGCAAGGAGCGGTGAGTTGGATCCACTTCGGCAGTTTTTCCGTACAACCATCCGATCCGGCAAAGCTTGTGTTGATCCTTATTCTGGCGAAGTATTTCAATCGTCGGCATATTGAAATAGCGAATATTCGACATATCATCGTTTCGGGAATGTATGCGTTTATATTTTTTGGACTTATCTTTTTGCAGGGAGATTTCGGTGATGCTATAGTCATGTTCTTTATTTGGCTCGGAATGATCATCGTCTCGGGTGTTTCAAAAAAACATCTTTTAATGGTGTTTGTCGGAGGAACGGTAGCTTTTACCGCATTGTGGATGTTTGTTTTTTTGCCGTATCAAAAAGCGCGCATTATGACTTTTGTGCATCCACTGACTGATATTCGCGGGACGGGGTACAACGCGTATCAATCGACGATCGCCGTGGGTTCCGGGGAGACGTTCGGAAAGGGGATCGGGTATGGAACGCAATCTCGATTGAAGTTCTTGCCTGAGTATCAAACCGACTTCGTTTTCGCGGCCTTTGCGGAAGAATGGGGATTTGTCGGAGTTGCAATGCTTTTTTGCTTGTTCTTTATTGTTATTTGGAGAATGCTTGTGAATGCTTTGCATGGCTCTTCAAATTTTGAAATTCTTTTTGGGCTTGGTTTGACGATTATGTTTATCAGTCTTTTTACCATCCATGTGGGTATGAACATTGGTCTACTTCCGGTAACAGGAAACGTTATTCCTTTTGTAAGTTATGGAGGATCACACCTGCTGACTGAATTTGCAGGTCTTGGAATTTTAATGTCGATGCGACGAAACAGTCGCCCCGTTCATCAAGACGATATTACCAATGAAATGTTGAGCGTGAACATGAGGGTGTTGAGTCGAGTGAGAAATTAAGCAATTTCTTTTTTACAGAAGCCTTTTGTGTATTGTCTATTAAGCCGTTTTCTGTATTATAATAAGTATATATATGAAGATAGAGAATAATAAAGAAGCATTTGTTTTGTTCATTGGGGATTCTCTTATCCTTGTGGCTTCTTTGTGGGGGGCTCTCTTTTTGAGAAATTTTGCCGTACCGGATATTGAAACATATTATATACATCTTGCGCCGTTCGCATTTTTGTTCGCGGTGTGGTTCTTGATATTCTTTATTTCAGGACTTTATGAGAAACATACGCTTTTACTTAAAGGCAGATTGCCGGGGCGAATTCTCAACGCGCAGGTGGTGAACAGCGTCATTGCGGTGTTCTTCTTTTATTTTGTTCCGATCTTTTCGATCACGCCGAAAATAAATCTTTTTTTGGATCTTGTTGTCACGTTTTTATTGATGGTCTTTTGGAGATTGTTCTTGTTTCCTCGACTCGGATTTAGTCGTCGTCAGAACGCTTTGCTTGTTGGAAGCGGGGAAGAGATGAAGGAACTTTATGAAGAGATCAACAACAATTCGCGCTATCGTTTGAAATTCATTTCATATGTCGATCTGGATAAATTGGAGGGGATCGATTTCAAGGACGAGGTGCTTGATCTTGTGTATAGTGAAGAAGTTTCAACGATCGTGATTGATCTGCGCAATCAAAAGATCGCATCGGTGTTGCCACATTTTTATAATCTTATTTTTTCAAAAGTTCACTTTGTGGATACCTATCGCGTATATGAGGATATTTTTAATCGAGTTCCTTTGGCATTGGTGAATTACAACTGGTTCTTGGAGAATATCTCGTCGTCTTCAAAAATGACGTATGATATTTTGAAACGAGGAATGGATATTGTCGTGTCAGGTCTTTTGTGGATCTGCTCGCTCGTTGTGTATCCGTTCATTATTTTAGCCATAAAAATACAAGATGGCGGCCCGACTTTTATTGTTCAAGAACGCGTAGGTAAGGGGAATTTGCCGATATTCATTCGTAAGTTCAGAACAATGAACGGCGTTGATCTTGGTTCCGATGTTTTAAAAAGCAAACTCAAGGTAACACGCGTCGGTTCGTTCTTGAGAAAAACGAGACTTGATGAGATACCGCAATTATGGAACGTGCTTCGCGGTGATATTTCTTTGATCGGTCCTCGTCCCGAGATCCCCCTTTTGGTGCAACAGTATGCCGAAGCGATCCCGTATTACAATATCCGCCATTTGATCAAGCCGGGACTTTCGGGCTGGGCGCAGATCTACCACGAAAATCATCCGCATCATGGTACCGATATTTCCGCAACGCGTGACAAACTTTCTTATGACCTGTATTATGTGAAAAATCGATCGTTCATTCTTGATATTAAGATCGCATTGAAGACAATCAAGACGATATTTTCACGAAGCGGAGCATAGATTTTTACAAGGGGAGTCCTTGTAAAAACAAAAAAATTTCAAACTTTTTAAACACTACCATGATATAAGTACTTAAAATATTTTTAAAAACGGCGGGGGATACATATCTCCTTGCTTTCTTATTTAATATTTTAATCTATAACTATTATGAAACTACAAAAACAAGATCCTGCAATTTACAAAGCGATACAAAACGAGATCAAACGACAACAAGAGGGAATGGAATTGATCGCGTCTGAGAACTATGTTTCTGAGGCGGTACTCGAAGCTTTGGGAAGTGTATTTACGAATAAATATTCCGAAGGATATCCGGGCCGGCGATATTATGGCGGACAAGAAAATACGGATATCATTGAGAATTTGGCGATCGAGCGCGCGAAGAAACTTTTTGGTGCGGAGCATGTGAACGTCCAACCGCTCTCGGGAGCTCCTGCGAACTTGGCGGTTTACAGCGCTTTGTTAAACCCTGGTGACACCGTGCTTGGTATGGATCTCGGACACGGCGGGCATTTGACCCACGGACATCCGGTAACGCACTCGGCGAAAATTTATAAGTTCGTTCGCTACACGACGAAGTCTGATGGAACGATTGATTACGAAGCCCTTCGTGAGATCGCATTGAAAGAAAAACCAAAAATGATTTTGGCGGGATTTTCTTCATATAGTCGTGAATTGAATTACAAAAAATTCCAAGATATCGCGAAAGAAGTCGGAGCAATAACGATGATCGACATTGCACACATCGCGGGACTCATCGCGGGGAAGGCAGTTAAGAATCCAGTTCCATATTTCGACGTGGTCACCACAACAACGCACAAAACTTTGCGCGGTCCGCGAGGAGGAATGATAATGTGTAAAAAAGAATTTGCAACGGCGATAGATAAAGCTGTTTTTCCGGGACTTCAAGGTGGCCCACATATGAATAACATTGCCGCAAAAGCGGTTGCATTCGGCGAGGCACTCAAACCATCGTTTCAGAAATATTCAAAACAAGTTCTTTTAAATGCGAAAGTTCTCGCTGAAGAACTCACGAAATATGGCTTTAAACTGTGCTTTGGCGGAAAAACTGAGAATCATATGATGCTTGTTGACGTTGTTGTAAGTAAAGGAATTTCTGGAAAAGAAGCCGAGCATGTCCTCGATAGTATCGGCATTACCTTGAATAAGAACATGATCCCGAATGATCCACGAAGTCCGTTTGACCCGAGCGGTATCAGAATCGGTGTTCCTGCAGTGACAACCCGCGGTATGAAAGAAAAAGAAATGAAAAAGATCGCCGCGTGGATAAATGAAGCGCTCGAGAAAAAAGATGACTTGAAAGAATTAAAGAGAATTCATAAGGAGGTGATAACGCTTTGCAAGAAATATCCAATTTACTCGAAATAATTTAAAACTATGGAGGTCGAACCTCCATAGTTTTAGAACCTCCATAGTTTTAAGAAGCAACAGAGCTTTGTAAAAAGTTCCCGATTTATTCAAAATAAAATTTTCAATGATCAATTTACAATTTTCAATAAATTTTCAAAATCCAATGATCAATTTTTAAACCCGAACGTTCGTGTTCGAACATTGTAAATTGAAACATTGAAAATTAAAAATAACATTATGATGATAATAAATGGAAAACAAATTGCGCAAGATATAAAAGAGACGCTTAAATTTCAAATTGGGAATCTTTCGAAGGTTCCGCAACTCGATATTGTGTATGCAGGGCAGGATCCGGCGATCGAGAGTTTTATGAAAATGAAAGTTCGCTTTGGCGAGGAGATCGGAGTGAAAACAATTATTCATCGATTTCCTTCAACGGTTGCGCAGGAAACATTGATCCAAGAGATAAAAAAGATCGCGGCGGATGAAAATTCAACGGGCATGATCGTGCAACTTCCACTCCCGCAGGGGATAGATGTTGATGAAGTTGTGAATACCATTCCGCCCGAAAAAGATGCGGACGTTCTGTCTGCAAAAGCGAACGAACTGTATATGAGTGGACAGTCATTGAAAGCTCCACCTGTTGCGGGGGCGGTTCTCGAAGTATTCGAACGAAGCGGTGTTGCGATCTTGGGAAGAAAAGCGGTCGTCATTGGGAAAGGACGTTTGGTCGGGAAACCAGTGGCGGAATGTTTGAGAAAAGCGGGAGCAGAAGTGACTGTTTTGGATAGTAAGACTGAGGATATCACTCCGTATCTTTTGAATGCGGATATTGTGGTTTCTGGCGTAGGAAAAGCACATATGATAAAACCTGAAATGCTTAAAAAGAACACTATGCTTATCGATGCTGGTTCTGCTGAAGAGTCTGGCAAGATCGTGGGAGATGCCGATCCACGCTGTGCAGAAAAATGTTTTGCTTTCACTCCCGTCCCTGGCGGTATCGGTCCTATGACCGTGGCGATCCTCTTTTGGAATTTGTTGAGCGACAGTATCTAGAAAGGGGAAAAGACACAAAACCTGATTTCCGTGTCGTAATCTCGGCTTCTTTCTTGCAAAAAGGTTAAAAGTTCCTATAATGGTGACCATACACTATTATGTTAAAAATACGTTTTATAGCAGTGCTTTTATTATTAGCGGGTTTGGGTATTGGGTACTACGATTATACAAAGAACATTGCGCCTGACGGACAACCGCCAGCTCCTTTTAAGTTGGGACTGGATCTTTCCGGAGGTGTTTATTTGGAATATTTGGTTGATGTTTCTTCAATTCCGGAAGCGGAGGTTACAGACAACATGGCAACACTTCGAGATCTGATTGAAGATCGTGTGAATGTGTTCGGTGTTTCTGAACCTCTTGTTCAGACGAAATTGTCAGGTGTTTTTGGTGGAAAACAAGAACAGCGTCTTGTAGTACAAATTCCGGGAGTGACAGATGTGGAAAAAGCGCGTCAGGCAATCGGAAGAATCCCTGTTTTGGAATTCAAAGAATATCTTCCCGATGACCAGATAAAAGCGATACTCGAAGCGAAGAAAGAAAAACTTCAGGCTTTGAAAGATGGAAAAGAGTACACGAATCCTCTCGCTGATATGCCAACTGAAGTGGTAAAACTTTCCGGAAAGAATTTAACGCACGCTGAATTGCAATTCGACGGTTCGAACCAGATCAGTGGGGGAAAGCCGATCGTCGCTTTACAGTTCGATGAAGAAGGTGCTGAACTTTTTGCAGAACTTACTAAGAACAACGCAGGTCGTTCAATTCCGATCTTTGTTGACGGGATAATGATCTCCGATCCAACGGTTGATCTCGAATATGCAAAGACCGGTATTACGGGAGGAAAGGCAGTTATCAGTGGAAAATTCACAGTGAAGGAAGCAAAAGATCTTGCAGGACGTTTGAATGCCGGAGCTCTTCCTGTTGATAAAATGACAGAAGTTGAATCACAGGTTATTGGAGCAACACTTGGAGAACAAGCCGTACGTGCAGGAGTTCAAGCCGGTATCTTCGGACTTATCATGATCGCACTCTTCCTTATTCTTTGGTATCGACTTCCCGGGATCATCGCAGTCACCTCTTTGGGAATTTATGTCGTTATTATCTTGGCGATCTTTAAACTTATGCCAGTCACTTTGACTGCAGCAGGTATCGCGGGTTTCATTCTTTCTATGGGTATGGCCGTTGATGCAAATATTTTGATCTTTGAACGCATGAAAGAAGAACTCAAGGCAGGGCGCGTTTTGAAAGATGCTATTGAAGAAGGATTCAAGCGAGCATGGCCATCGATTCGAGATGGCAATCTCTCAAGTCTTATCACCACGATCATTCTTTTCTGGTTCGGTTCATCCTTGGTTCAAGGTTTTGCTTTGACCTTCGGAGTGGGTGTCTTGGTCAGTTTGTTCTCAGCGATCATCCTCTCACGAACATTCTTGAGATCGATCGCTCCAACAAAAATTCGTGGTTTTGGAAAGGTATTATTCGGAAGTGGTATTCACTTTTAATCTCTCATTATTATGTTTGTTATAAAATACAGAAAAATATTTTACATTTTTTCAGGATGTATCTTCGCCCTCGCCCTCTTTTCGCTCGCAACACGAGGATTGAATCTTGGTATGGATTTTACGGGAGGTTCTGAAGTTCAATTCGATTACTCCATCAATAGACCAAGCGTTGTTAATGTCAGAGAAACACTTGGAACCGCAGGTATCACCGACGTGACCGTTCGTCCGATTGGCACAAACAGTTTTATCTTTGAATCAAAAGAAATGGATCCAAAGACCGTTCCGGCTTTCTATCAAAAAATGTTTGAAACATTACAGGCAAAAAGTCCCGAAGTTACTTTAACAAAAGGAGAACCTCATGTTATCGGTCCTTCGATCGGTGCCGAACTTCGATCAAAAGCAATTCTTGCCATTATCGCCGTTATCTTGGGAATCTTGTTCCTTATTGCATATTCTTTCCGAAATGTCTCACAAGAATTGTCATCTTGGAAGTATGGTTTGGCAGTCGTTCTTTGTCTTGTCCACGATGTGATGGTTCCGGTCGGATTCGTTTCTTTGGTGCAGCTTCCTGTTGATTCATTGTTCGTTGTTGCTATTCTTGCCGTTCTTGCGTTGTCCGTTAATGACACGATTGTGGTATTCGATCGCGTTCGCGAGAATTCACGATTAAAGAAAGCTACTGAAACTTTTGGTGAAGTCGTTGGAAAGAGTTTGAAGCAAACGATTGTTCGTTCATTGAACACATCTATCGCAAACCTGCTTGCTATCTCAGCATTGTATTTCTTGGGACCGGAAGCAACACGACCTTTTGCATTGATTCTGGGTGTTGGTCTTGTCTTCGGAACATACTCATCAGTATTCTTGGCAAGTCCATTCTTGGTTGAGATCGAAAAGAAACAAAAGAGAAAAGCACATCGAAATTAATTTTTTAGTTTTTCAAAAACACGCGACTTTTACCAAAAGGCCGCGTGTTTTTTTATCTCGGATCTTTTTCTTTTTAATTTTAAAAAAGTTTGCATCTTTTGAAGATGTTTTTCGTGCATATTTGGGGACTTTTTTTGGAGAAAATTTTTTTCCAAGTAGGGAAGGGTGGCTCTATATCTTGATTTTTTGTAGTTTTGTTTTGCAATGTTGTTGGCACTATACGAAAAGCTTGACCTTTTTTTGCTTATGTATATAATGGGTGAACACCTTAGATTGAAATAAGGCGTTAGATTCTTTGAAATCGTTGAATATAGAAAGAAGAAGTAGAAATAGTAAGTTTTAAGCAAACGTAAAAAGTTTGGTCACAAGCGAGCTTAATGAATTATCTGTTCATTATGGAATTGTGATCATAGATCCGAAACGGTTCGGATCGGCAAGTGGAAAAAATAATGTAATTTATTTTGTTCCGTTCTTGTTTATTCTAAGAGTTTGATCCTAGCTCAGGATGAACGCTGGCGACGTGGATAAGGCATGCAAGTCGAGTGGGTTTAGACCCACGGCAGACGAGGTAGTAACGCGTAGGAACTTACCCTTTAGTCGGGCATAACCCACCGAAAGGTGGAATAATTCCCGATAATCCCTTAGGGGCAAAGATTTATTGCTAAAGGAGAGGCCTGCGTAGTATCAGCTTGTTGGCGGTGTAAAAGACCACCAAGGCTATGACGCTTAGGGGAGCTGAGAGGCTGACCCCCACCGATGGAACTGAGACACGGTCCATACACCTACGGGTGGCTGCAGTCGAGAATCTTCCACAATGGACGAAAGTCTGATGGAGCGACGTCGCGTGATTGATGAAGTCCTTCGGGATGTAAAGATCTTTTTTACATGAGGAAATTTTGACGTTAGTGTAAGAATAAGGGGTTGCTAAACTCGTGCCAGCAGCAGCGGTAATACGAGTACCCCGAGCGTTATCCGGAATTATTGGGCGTAAAGGGTCCGCAGGCGGTTGTATTAGTCTTTTGTTAAAGCCTAGGGCTTAACCCTAGATCCGCAAAAGAAACGGTACAACTAGAGGATGCGAGAGGTACATGGAACTCATAGTGTAGGGGTGAAATCCGTTGATATTATGGGGAACACCAAAAGCGAAGGCAATGTACTGGCGCACTCCTGACGCTCATGGACGAAAGCGTGGGTAGCGAATGGGATTAGATACCCCAGTAGTCCACGCCCTAAACATTCTTCTCTGGCCATAGGGAGTATCGACCCTCTCTGTGGCGAAGCTAACGCGTTAAGAGAAGCGCCTGGGGAGTACGGCCGCAAGGCTAAAACTCAAAGGAATAGACGGGGACTCGCACAAGTGGTGGATTACGTGGCTTAATTCGATGGTAAGCGAAAAACCTCACCAGGGTTAGAAATCTAGTTGAAATTTCTGGGAAACCAGAAACCTCTTCGGACAACTAGACAGGTGATGCATGGCCGTCGTCAGTTCGTGGCTTGAGTTGTTCCGTTAAGTCGGGAAACGAACGCAACCCTCGTTGCCTGTTACAAGTGTCAGGCGAGACTGCCCAGCCTTTAGCGCATTTTTGGAAACAAAAGTGAATTAAAGGCTGGGAGGAAGGCGGGGATGACGCCAGGTCAGCATGTCCCTAGATATCCTGGGCTGCACACATAATACAATGGGTATGACAATAGGTCGCCAAGGAGTAATCCGGAGCTAATCCTCAAACATACCCCCAGTTCGGATTGTGGGCTGCAACTCGCCCGCATGAAGTTGGAATCACTAGTAATGGCTGGTCAGCATACAGCCGTGAATACGTTCTCGAGTCTTGTACTCACCGCCCGTCAAGTCAAGGGAGCCGGGAGTGCCCGATGTACCACCTAGAGTGGTCCTAAGGTAAGCTTGGTGACAGGGACTAAGTCGTAACAAGGCACGGGTAGCGGAAGCTGCTCGTGGATCAATTCAAATTGAAATAGGTTATCGTCTTCGGACATAACTGATTGGTTGATTTTGCATCTAATGCAAAAGGAAATGGTTCTCTATCCATAAATAGGAACTCCTCGTATTGAAGGTCAGATATACTATCCCATTTAATGGGAACAAGAACGGGACAAAATAAAATACAGTATTT
>Ga0172379_10010665_pt1 | contig 11081 bp, 4 predicted proteins | sample GrowelOW334metaG_FD_119756 | JGI IMG/M metagenome (GOLD analysis project Ga0172379, IMG submission 119756) | Groundwater microbial communities from an aquifer near a municipal landfill in Southern Ontario, Canada - Groundwater well OW334 metaG | ecosystem: Environmental > Aquatic > Deep... | reverse complement strand
TGTATAAAAGCAGTCCGAAATAATTTGTCCTGCCAGTTATAACTTGTTGAATCTGCATATGAACGTTTACTTCCATCTTCATTTTGATATAAAGGATACATGCCTTGCAGATACATATAATCAGAGAATTGAACGCCGTCCAGAACATCAATTGTTTTCTGCGGCCTGAATGATGCTCCGAACGACGTGGAATAATTGACTTTCGGGCGTCCTTCCTGGCCGCCTTTGGTTGTAATTACTACAACTCCGTTAGCTCCGCGCGACCCGTAAATGGCAGTAGCCGACGCATCTTTAAATACTTCAATAGATTTAATATCGCTGGGATTGATCATTGCCAAAGGATCTACAGACGAATTTCCAATTCCTCCATAAGCTGTGCCAACCGATTCGCTTTTTGAAATAGGAATTCCATCGATAACATACAGAGGTTCTACATCAGAATTTACAGAGCTTGCTCCGCGGATGCGAATGGAAATGCCGGCACCAGGTTCTCCGCTTGAAGAGGTAACATTGACCCCGGCGATACGTCCTCCCATCATGTTGTCGATATTAGTTGTCTGGTAATTCTCAATATCTTTTGCCGAAAGAGAACCTACTGCACCGGTTAAATCACTTTTTTTTGCAGTTCCGTATCCGATAACTACAGTTTCATCCAGATTGTATGATTCATCTTCCATTACGACATGAAATCTGCTCCGGTTTCCAACAAGTATTTCTGTTGTCTTGTATCCGATTGCTGAAAGAGTAAGTACTGATTTTTCAGAAGTAACCCTGATGCTGAATTCTCCGTCGATATTACTGATTGTACCATTTCTGGTTCCTTTTTCAAGAATTGTAACTCCGATCATTTTGGTAGAATCGGAAGAAGAAATGATTACCCCCCTTACTGTTTTCTGAGCTGTAGCAATCAAACTGAATGTCAGCATTGCCGATAATATTAAATATTTGTTTTTCATGATTGATAATCGTGCTTGATGATGATTATTTGCCTCTTTCAACATAGGGGATGCTAATCAGTTGGGGAAATAAGTATCCGTCGGATTTTATTTCCCATACCTGAGGACTATAACTGGAATAAAAATTTTCTAATGATTTCATTTGTTCCGGATCAGAGATTCGTTTTCCGTTGGTAGAGATATTGCTACTATGTATAAACCCGGCATAATTTAGCTGAACTTCTTCCGGGTTCTGGTAAAAAACGACATCCGATATGACAACTGTTGAGTTTGCACTGCTGGCACTACCTATGACCCCTCCTACATAACCGCTTGATCCGGATTGTACATACCGGATATTTCCTGAATTATAGCAGGTCTTAACCGAACAAGAGGTGTTGTTTGATGTCATCCAACCAATAACGCCACCCGTGTGGGTGGTGCCGCCATAACGCGACTGTACAATATCTCCGGAATTAAAGCAGTTTTCAACTTTGCAATGATACAAGAGCCCTGCAATGCCACCGCAGTTTTCATCGCTGTAAATGTTTCCGGTGTTGAAGCAGCTGTATATTGTTGCGGGTGTTGCCGCGTTGAGATAATTCATTCGTCCGCCAATACCGCCCACGCCTGCTTCTTTGAATCTGTGAGACTGAGCTGTGGTATGGACAATACCTCCGGGTATTGTGATTCCTTCGCCCGGATAACCGGCATAAATATCTCCGGTATTATAACAATACTCGATTTTTGCCGTAGGTACATTCCTGTGTACTCCGCCTACAATACCACCTGCACTGAACAAGGTAACAAGCGTACATTGGTTGTTGCAATGGGAAATGGTTCCTTCATTACCACCGGCTATTCCGCCGGCCATTCCGTTGTAGGCGAGATTACCTCCGTCGACACTATATCCCGGTGCATTATTCTTGCTGTATATAACTGAAGCAGCATCCATAGCTCCAACCGAGCATCCGCTTATTGTTCCGAGATTCAGCGCAGTAATACCACCAACAAGTTTAATATTGCTTTGTCCTTCCAACCTTGATATTTTTACTTGTAGTTGTTTAACAACTCCATTTTTTCCAATTGATGCGAATAGTCCGAGATAACGTTCCGTTTCCTGATTTGTCACTTTATGTACATTCGATATTTTGAATCCCTTTCCGTCATATTGTCCGTTAAATGAGCTAGCCGAGGTACCTATGATTGTGAAATTCGACAAAATATCTTCTGTGCCCGGATTGGGCAGAATGATGTCGCTGGTTTGGATGAAATTATCGGACAGCAACGATTTGTATGTAACAGCCGCTTTCCCGAAGTTTAAAAAATGACGATAGTTGGCAATTTGATATGGATTCGATTCCGATCCATCTCCATCGGCAAAGTGTGTATGCAGTGTAATAAGCGCTTTCCCCATACTACTTATTTTTTCGCTGTTTGCCTGAACTTTTGCTGTCAGTTTAATCTGAAGGTAACCAACATAAGTCGGCGATGCAACCGAGAATTCTTCCAGACTGTTTATATCCCAATTATTGATAGAGCTGACATCAACTGTTTTCTGAATGGAGCCGTCGGGAGAACTAATGTGTAACTCGTAATATTGAACCGAATTGTCAGTTGATTTACTCCAGGAAACCACGCATGCGGTTTCGTCGTTTTGTCCGCTGAATGCCAGCTCCTCAATGGGATAATATTGTAAAACATCAACTGTATCTTTATGAATGGCAACGCCTGTTCCTTCGATAATCAGTTTCCCTGTTCTTAAATTCGGCGTACTATTTTCGGCTACCCTCAGTTTGAATTTATATTCAAATGTACCTGTTTGTTCTTTGGTTACCGAAAAGAACTCATCTGTACCATATTCAATATGACTTGTCAGGGGCATATTTGAAATCACAATAATGTCGGTATCCCGTGAGATTGAACTTAACTCAACTGAAGTCGGGCTGATGGAAAGATAATCCCCGGCAGGTAACTGGGAAATTGTCAACTGGTATGTTTTTTTACTCTCATCCTGTACAAATTCAAAACTATGAGTTCGCAGATTGATGGAATTGTTCTTTTGTATTTGAAGCTCAAGGTATTTCATTTCACCGCCTGTTGTGTGTGAAAGTGAACACCAGTCACTTTCATTCTTTACAGACCAGTCTTCTGAGGATTTTACATATAATACCATGACGGTATCATTGTTCAAGGCCCCTACAACAACATTCTCCGGTAAAGAAAAATGAAGAAAAGGTGACAATGTATCATCCTCATTACAGGACAAGAAAAAAATGCATATCACACAAAATGATATGAAAATATATTTTAAATTCATTCTTCAGGTAAATAAAAGGTTTTCAATCGGAATATCAGAATATAAAATTCCGGAATTACTTAACAAATACTTTTTTTGTTTGAACCTCATTTTTACCGGTCATGCGAACCAGATAAATGCCGGACTGAACCGGACATGATTTTGTTGAAGTTATTTTTTGTTGCATAACCAGTCGTCCTGAAATGGTATAAATTTCAGTCATTGTCGGCTCGTTGGTAACAATCTCCATGAATCCCTGATGTCCAATTACCCGGAAATTATTATACGAAGGGTTTTCAACGTATGTTGCCGTATCGAGAATTGTAGCATTTAACGCGATGGTGCGGTCGGTCAATACACCTCCTCCACTGATAGTAACATAATCGTTATATGATCCTGTAGTTTCAGCCAGAAGAGAAACGGTTATTTTATAGCTGTCTGTTCCGTTTTCAGATAATGAAGCTGAGAAATAAGCTGTGTTTGGAGTTGATAATGATAAAGGAATTGCGGATAAATTTGCACTGCTGAATATTAATTCTCTGGTCTGACTTGCCATCGGAAGATGAATGCTTCCAAAATCAACTTTACCTGAAACGGCAAGGGATAAACTTGGCGAACTCGTCGGTTCAAGGATCAATCCGTTAAACATAGTAACACACCTACTTACGTCACCATTTGCGAAAACCAATGATAAATTCTCTCCGCTTATGAAGCCGTCATATGTTCGTGTACCTATGGTAGATGTCATATCGTTTAGTTTAATAATTGTGTCGTTACCTGCCAGTATGGACATTATCCCGGGGATTTCATCCATGATTTCGTTCCTGCAATTAAGTGTAATCTTATAGGGTACACTCAAATTAAATACTGGTGAAGTCAGTTTTGTGTTTTGTCCTCTTAACATCCACGTAAATCCTTTTGCTGCTGTTTTATACCAAAGAACCCCTGAAAACACAGAATCGCATTCTGTTTCAGTACATGGGTATAAAATTCTAACGTCGGGCACAGGTAATGTCCATCCGGTAATATTGCTGAAATCATCAGGATTCTCAACCAAAGTCCGGTCTTGATTCTCCATGGGCGTTGTTTTGTCAAAATTCTCCACAACGCTTCCTTTTCCTTCCAGATCAATTGAAATCTCTTTTCCTCCTGACGTTAAGGTTAGTACGGCTTTATCTAATGCAAAAGCAGAGGGTGTATAATCGATTTGTAAGTCTACATCATTATCGCCGACTTCAATTGTTGAAGGGCATGAGAATTTAGAAGCACCATTACCACTTAAGCTACATACAACGTTTTGTGGAGTGCTAACCCCGTAAAGTCGGATTTTTAATGTTTGGTTGACAGCATTGCCTACACGTGATGATAAAACCATTTTTCCCGTAGAACTAACTATGTCACCCTGTTCAACTTCATATCCATAAATACGTATTTCGTCGATTTGCCATGTACAAGGAGCACCTGTACCTCCAATCATTGATAACTGCACCCATTTTTTTATGTCGAATGAATATGCTCCCTGTTTCACCCAAATATTTCCATTATTTGTTGCGTTTCTTACCCACTGGTCAGGAACGAAAGAATTTGTGGTCCACGAAGTGTAATTTTTGAATGAGGGATTTGCAGTACTTGTTACACCCGTTCCTGTCCCGAATAAATGAATGACCGGATTATTTGCTCCGGCATTGTTGAGTGCGTTTATCATCATTGCCTGAGCATTGTTGGCCGAAGTCACAGAAGAAGCATTGCGGTGATCAATTTCGGTGCGGGTGATCATAATTGTTTTACCACTTCCTGTTTTAGGCTCAATTGTGAAATAAAAATAGTTAGCGGTAATTGCCAAACCAGTAGCTGTGTTGGTATAAACAAAACTGCTTCTGCCATCCGGTTGGGCAAAACTAAACGTACTGTTTGCCGAGTTGGCAGCTTTTGTCGCAGTTGTTATTGTTGATGCAACAACATTGGCCGACGTTGTGGGAACTCCTTCCAGGTTATTAAAATTATATTTAACCAAAATCTGCTCCTGAGCCAAAATTGGCATTGCAATACCTGTCAGCAAGCATAAGAAAAATGATAAAAGTCGAATTGTCTTCATAATGTATTAAATTAAAAGAGTTAAACTGTTGATTTTGTGATGAAATTACAGCAGCAAAGATATTTTAAATATAAGAAGTGCTCTGCTATGTTTTTGACAAATGATACAACATAATTAACTACTTTGCTGAAAAGAATTAAGGCTGATGGTAATTTTATTATTTTATATAGTTTAATGAAATTAAAAACTGATCGACAGAATCAAAAACCTGAGTTTTGTACGGTTCCTGATAAAAGAAGCCATGAATGCCATCTTCGTACAAGTGCAGGTCACAACGTCCTCCTGCTGCCTCAATGCGTTGTTTGAACAACTGGCCGGTAGACACAGGGATTAAGTTGTCGTTTGTTCCCAAATGAAAAGTTGTGGGTGGAAATCCGGGTTTAATGTTGTCAATTGGTGAAAAATCCGGATAATAACTCATAATTCTGTCGTATCCGTATCCGTCAGGGCCATTATCAATAACAGCATTAAGGAGAATCAATGCTTTTGGTTTGGCGGATACTGTCAGGTCATCCGTATCTTCGTTGATATTATCGTTTGTCCAACAGGCAGCAGCCAGGTGTCCTCCCGCAGATCCGCCTCCGGCAATAATTCTATCCTTGTCAATATATAATTCATCAGCATGTGCATTCAGGTATCTCATCGCAGATTTTGCGTCTTTGAGTGATTCAATGGGAGTAGTTCCATGAACGGATTCTGTTCTGTATTCAATCAATACAACAGCAATTCCTTTTTGCATATAGCGTTCGGCAAAATGAGTAAAAGCACACAAGTTTCCGGACTTCCATCCTCCTCCGAAGAACATAACCAAAGCGGGTGTAACTTCTTGTGGTTTAAGTAGTGGGTGGTATACACGCAAAACAAGAGGATTCTCGTTTACTTGTTTGTAAATTAATTCGCGATGATAATCTTTTCCTGAAGCTGATGCAATAATTATAAACAGAATCTCTAAAATTAAAAGCTTTTTTCTCATGATATTATTTTTTTAAATTGTTCTCTGTATTCCTTTGGTGTCATCCCGTACATATCAAAAAAGCGTTTTGAAAAGTATGATGGCGTTGTAAAGCCGTTATCATACAAAATTTCTGATACGCTGAAGTCGGTTTCTTTAAGCATTTCAGCTGCTTTACGCAAACGTATGGCGCGAATCAGTTCGACAACCGTATTTCCCGTAATTGCTTTGATCTTACGGTAAACTTGATGTGCCGGGAGCTTGATGTGCTCGCATATATATGAAATGTCAATGGTGCTGTTTTGGATGTCCGTTTCTACAATTTCGATAATTTGTTGCAGGAAAGGATCTACAGTTATCGTGACATCTTCATTATTCTTATCCTGAAAGAAGCGCTGATAATAATTATGAATTTGTTTCCGCTGATTGATTATTTTTTCAACTCTCAGTAGTAGTAAACGCTCGTTAAAGGGTTTTACAATATATTCGTCGGCTCCGTATTCCAGTCCCTTATAGATATTTTCGTCACCGGCTTTTGCTGTAATTAAAATAAGAGGAATGTGACTCAAAGCAATATCCGATTTAACTTTTTTGCAGAGTTCCCAACCATCCATGACAGGCATCATTATATCAGATAAGATTATGTCTGGCATAACTTTATTTATTACCTCAAAACCTTCTTCTCCATGTTTGCAACAATATACTATGTAGTTTTCGGAAAATAGCTGCAACATGTAATCGGAGAGGTCTTTATTATCTTCCACAATTACAATTGAAGGCCTTGAAGGAGTTGAATCAATTCTAAGTTCATCTGTTTTTTCGTCAGGTTCATCATACAATATTTCTGATTCTCTGAATGGTAGCGAAATTTTGAATGTCGCTCCGACATCAGGGTTGTTGTGAACAGAGATTTGCCCTCCATGTAATTCGGTAAGATCTTTCGCCAGCGCTAAACCTATACCCGTACCGACTATGGAATAAGATTGACCGCCGGAACTTTGATAAAAACGTTCAAAAATATATGAAATCTCATTTTCCGGAATTCCCATTCCCGAATCTTCAACTTTAACGATGACACATTGTTCGTTATTTATGATGTCAACATCAAAAGAAAGTGTTATTTTACCTTCGTCGGGAGTAAATTTGAAAGCATTGGATACAATATTAAAAATCACTTTTTCTATTTTATCCGTATCAAACTCTGTTGTATATGATTTTATTGATGTTTTAAATGTATATGCTATTGAGCGTTTCTTTGCTTCAACCTCGAACATGGAAAAAATACTCCGAAGGAAGGCTGGAAAATCCCGCGTTGAAAGAGTCAATTGCATTTGTTTGTTTTCAATTTTTCTGAAGTCAAGTATTTGATTAACCATTCTTAGTAGCCGTTCTGCATTGGATTTCATCGTTATCAACTGGTTTTTTATTGAGATATCGTTGACCCGTTGGATCAGACCGTCTATCGGGCTAACCACCAAAGTCAGGGGAGTTCTCAGCTCATGAGAAATATTGGTGAAGAAACGAAGTTTTAATTGAGAGATTTCTTCTGTCTTTTCAGCTTCAAGTCTTTTCATTTGTAATGCGCGCGCCAATTCAATCCTGTTTTTAATGAGTTTCCCAATAAAATAAGCTATTATAATGAATATGAGTACGTAAGCAATTAAGGCATAGGTTCTGTACCACCAGGGTGGGGTGATGTAAATTTGTAATGTCGCCTCATTGTTTGCATTTTCATTATTTGTGTTTTTAACCCGGAAGGTATAATGTCCGGGGGCAAGATTGGCATAAGCAGCAAAATTCTGATTTTCATACGGTTTCTGCCATTCATCATCTATGCCATCTAATTTGTAGCTGTATTGATTCGAACTGTGAGGCAGATAATTAAGTTGAGCAAAAGATATTTTGATGAAATTATCTTTATGTGAAAATTTTAAAGTAGGTATAATTTCGTCTTTAGTCCCGGGAGGTACGTGTACGTCTCGATCCCATACACTCACTTCTGTAATTCTTAGTACTGACTCATTATCATGAATTTTTATTTGATTGGGGATAAATGATATATAACTGTTATAGCTTCCTGCCCAGATTACCCCGGAGTCGTCGAGGTACAATGATCTGACAACAAATCCGTTAATGTCCAGTAAATTTGATAAGTCAAACACGGAATTTTCTTTTATCTTCTGATCAACCCTGATGAGTTGATGGTAGGCAGTTAACCATATGTTTTCGTTTTTATCCATAACCGCAGCTTGCAATTGCCGGTCAATTTTCAATGAAACGGAATGCAAAACGAATTTAACTTTTACACTGTCATAAAAACAGAGTCCACGTTCTGTCAAAGCGCAGACCTCTCCTTTTGATCCTGAAAGAATTGTTCTGACATGCATGCTGTAAGTAGTACGACCTTCGATTAAGGTTTTGAAATGTTGGAATGTTCTGGATTTTATATCGAAAGCATAAATACCGTTATTGTTAACACCAAACCAGATTTTACCTCTTTTGTCGGCCTGAATAGCATGTATCTCTACATTGGCATGGGATGGTGCATTGTCAATTTTATATTCCTCTCTTTTAGCACGTAACAGTTTATTGTCCTTACCACGTTCAATGTCAATTCTGCAAATGCCATTGTATGTATTTACCCACATTGAGCCCGAATCATCCCATGTTATGGCATTTACAAAACGTTGTGTGAATGTGGAGTCGAGTTTTGAAACAGGTTTAAAAATGGTTTGTCCTTTTTCACAATAATATAATCCGTTACTGGTTGTAATCCACATTACTTCGAAGGGGTCGATGAATAATGTTCGAATAATAAGTTCTCTGCTGTTTTCAAATGTAGCTTGGTTTATTGTACCGTCCTTTTGTATTCTGATAACTTTGTTCTGAACGATTAACCATCTTTCTCCGTTGGATAACACACGAATTGATTTAACCATTTCTTCGTTGTTATTCCGCTCGTTTTTGAAATTATATACCGATAATCTGTCCCTGAAAGGGTTTAATTTTGAAATGCCATTTGCAGTCCCAACCCAAACTATCCCTCCACGATCCTTATAAAGAGCGTTGATAATATTTGCTGAAACCGATAATCTGTCATAAATGTTATGTTCGTACCAGGAAAAATGATTGTTCTTTAAATCTAGAATATTTAATCCAGCACTTGTTGCAATAAGGTACCGGCTTTCATCCAAATGCAGAATGTCTTCAACATTATTGTGGCATAAACCCTCTTTTTTGTCTTCTTTTCTGAAGGTTATGTTCTTTTTTGTTTCAGTGTCGTAATAATGCAGGCCTGTTTCTGTAGCAAACCAAATTCTGCCCTGGTTCACAGGATCCTTCACAATGCGTAAGTTCAGATTGTTTTTTGGATCAAAGCTTAGACGCTTGCGTAAATTAAAATATTGTATTTCTCCGCTTTCAACATTTAGGCTGATCTGTCCGTCGAAAGTTCCAAGCCATATAATATGATTCTTATCTTCGGCGATAGAGCGTATGATGTTACGATGGGCTTCCGTACCAAACATAGGGAATGAATAAAATGTAACTAATTGTTGATTAACATCGTAGCGTATCAATCCTACTTGTGTTCCCAGCCAAATATATCCGCGTGAGTCTTCAAATATTGAACGAATCCTTCTACGTGCAAGTTCTTTGTTTGAGTCTCCGGTGATATTAGGAACGTAAAAATCATCATTGTTTTTGTCATACAGGTTGATGCCCATATCAGTGCCAACCCATAAACGTCCTTTGCTGTCGCACAGTAAGCAATTTATGTTTGAATTAGTAAGGGAATTAGGATTTTCAAATTCATGAAAATAGTTTTTAAACGTATATCCATCGTAGCGGTTGAGTCCGTTATTTGTGCCAAACCACATGTAACCGTCTTTGTCCTGTGTTATGCAAAAAACATTTTTAGCAGATAATCCTTTTTCTACCGATATGTTTTCAAACATTAGATGAGCATTAGAAAAAGATGCCTGAGAAATATGTGGAATACAAAAAAACAAAAGAAAAAACTGCCATTTAGTAGATTTTAACATGATATTCGATTTGTAAATCTCTTGTTCTGAGAGTATTTTATTTAAGGAATGAGAGCCTGTTTCAAGTTTAAGCTCATGTGAACAAAATTAGTCTAATTTTTTATTTAAGAATATCATGTATTGAACAAAAGATAGAACATAATCAATTTTTTTCAGAAAAGCAGATAGCATTTTATTTAGGAAAACGGATGCTTATCAATCTTCTGATGCTGAAATTCTTATGGCATTACAGGGGGGATAATGCATGTTAATATTAAAAGAGAGCCCTAAATCGCAATTGGAACTTTTATAATTAGAAAAGCAAAGTTAGTAGTTCTGTTAATTTTTATAATCCAATTATTAGAATAGAATAATTGGATTATAAAAATATTGTAGGTGATTTGATAATTTAATTAGATGAATACGCACCTTTGGTTTTTTTGAATAATTTTTACTCAACGATTAAATTTCTATTTTTCGGATATTTGACTGAATATTTTAGTTCGAACTCCATTTTCTCATTAGGTTTAAGTCCAAACTCCCATTTTATTTCACCTGTTTCTACATTGTGTTTTGCACCAGTAGTGTTTTGAACATTCACTTCAATGTCAGAGTTCGTTGATACAGGAATCTGGTCAAGGATAATCATGTTAATCGCCTGACTTTTATTGTTTTTAATAATTGTTTTCCAGGAACGGGTTTCTTCTTTTTTGTTCCCGATAAATTGTTTCGTGGTAAAATCTTTTACTTTTTCACGATTGACCGACACTTTTTTGTC
>Ga0172379_10010664_pt1 | contig 11081 bp, 10 predicted proteins | sample GrowelOW334metaG_FD_119756 | JGI IMG/M metagenome (GOLD analysis project Ga0172379, IMG submission 119756) | Groundwater microbial communities from an aquifer near a municipal landfill in Southern Ontario, Canada - Groundwater well OW334 metaG | ecosystem: Environmental > Aquatic > Deep... | reverse complement strand
GGATTCCATGGCGAGACGGACGATTTCGGTGGTGCCCGACAAATGGAGCGTATGTCCCGATTTCCGGCTGTCGTTGGTGGCTTCCATGAGCACCCCCAACCCGGAAGAGCTGACTCGGGTGACGCCCGCCAGATCAACCACAAGGTTCATATACGGGCTTGTCTTTTTAAGTATCCGGCGCAGGTTCTGGTAGGTCGAAATATCGATCTCACCACTAAGCTCCAGGAGTGTATGACTTTCTTCCCTCTGTTCGGTAATACGCAGGTTCCCCATGGTCGGCTCCTGTTCTGGGTGGAACTTTTTATTTTTCCCGGACCGTTTCCCGGATAAAGGAGAGGAGCACCGAAAGGGCGTTCTCGTTGTGGCCGCCTTCGGGGATGATGATGTCTGCGCAGGCTTTTGTGGGTTCTATGAACTCGAAGTGCCCCGGTCGGACGACGTTCAGGTACTGTTCGATCACCGAGTCCACTGTACGACCCCGTTCCTTGATATCCCGGGAGAGCCGGCGGATGAAGCGTATATCGTCCGGTGTGTCCACGAAGATTTTCAGGTCGACAAGATCCCGCACCCGTTTGTCAGTGTAGATCATAATGCCTTCAAAAATGATGAGCTTTTTGGGCTCCACCAGGGTGGTTTCCGTTTCACGGCGGTGGTGCACGAAATCGTAACGCGGCATCTGGATGCTTTGGCCATTCTTGAGTCTGGTGAGGTGTTCGATGAGCAGTTCGTTGTCGAAGGCTTCCGGATGGTCGAAGTTGAAGGCGGTTATGTTGGTGTTGGATATGAATTCAGCGGATTTGTAATAGCTGTCCTGGGGGAGGAAAACGAAATCAGAGATGAGCTCCGATATCTTGCGGACGATCGTTGTCTTTCCAGACCCCGACCCTCCGCAGATACCGATTACCTTTACGTCGCCCATGCTCAGTTTTTGACGGCGATGGCCTCGATCTCGACCGATGCGCCCAAGGGGAGCCCCTTGACCGCGATGGTGGACCGGGCGGGTGGCACTCCAGCGAAAAACTCGGCATAGACGGTGTTCATGGCCTGGAAATCAGCCATATCAGTGAGAAATACCGTGGTTTTCACCACTTTCTCAGGTGAGGACCCTGCGGCGGCAAGAACACCAGCCACATTGGCCAGACAACGTCGGGTCTGTTCAGGAATCCCACCGGGCACCAGTTTCCCCGTCGCCGGGTCCAGGGGTGTCTGGCCGGAAACGAAGACCAACCCGGTTCCCTCGATTTCTATGCCCTGCGAATAGGGTCCGATGGCCGCTGGAGCATTGGTGGTCTTGATCGCCAGTTTATTCATGGTGCTTCCTTCCTTTAATTACGGGCCAGTTCGGAAAGGGGAACCGGTTTTGGGGAATCCACTTCGCCTTCTGACTTTGCCAATTCCTCCAGCAGTTCCTTCCCGCGTTTGGATAGTTTTGACGGTATCTGGACTATCATCTTGATGTACAGGTCACCGCGGCGCGAGCCGGAGGGGATTCCCTCTTCCCGGACCCGCAGCATTTTACCATGCTGCATGCCCGCGGGAATACGTACCTTGATGCGCTTTCCATCCAAGGTGGTCACAAAGAGTTCCGCACCCAGGGCTGCCTGGGTAATCGAGATGGGCACCGCGCAGTACAGGTCAAGGCCGTCCCGCTCAAAATGTTCGTGGGGCTTCACCCTGATAAAGACGTAGAGGTCGCCGTTGGGGCCTCCGTTGGGACCCGCATCGCCCTGGTTGGGGATGATGACCCGTTTGCCGTCCTCGATGCCCGCCGGTATGGTTACCGAAAGCTTCTGGCGTTTTTTCAGCAAGCCCGAACCGCCGCAATCCTTGCAGGGGTGTTCGATGACAAAACCTTCCCCGCCACAGTTGGGGCAGGGGGACGCTATGGAGAAGAAGCCTTGGCTACGCCTGACCTGGCCGGACCCCGCGCAGGTGGAGCACACCTTGCGTCCCGAACCTCCGGTTGCGCCGGAACCCCGGCAGGTTGCGCAGGATTCGTTGTGGGAATACTGGATTTCCACCTTGGTACCGAACACGGCATCCTGGAAGGGAACCTCGATATCGTAGCGCAGGTTGGAACCTTGGGGCGGTCCACCCCTGCTCTGGCGCCTGCCGCCGGTTCCACCGAAGAGTGAATCGAAAATACCGGAGAAATCCCCGAAAATATCCTCGAAATCCCTGAATACGGTCGAATAATCGTGGCCGCCGCCGCCCATCCCCTCGACACCGGCGAAGCCGAACTGGTCGTAGGCCGACTTTTTCTGGTCGTCGGAGAGAACTTCGTAGGCTTCGGTGGCCTCCTTGAATTTCTCCTCCGCTTCCTTGTTGCCCGGGTTCTTGTCCGGATGGAACTGAATCGCAAGTTTCCTGTATGCTTTCTTTATGTCGTCTTTGGCCGCGCCCTTCTGGACGCCCAAGACCTCATAATAATCACGCTTCGCCACGTAGAAAATCCTTTTTGGTGCACCCGCAACACAGAACGGACACGATCCAATCAATCACTGGCCGATCACAAAAATAAGGTATTTTTGTGATCGGCTTTTACAGTATCCCCTACAAACGTATCTGAAATACGCTTTGTAAACAATACTGCGGATTAGGTTGCTCTTTCAAAACGAATCTTGAAAGAGACTCTCGCATCCGCCCAGATCGCGAGAAGGTTCCGTCTACTTTTTATTGTCGTCGACGACTTCGTAATCCACGTCTTCCGCGTTCTTCATATTGTCGCCGCCGGGAGCTGCTCCCTGGGCGCCGCCAAAGTTGCTCGATTCGGGACCACCGGCCGCACCCTGCTGGCCCTGCGCCCCTGCGTTCTTGTAAACCTCTTCCGCGATCTTGTAGGAAGCCTGCTTCAACGCTTCGGTCTTTTCCTTGATGGTTTCCAGCTCACCCTTTTCAAGGGCTTGCTTCAGCGCGGCTATGCCCTCCTCGATCTGGGTCTTGTCAGCTGGCTGGACCTTGTCGCCAAGATCTTTCATCGATTTCTCGGTTGCATATATAAGCGTGTCCGCCTCGTTCCGGGCTTCAGCGCGCTCCCGTTCCTTGCGGTCTTCCTCGGCGTGGGCCTCGGCCTCGCGGACCATGCGCTCGATATCCTGCTCGTTCAGGCCGGAAGAGCTTTCGATGCGTATCTTCTGTTCCTTGCCGGTACCCAAATCCTTGGCCGACACGTGCACGATTCCGTTGGCGTCGATATCGAAGGTTACCTCGATCTGGGGTACCCCTCGAGGCGCAGCCGGAATTCCCACCAGGTCGAAGCGGCCCAGTGTCCTGTTCTGACCGGCCATCTCGCGCTCACCCTGGAGTACGTGGATGGAAACGGCGGTCTGCCCGTCGGCGGCGGTGGAGAAGATCTGGCTCTTGCGGGTGGGAATCGTGGTGTTGCGCGGTATGAGCCTGGTCATGACGCCGCCCAGGGTCTCGATACCCAGTGAAAGCGGGGTTACGTCGAGAAGCAGCACGTCCTTGACGTCGCCGCCCAGAATACCACCCTGGATGGCGGCACCTACGGCCACCGCCTCATCGGGATTCACGCCCTTGTTCGGTTCCTTGCCAAAAAGGTCCTTCACTATCTTCTGGACTGCGGGGATGCGGGTTGAACCACCTACCAGGATGACCTCGTCGATCTGGTCCGCGGTCAATCCAGCGTCGGAAAGGGCTTTCTTGCAGGGTTCCCTGGAACGCTCGAAGAGGTCGTTCACCATCTGCTCGAACTTGGCACGGGTAAGGGTTTTCTGGAGATGCTTGGGACCTGATGCGTCGGCGGTGATGAAGGGTAGGTTGATGTCCGTTGTCTGCACGGCGGACAGCTCTATTTTCGCCTTCTCCGAGGATTCACGCAGGCGCTGCAAGGCCATGCGGTCCTTGGAAAGGTCGATACCGGTGTCCTTCTTGAATTCGTCCACCAGCCATTCCATGATACGCCTGTCGAAGTCGTCGCCGCCCAGGTGGGTGTCACCGTTGGTGGATTTGACCTCGAACACACCTTCGCCCAGTTCCAGGATGGAAACATCGAAGGTACCGCCGCCCAGATCGTAGACAGCGATGGTCTTCTCTTTCTTCTGGTCCTTGTTGAAACCATAGGCCAGGGAGGCTGCGGTGGGTTCGTTGATGATGCGTTTCACCTCAAGGCCGGCGATCTTGCCCGCGTCCTTGGTGGCTTGGCGCTGTGCATCGTTGAAGTAGGCCGGTACGGTGATGACCGCCTCGGTGACTTCCTCGCCAAGGTAGTCCTCGGCGGTTTTTTTCATTTTCTGAAGGATGAAGGCGGAAATTTCCTGGGGGGAATAATTCTTGCCGCTCACGTCGACGCGAACCTCGCCACCACCCTGGTCCACGACCTTGTAGGGTACCAGTTTCATCTCGTTGGTCACTTCCGCGTAACGACGGCCCATGAAGCGCTTGATCGAATAGACCGTGTTTTCGGGGTTGGTGATCATCTGGTTCTTTGCTGGCTGGCCGACGACGCGTTCACCCTTGCCGGTGAAGCCGACGATGGATGGAGTGGTGCGACCGCCTTCCGCATTCTGGATGACGACCGGCTCTCCACCTTCAAGGACGGCGACGCACGAGTTTGTAGTTCCTAAATCAATGCCGATTATCTTGCCCATTTCCGGACTCCTTTTCACTATTAAAGCCGATCGCGACGTCGGAACCGCACCCGGCCGACGACGTCGTCGATATGAATATACTTATTTTATACCCCGGTCGTCTCATCCAGGGGCATCAGAACCTTTACCTTCGCCGAGCGCACAACCCGCTCCTTGAGCAGGTAACCCTTCATCAAATCCTCGCCCACCGTGGCTTCCTCCACATCGGCCGTTTTTTCCACCATAAGGGCTTCATGCCTGTTGGGGTCGAAGGGTTGTCCTGCAGAATCGAAACGGGCGAGTCCCCACTTTGTTTCCAGCAGGGAGACGAGACGCTTCTCGATCATCGAGATGCCTTCGTGGAAATTCCCGTAATCCCGGGTAGCTTCCGACGATTTGATCGCCCGCTCGAAATCGTCCAGTACGGGGATGATATCAAGCAGGAGTGTCTGGTTGGCGAAGTCTATAGCATCCTGCTTCTCGCGGACCATCCGTTTGCGGAAATTCTCGAAATCCGCGGCCTTTCGCAGGTACTGGTCCTTCAGGTTGGAATTCTCGGCTTCCATCGAGGCGAGGCGGGCACCCAGCTCAATGATGGCTGCTGACTCGTTTTCGTGGGACCTTGCTTTTCCGTCGCCGCTCTCCGCGGTTTTTGCGTTCTCCGCTGTCTTGCCCGACGTCCCTTCGGATTGGGCATCGCCAGCTTGACTTGATGCATCTGGGACTTTCTTCATCGAATCCTGGGCTTGCACCTGTTCGTTCGTTTCTTCGCCCCTGGAGTGCATTCCGTTCTTCTTTTCGTGTTGCTTGGACATCGATACATCCTGACTGTCGTTTGTATTGAAATTACGGATCATCGAGGTCCGGAGTCAAGCTTTTTCCTCTTTGCCCCATATGTTCTCTTTCCACTGATTTTTGGTTATTATTGAAAGATAAATGGAACCGGCGCCGTCAGGGCAGGTTCCAAGGAGTATATCTTGAATATCATAGAACTCACTGATGTACGGAAGACCTACCCGCTTGGCAAGACGTTTGTGGAAGCGGTCAAGGGCGTCACCTTCCGCATCGAAAAAGGGGACTTCATTTCGATCGCCGGACCGTCGGGATCGGGAAAGTCGACCATCCTGAACATGATCGGGCTCATTGATTCGCCCACATCCGGCGAGGTTTTCATCGAGGGCACCCCCGTTTCCGGGCTCAAGGACAGGGATCTGACCAATCTGAGGCACGATGTCATCGGATTCATTTTCCAGTCCTTCAACCTCATCCCCGTCCTGAACGTGTATGAGACATCGAATTTCCCCTTCTGTTGGGCAAGGATCGCATGACCAAGGCCGAGAAGAAGGACTGGATCGATTTCCTGATAAAGGAAGTTGGCCTTGAGCAGTGGCGCAAGCACCGTTCCAACGAATTGTCCGGCGGCCAGCGCCAGCGCGTCGCCATCGCCCGCGCCCTGGTGTGCAAGCCTGCCATCGTCCTTGCCGACGAACCCACGGCAAACCTGGATTCGGCAACTGGCGAGCAGATCATCGAGTTGATGAAAAAGATCAACCGCGAACTGCAGACCACATTCATCTTCTCAACCCACGACATGAAGATAGTCGAGATAGCCGACCACGTAATCCGCCTCAAGGATGGCTTGGTTTCCGAAAACTATCGCAAGGACGAGCCGCGCGACGTTTCCGCGAACCTGGGGGTGTAATTATGCCCGTATTGGTCAGGATAGCTCTGCGGAATATGCGGGAGCATATAGCCAAAAGCGTCATCATAGGCGTGCTGGTGGCCTTGGGCGTCATAGTCCTGGTGCTTGGCAACGCGATGATGGATGCCGCTGCGGAAGGCACGCGGGTCGCTTTCATAGACAATTTCACCGGCGATGTCATGGTCCATGGGCCCTCAAAGTCCGCGGTCTCCATTTTCGGTGTCCAATCCATGTCGATGGATTCGGACACCACGGTACCCACCATCCCCGAGTTCGAACGGACCCTGGAACTGGTGAGGAAGGATCCCCGCACCGAAAAGGCCTCGGGCATGGCGGTGGCCTACGCGCTGCTATCCGTGGATGCCGATGAAACCATAACGGATGCCGCTATGGAAGGCGATGAAACCAATGGTCCCCCCTTCGCCATCGTGTTCGGCGTGGACCCGGAAAACTACTACGACATGTTCCCCTCCCTTAAAATAGTCGAAGGCGGGCGCCCCCGTCCGGGAGAACCCGCCATTGTCATCCAGAAGTCCCAACTGGAAACCCTTTCCAAACGGTACAAGCGGACCTTCGCCGTGGGAGACAAGATCCTGCTCAGCGGTTTCGGCACCGCGGGCTTCAAGATCAGGGAAGTGGTGATTGCGGGCGTATACGAGCGCGCATCCGAACAGAGCGGACCCATGCAGATGGTGTACGCCGATATCGACACCGCCCGCGTGCTCGGGGGGCTGACCCTTGGCGCGGATGAAACGGTAAAACTGGACGCGGCCCAGACTTCCCTGCTGGATACCGATAATCTGGACTCTCTATTTGGCGACGACATGGTGGAAAGCGTAGCCGGTACGGACAAGGCCCTGGATCCCGCCAAGTTTGCGCTCATGCTCGGCGATTCCACCGAACGCGAGCGGCTGAATACCGCCGATGTGGGAGCCTGGCACTTCATATTGGTGCGGCTGAAGGATTCCGGCAGCGCGCCCGGCTATATCGCGGATCTGTCCAAATCCTTGGGAGCGGAGAAAATAGACGCCCGCGTGGTGGACTGGAAAGCGGCCGCAGGTTCCTTCGCGTCCTTTTCCGATATAGTCCGCATCATTTTCAATATCGCCATCATCATCATCGCCGTAGTGGCTGTCATAGTCATGATGAATACCCTCGTGGTTTCCGTCATCGAGCGTACCGGCGAGATCGGTACCATGCGCGCCCTGGGTGCGCAGAAGGGTTTCGTGCGTTCCATGTTCCTCACGGAGACCCTCACCATAACCCTGGTTTTTGGTGCCATAGGCTCGGTGCTGGCGATCATCATCGCACTCATCGTCAACGCCTTGCACATCGAGGCGGGGAACGACCTGCTCAAGCTGCTTTTTGGCGGTCCCACCCTCAAACTGAGCCTCCGCGCTACTTCCTTCGCCTTCACCCTGGTCATGGTGTTCTTTGTCGGCTGGGCGGCTCATGTGTACCCGGTAGCGGTGGCGCTCCGGATTCCGCCAGTCAAAGCCATGCAGGTCGAGTAGGAGCACGAAATGAAAACCCTCATGATAGTCGCGTTCAGGAATCTGAACCGGCAAAAGAAAAGAACCTTCCTGTTGGGCGGCGCGGTCGCCTTCGGCATTTTGATAGTCACGGTAATCAATGGCTTTTCAGGCGCTTTCTCCCGCAATGTAGCGGAGAACATGGCCCACCTGTTCGCCGGACACGTGTTCGTGGAGGCCTCCGAGAAGACGCCAAAGGGCAAGACGCTGGACCTTATCCGGGACGATCGGGTGATACTCGAAGCCTTGGCCGCAGCGGGGATTCCCGCTGATTACGTGGCCAAACGTTCGTCCATGAACGTCACCCTCGTATTCGAAGGCAACAAGACCAGCCAGAACATCTTCGGCACCGATCTGGAAGGCGAGAAATACCTTAAGGAACGGCTGAGCTTCAAGGATGGCGGTTTCGAACTGACCAAGGCCGAGCCCCGGGCGCTCATCCTGAGCGAAGGTGTGGCCAAAAAGCTGAACGCACATATTGGCGACACCATATTGGCCCAGCTCAAGACAGTTACCGGCCAGAACAACGTGGGCGAGTTCGTGCTGTCGGGCATCACCCAGGATATGGGTTTGTTTTCCAACATGCTCGCCTACGCCCACCGGGAATACTTCAACCAACTGATAGACATCGGTCCCGAGGAGTACCAGCTCTTTGGCATCATGACCGCCAATCTGGCCAAATCCGAGCAGGTTGCCATCAGGCTGAACGCTGCCCTTAAGGAGCGCGCCCAGGTATTCGAGTTGCCCCCGGTGGTTCCAGCCCCCAAAAAAGCCGCCAAGGCCGACACCGCCAAGGCCGACGCCGTCAAAACAGATGCGGCCAGCACCGTCGCCTCCGAGACTGTCGCGGCCGGAACCTCCTCCTCGTCCCCCATGGGCTCCCGCTACCAGAAACTGCTCCGGCTTTCGCGCAAGGAAACCTGGGAGGGGAGCAAATACCGGGTCTTCACCATCAACGATATGATCTCCCAGATCGAGCAGTTGGTGGGCGTCCTGAACGGCGTCAGCCTGGGCATCCTCGTAACCCTCTTTCTCATCATCATGGTGGGCATAGCCAATACCTTCCGCATGATCATGTACGAAAGGGTCAAGGAAATCGGCACCATGCGGGCGCTGGGCATGCATCGGGGATCGGTGCGCACCCTGTTCCTGATGGAAGCAAGCCTTCTTGCCGCCGCCGGTGCGCTGGTGGGCATGCTGCTGGCAGCCATCGTGATGCTGGGGCTTTCCATCCCCAATTTCGGCACAGGAACCTTTTTTGCCCTGCTGATGAAGAACGGGCACCTTTCCTTTTCGCCACCTCTGGTGCAGTCCCTCGCTAACCTGTTGCTCGTCATAGTGATGACCGCGATGGCCGCGTACCTGCCCGCCCGTTCGGCGGCGCATCTGGAACCGGCCGCAGCCCTGCGGACCTCGAAATAACACCCATGGCAAGGAGCCATAACGCAAAATGAACAGACCAGCAGTATCCGTATTTTTTCGGGCACCTTCTTTCGTACCGACTTTTTTAATGTTGTTTTTTGCCCTTTTTATATCTGCCGCCGCGACTCCCGTATTTTCACAGGATGCGGAGGTGAAAGCCATACTCAAGGCCATAGACGAAATGAACGATTTCACGGGCCGCGATTTTACCGGCGTCTTCACCATCGTCTCGGACAAGCCGAACGAGAAGCAAAGCGCCCAGCAGATTCGCATGTTCCGCCGGGACGACAAGGAACAGTTCCTCATCCTCATCATGCTGCCAGAGGCTTCCAAAGGCCAGGGTTACATGAAGGAAGGGGACAATGTGTGGTTCTACGACCCCAGCAGCCGCAAGTTTTCCCACACCTCACTCAAGGAAAACCTTAACGATTCGGAAGCCAAAAGCGGCGACTTCACCAAACGGAGCCTCCTGGATGACTATGACACCACCAAAGTGGAGGACGGCAACGTCGGAAAGGTTCCCGTCCGGGTCATCACGCTGAAGGCCAAGACAAACGATGTCTCCTACGACATCATCAAGCTCTACGTGCGCAAGGACCGGTCGCTCGTGCTCAAGCAGGAAGACTTCGGGCTTTCCGGCAGGCTCATGCGTACCACGCTCTACCCCAAGTACGCCGACATAGGCTCCGGCAAGTTCTATCCTTCCCAGATGCTGGTGGTGGATGAGATCAACAAGGGTGAAAAAAGCCAGATTACCATGACCGACCTTTCCACCGCCAAACAGCCCGACGTGGTCTTCACCAAGGCCTTCCTGGAACAGGTAAACTGATGGCCGCAAAAACAATCCGCATGTCCTTGCCGGAAGTGAAAGTCCGCTTGCCCCTGTTCATTGCCGCAGTGTCGGTGTTACTCCTTCTCCTAGGACCAGGATCAATAGTCCTCCACGCCCAGGATATCGAGATCATCACCGACGAGGACGCACTTTTTGGCGACGATGCCGTAGAATCCTCCGTCGAACCCGCAGACGCTTCATCCTCCGCCCCGGGAGCCTCAGCTTCAACCCCGGGAGCCTCATCCGCAGACGGGGTGGAGCGGATACCCGAATCCAGAACCGTCTCCGCAACGGCTGGCTTCCTTAAAACCGACGCAGCCCGCCTCGGTGGCAGCTTCAGCGCCTCTTCCGGGGGCTCCTGGACCTGGACAGACCCCTGGAACGGAAACAACAACCCCGCCAAACCCGACGAAATGGGCCTGCCCACCACGCTTTCCGCCCTTGTTTTCTTTGAGGGCCGCCCGGCGGAAAACTTCCGGGTCTATGGCTCCTTCAGGACCCAGTGGCCTTTTGTCGCCACTTCCGGTCCTTTCGTGACTCCCGCTGTTCCCCCCGCACCCGAAGGTCAGGGTTCGGTCGCGGTCCCCAATATCCAGGTATTCGAGCTGTTCAACGACTTCAGCTGGGACGACAAGGTCTTTTTCCGCTTTGGCAAGCATACCGTCAAATGGGGCGTGGGTTATTTCTGGAGCCCCGCCGACGTGCTCAACCTGGGTGCCATCGACGTGGAAGACCCCGACGCCCAGCGCGAAGGGCCCATCAGCCTGCGCGCCCACATTCCCGTTCCCGGCACCCAGACCAATATCTGGGCCTACGCCCTCATCCCCGAAACCGACGACCCCACCACCCTGGCCCCCGCCGATCTGGGCGGAGCCGCCAAAGTCGAGTTCCTCGTGGGCAACTGGGAAGTGGGTACCGGTGCCTTTGTCCGCTACGATCAACCTGCGTCGGCCATGCTCAGCCTGACAGGGGCTGTGGGACGTTTTTCCCTTTTCGGGGAGGGT
>Ga0172379_10010663_pt1 | contig 11081 bp, 12 predicted proteins | sample GrowelOW334metaG_FD_119756 | JGI IMG/M metagenome (GOLD analysis project Ga0172379, IMG submission 119756) | Groundwater microbial communities from an aquifer near a municipal landfill in Southern Ontario, Canada - Groundwater well OW334 metaG | ecosystem: Environmental > Aquatic > Deep... | reverse complement strand
GGTCTCTTCGATTTACTCCAGTATCAAGGATTCTAGGGGTGTGATTTGAGAATTGGCCGATTTGGACAGGAATAACAGCCTTGTTTAACGGACGATAGGTCTAACCTAAAATCACACTCTCGAGAATTTCTGTACATTTTCCGTCCGTAAAATGAAAAGTCCATTCGAAGTCACCACCAATAACAAACGCTTTCCCAATTGGAGCTACTTGAATGATATGAATTGGGTACGACGTCTGTACTGGTGGTGGCAACAGTAAATCGCGCGGAATTAGCTTGTGGTGTAAGTATTCCTCAATCTGCTCCTCTGAATTACCTATGGCGTGTTTCTTGAGTTCGAGAAGTGCCTCCTCTTCAATGGACTTTATCTCTGCGAATTCACAAAGAGACGTGCTTATGCAGCGATTACTTTGATACGTGACTCGCACCGCGATTGGCAAATAACCGAAGTAATAAAGCCAGTTTCGATCACCGCCACCAGAATTCAAATCTGCTATGCGCCCCGCCGTAATCCTGGGTAAACCGATAAGCTCAGTTATTTCCGCAGGAGTATGACCGACTAAAAGCTTGCCCAATCTGTCACTTCCGAGTACTTGCCCCTCCATGTCAATAATCTCTTTACGGTAAAAACGGCGCGCATCATCGGCAAGATAGCGGTCATTCAGACTTTTGTATGTCGAGCACTCCAATTGATCTATTTGGATTCTTGCTGGATCTGAAACATGAAAGATCGGATGTATTATTGGATAGCCTGCAGGCCATGGGGCCTCTGATAGACAGCCCTGCGCAAAGAAAGACGCAAGGGCTATTGAAAGCGACAGGCTGGCGCACAATGTGTCAATTCTAGGGCGAAGCATTTTTGCAATTTTCCTTCTAACACACGAAGATTTCGGGTCCGTCTCTTCTGCCTTTACTTGCCTCTATTCTAGGTCTTCAGTCGCGGCTTTACAACCTAGGTGCTGCCACTTACCTTGTCCCACTTGTTGAGTCAGTCATTAAGAGAAAAACGAAACTGCACTACCTATGGTGCTTCTATCTGCAAAAGAAACAAAAGGTCCGCAACAGCTGTAGGCCTTTCCTAGTTCATTAATTCAACGCTTGATCGCTCTAGAAAGCATTACTAACGTGTTCTTATCATGCCAATATTTTCCGGGAAAAGTTGGGAGATCGATCCTTCTGGGTTGTACCTGGAAACTGGAACTGGCGAATCGCTGACTGGTGGATCACTTGGGCCCATGGAGGGTGATGGTGGTGCTGGTGCGATTGCCCCAGCAGTTAGAGCCACAGCAGTTATCCAAGGTGGTATTACTGGAATTGCTGAAACCACAGGTGGTATTGCGACAGGTAGCAATATTCGTCGATTCTTTCCACCAATCGGTCCAGTCTGCTCCAGCGGAAGACCGCCTACCGGTGGCCCAAACAGGCCGGGAGGGCCCGAAGGACCTATGAAGTATCCATCGAACGATTTCTTAAAGTGTTGCAAGAAACGTGATGATAAGTTATTGAATCGTCCAGGTCGAGCCTGGTATGTTTACGGACTGTGGCTCACATGTCATAAAGTTTGTGATGCGAAATTCGGGTCTGGTCCCCATTGAATTTATTCCAAGCACTACTGTCATATTCTCAAGAACTTCACGTCTTTAAGAGAGGCCCCGATGAACGCCATTGATATAACTAAGTCTGTGTATGAAGTTTATGCTGGGTGTCAAAATTATTTGGATGTCGGAAGAGTGTTACCTGAAACTTGGTTAGGAATTTCTCTTCCGCAGAGTTCCTTTAGAACTGCATTTAGCCAACCGGGCCACTTTGCTTTTGAATGGTCGGATGGTGTCAATCGACACCTTATGTGGTCAAATGAAACAGGTATTTTTGAGATGACTGGCGAGGGTAATGCTGCTCGATGCTCGAATGTACGATTGGGAATGGCTCATATCATGGGGATTTCAAGGGGGAGCGTAGACAATTTGCTACCAATTTTGCTTGGCCTTAGAGGCCAAACAATTTTAGATTTGGAAGATTTGCAGCTGGTTTTAGATAGCAGCTCTCAGCATGTTGTATCTGGTCGCTCTAGTAATTCAGAAGTTGTTTCAATTTCAGTGGAAAAGGATACATTCTTTATTCGCGCTGTTTCACGGGAACATACTTTGTCGCCGGATAGCCAAGAGCGATTGAGATTTGATGCAGAGCAGAACCTTTATCGCCTGAGAGAGACTGGGCAACTCACGGAGGAGCGATTTCAGGAATTCTTAGAGTGTAATCGAGCAGAGTGTCTGGTAACTGATACGGATGTAATTTGTCGAACAATCTTCCAGCTTGACGAAATTGATTTGAATAGTCAGGCACTGGAAATTTCGAAAATTACTCATCCGACCTTTTTGCTAGATATTTGAATACTTGACCTGGCTGGCCAAACATTTGAAGGAACAAACCTTCCCAAAACTATCAGCGTTCTTCGTATTGACCTTGCCTCATTTGTTGAGCCACTCATTAAGAGACAAACAAGCCTGCACCTAATATGGTGCTTCACCCACAACTAGAAGAAAACAAAAGGCCCGCAATAAATGCAGGCCAGAGACTCGTTCCCAACCCCCTTGATGTAAATTATGCGTTTCAGTGAGTCTAGTCTTTATTGCACATGCATTTTATCTTTGATGCGGAAGATATTTCCGTGCGTTTCCATAACTTGAGATAAAGCCGGGCATCCATATTCTTCAAGAGACGGTAAAGCAGGTACGCGCTCATCGCGCCAGTGGCTGAAGACCTGACCTTGTGCTAGAGCCCGCACCACTTCTTCTTTCATGTATTTTTCGGCAGGGGCGCCACTTAGGCCGAGCTTTCTGGCACGATCTCCGATGGCACGACCGAAAGTATTATTCGACAGATCTTTGCGCGCATCTAGATAAAAGGGCTGACTGCCTGATCGGCCCGAGAAAATCGCTTCTGCGTATTCATTGGCGCGGAACAATAGATCAGCAGGCATGACGCCCAATTCAAAGGCTGCCAGTGCCGATCCGTAAGCATGCTGGAAACCGTTAACTAATTGGCTGTGCACGTGCAAAATCTTGCCGTGTTGGTTGAAGCTATACGAATTACTGACTCGCCATAAGATTGTGCAGATGTATGACCCAAGAATTAGCGGCAGAGCTATGAGAGCCAACGTAATTATGACCTTGCGAGAAATTGCCATAGCCACGATCTTATCAGCCAACAAAAAAATCGGCTTCCACTAGGGACCGCCGATTTTCAATGTTCTAAATGGTTGCGGGGGTAAGATTTGAACTTACGACCTTTGGGTTATGAGCCCAACGAGCTACCAGGCTGCTCCACCCCGCAGAGCTATCTTACACTGACTTGATGGGATAATTCGAGGGGTGGTCAATAAAAATCCCGAGCGATCGTTTTGCTGACCTGCCAAAAACCCCAATACCTAGACCAGTACAGGATTTTAGTCTATGAAGGCAGTGTTACAAAGAGCTTCACGTGCTAGCGTGGTGGTCGATGGCCAGACAATTAGCGAGTTTCAGTCCAGCAACGATCGAGCCTGTGGTTTGCTCATACTTTTAGGCGTAGAACAAGGCGACAGTGAGGCTGACAGCGTCTACTTGGCTACCAAGGCCACTGACTTGCGAATCTTTGAGGATGAGAACGGCAAAATGAATCTTGCGCTGCAAGAGGTAGGCGGTCAGGTGATAGTTGTCTCACAATTTACTTTGCTGGCCGATTGGAAGAAGGGACGCCGGCCTGGTTTTACTCAAGCGGCGGCACCAGCTGAGGGCGAGCGACTCTACAAGCATTTCTGCGAGGAACTACGGGCAAAGGGTCTTACGGTCGGCACTGGTGTTTTCGGTGCTGAAATGAAAGTAAGTTTGCTCAATGACGGCCCCGTCACGATTTTGCTCGAAGCCCGTCAGGGCAAGCCAGTTTAGTAATAAGCTAGTACCGCCAAATCGACTTGCCCGTCGAGGACCGCCACTTTAGCCACTATATGTGGTGTGACTGGCCTTTAGTGTTGGCCCTAAAATTAACCTTTTCGCCTTATCAGATTCGCTATTCTGTGGCTAATATGGCCTTCCTGAAGCAGCAATGGTGGCGCGAAATGAGAATCCCTTTTAAATTCGTTCCTGGCATTGTCGGCCGATTAACTGTGTTTTCTGCAGTCGTGTCGACATACTGTTCAGCGCCTCTTTTTTGCCTAGCTCAATCAGAAGATTCTCAGAATTCGCCGACAAACGCATCGTCAGTCAATTTGCTAGGCGCCCCTAAGCCTGACTCTACGGCTGACTCTAAAGCTGTGCCAGTTTCGGTTATAAAAATGAAAGCGCACTCGAAAGTGCAAAATATAGGTGGGGAGCCGCTGCCCGATATGGGTGTAAGTTTGAACCCGATTAATTGGGTCTTTGCGCCGGTGACCAAGCTGGAGCAGCAAACAGTAAGGTTGCAGCATCAAATCATTGGTGTGACTGAGCCTTTGACGGCTGTAAAGCCTCTTATTCTCGGTTTGCATGAGCAGGTCGTTGCAACGCAAAAACGCTTGAATGCTGTTAACGCTAACTTAGATGCAGTGCAGGGTCAGTTGGGTTCTGTCTCATCAAAGATGAGTTTGATCGACAAGAGTATCGAACAGACAAATCAACGTATGAAGAGCCTAGAAGATCCTTTGCGCTCTGTGCAAGCACGCATGGCCAGCGTGGAGAAATCAATTGATGGTACTTACCAGTCTCTAGGCGGAATTCGGTCCGACATTGGTGACATGCGAAAAGATATCACTGACATTAAGGTCCCCATCATGGGGATACAGCGACCACTTGAGGGTATCGCTGCACCAGTGAAGAATCTTGACAAACAGCTTATTAACCTTCATAGCCAGCTTACTGGTGCTCACGCAGAGCTGCGGGAGGTGCACAGTGAACTTGGAGCCATACGCAGTCCGCTTAGTAATATGGAGCGTCCAATTACCAATTTAGACGGCGAGTTGGGTGGATTACACAAAGAAATCGCGGAGCTGAGACGCCTGCTCAGCTTAATTCTAACTGCTATCTTCTGCTCGGCAGTTTTAACGGCTGTTGGTACGCCATTAGCTGGTGTTTTGATTTGGCGAAATAGGCATAAATTTTTGCCTCCTCGCTCTGAGTGAGAAGTAGCGGCCTCAGTTCCCTACACCCCTGTATGCAACTTCTTGTCTGACAAAATTGTCGCTAGCTCTTTCCGCAGTGTCTTTTGCACCACTTCTAATGGGTCATCAGCGGCAATGGTGCGGAAATTATATTCCTCTGCCATGCGCTCGTACTCAAACAAAATTTGAGATTGGTAGAGCTTGAACGATTGATACAAGTCGTTGGACATTCCGATATCTCGACCTGATTCATAAAAATCTAGGCCACCGCGGGTGGTGATGATGCGACGCAACAGGGGCTCTAAAGGCATTTTTAGATAAACAACTAAATCTGGTTCGACGGCGAAGCTGTAAAGCTCGCGCACCCAGGCTGGGTCGGCTCCTCTAACCACATCGCGGGCCAAGGCTGTATAGAAATAGCGGTTGGTGATAACAATGTGACCGGCTTTCAGGGCCGGTATGATGATGTTGTGTAGCCGATCGGCTAAATCGGTAGCGTAGAGAAGTGAAAATGTAATGGTATTAAGGGCGTTTTTTTCTTTGGCCTTATCGATTACGCGGCTCATCAATTGTGATGATTTCCACTCTGTGCGAGTAACGCCAAAACCCTCAACATTTAGCCAGTTTTGCAAAAGTTGAGCTTGAGTTGTGCGACCAACGCCGTCTGTTCCTTCAAGCACAATGAGCTTGCCGGGATATTGATGTTTCGGATTTTTACCACTGCTAGCGCTCTTTTCGGCCATTTTCTGTCTTGATTAACCTATTGACCTATTAAAGTTGTCGCGATTTCTCTGAAAAGCATTTGTTGCTCATGTATCGGTTTTGTCGCAGGCATAGTGTGGAAGCCAAACTCATTCACCATTTTGTCGTATTCATTGATGATGCGTGACTGGAAAAGCTGAAAAGATTCCATCGGGTCTGCCGATAAGCCAACATCCATTCCCGCTTCGTAGTAGCCTGGCATGCGGCTATTGGCAATGCGCGCTAACGAAATTTCAACAGGCACCTGAAAATAGAAGGCGCCATCGGGGCGAATTGAAAATCCATACAAGCTGCGCACCCAATCGGCGTCGACGCCTCTTGCCACATCTCTGGCAAAGGCGGTGTAGCAATAGCGGTCGGCAAGAACTATCAAACCGGCCTTTAGTGCTGGAATGATAATGTTTTCAAGGCGATCGGCAAAGTCGGTGGCGTGTAACAAGCTAAATGTTGTGGGAATGAGCGAATTTGAGCGTTTTGCTTGCTTAATTGTCTTTGAAATAAGCACTGACGAATTCCACTCAGTAAATATGACACTTTGGCCGCGCGATTCAAGCCAGTTGCGCAATAGGTCTAGCTGGGTTGACTTGCCAGAGCCGTCTACGCCTTCTACTACAAAGAGCTTGCCAGGAAAGTTATGTTTGTTATTGAGGCGCATACTTAAACGTGCTTTATCCTTAGATGTCTCAAGTGAACTCTCATGTGAGCAATTTCACGGTGATGTTTGAGAACATCGCTATTATATAGGTTCATTCTGATTTCCAGGGCTCTCAATGACTTCCAAATTGAATTCCGGCGGAGCTAAAGCTCTACTTCTATCGCTTTCTTTGTCTATCGCTGTTGGTACTGAGGTAAGTGTCTTTCTTACCCCGCAGGCTGCCAGTGCCTTATCTCTGAAGATGCCGACCTTCAAGAAAGCTAAAGATGAGCCAGCTGCCGCAAAGCCAGTGGAAAAACCGGCTGAAGAATCACCAGCAAGTAAGTTTCACTTTGGCTTCGGCAAGAAAAAAGATGCTGCTCCTGAGTCTGCCAATCCGGCTCCAGAAGCCAAGCCGGCCGAGCCCAAGCCAGAAGTTAAGCCTGAACCGAGAATTGTACCCGAAGAACAGTCGCAGTCAGAACCTGTTCCGGATGCTAAACCTCCCGCAAAGCCCCCGGCAGTAGAAGCTGCTCCAGCAGAAGCTGAACCGGCTGCAAGCTCTAAGGCGCCAGTTCCTGGCTCAAATGCTGCTGAATCATCAGCACCTGTGGTGCCCCGCACCGAACCGCCAGAACCCCTAGAGAAGACCGCTCCCCCTGCCGCTGCTCCCAAGGCTCCTGTGCCTGGCGGCTCTGCTTCAGAAGCTGGGTCGACTGAAGCTCCAAGAACTGAGCCCCCCGAACCTGTCAAGAAAGCTGCTCCGGCAGCGCCAAAGGCTGTGCCGCTAGACGAAGAAGCCGCTGATGAACCAGTGAAAAAAGGCACCGACAAAAATATAGAGATGGCCCCAGATCAAGTGGAAGAGGCCGATGAGAGCGAGCCTGCTGTTAAGCCAAAGGCTAAAGCGAAAGCTAAAGATGAAGATTCTGAAGATGATGGTGAATCCAAAGATACCGCTGAGTCTAAAGATCCTGATGATATTGCACGAGAAAAAGAGAAAGCTAAACGCAAGTTCCCGCGACGCAAAGAAGACATCGATGACGCCGAAGAGATGGAAGAAGCCGAGTATCGTGACGAGCAAGAAAAGAAGAAGAAAGAAGAGCGGTTGCGCGAACTGACGGCACCGTCTGTGCCACCAGCGCAACGTGATCCAGAACCTCACTTACTTAAGGCTCAGCGCCTCACCCGCCAAGGCAAGTTTAGTGACGCTCTTAGAGAAATCAACATTGCCCTTAGCTTGAAACCAATGTATTGGGAAGCTCAGTATCAAGGTGCTCTGATTTTCCAATTACAAGAGCGCAATAAAGAAGCAATAGAGCGTTACCAATACATTGTTGATAGAAGGCCCGACTATATGGAAGCCTTTATCAATTTGGGCTCGCTGTTAGCCAAAGAAGGCGAGCTAGCAGAAGCCGAGCACGCTTACCGTAAAGCCATCGATTTGCATTTCAATTCAATGTCGGCTCACTATAATTTGGCCAATTTGCAAATTAAACAGAACAAGCTCAATGAAGCCTTGAAAGAGCTAAAAATTTGTTTGAAGTTGCAGCCACAAAATGCCTGGGTGCACAACAATCTTGGCGTCATTTATCTTAAGCGCAACTATCTTGAAGAAGCAGAAGAAGAATTCACGAAGGCAACTAACCTAGAGCCAGCCAACAAAGCTTTCTCTTCTAACTTAAATCTTGTACGAAGCAAGCGCCGCAAACCGGTGCAAGTCTAGAGCATTGCCTTTAGTTTATTTGCACGCCCAAATCATTTGTCAGTTGCACTTCTAGCTCTTGGCCAGGTGCTAGGCTGACGTTGTCTCCCGAGCGGAAGATGGCGATGGCGGATCCGCCAATCGCGGTGGCTATTGCTGGGGCGCCTAGTGTGGCAACGTTGGCGGCAATGAGGGCACCACGAGCGGTGCCGGTAGATGATAGCCCTGTAACGGCGCGAACATTGCCTTCAACTCTGGTGCCAAAATTGGTGCCTGGGTCTAATTGTCCTTTTTGATTGGTCAGGCCCTTTTGAAATTCGAGGGCGGCATCAAGTGGAATAACTTCGCCGGAAGGCGTGACTATCTGTTCAAGTCTTAAGCCAATTTTTGCTGCGCGGCTAAGCAAACGCGGTTTGGTGACTTCGAAAACTCTTCCCCGCACCAAACTGCCTTTGGCTAGCAAGAGGCTTGTGCCGTAGAACAAATCGTCTTTGACGTGGGCTTCGAATAAGTCGCCAGGATTGCTCGCTTTTGCATCGACTGATGTTTCAAGCACAAGTTTGAGGCGGGTTTGCACTGGTAGTGAGGCGGAAGAGGCGTCGGCCTTCAAAGCCGTTCCAGAACCAGGGCTGTTTTGCGCCGAAATGCGCGAACCAGACTGACTATAGCCACTTGCTGCTGCAGGTGAGTTGGGCGGAAACTCAGGAACGTTTTTGGGATCCATTGTTTCGATGCGGCTATTTGTACTCTGTGGGGCGTAACGCGGCTGTCTTGAGTCTGGCCGAGCGTCGGCTGCAGAGCCAGCGAAATTTGACCAGCTCAATAGATTTAGAGTTGCCGCTGTTAGTAGCACAGCGTTGATAATCTGATTGTTTCGCACTTCACTCTTCCCTAAGTAGCCAACTAGATTGTAATACGTTTCTCTCTCTTTGCTTGATTTTGAATGTCAAGCGGGCAGCCTGAGGAACTTGTCGACCAGGCGTTCATATTGCGGTAGAAGCTCTTCTAGTATTTGGCTGCGCTCGCTAATTAAACTTATAGGGGTATGGCGCAAGGCAATTTTTTCGCGCTCTTGCACTCGTTTTTTTGCTTCGTCAACACTGCAATCAATGAAGTGCATTTCTACCTGATAGCCTAGATTTTTGACAGCGGCAATGAGTTCGGGATGCTGCCCGTTGGTGCCACTATGGTCAAAGAAAATGTTTTTCTGATTTTCCACTAAGGCTTGCAACAAGTGATAGCCGATGGCGCGAGCCGGTAATTCCCAAGTTTGAAATGCTTTTTCGATGCCAAACTCGGCGCAATCTTTCTTGTAGCCAGTGAGGTTTTCCATTATCGAGTCGAATTGCACCAGGCTAAATTTATTTTGGTTATTAGCCAGAAATCTAGTTGTGTAAGTGGTTTTACCGCTTCCTGGAATGCCGCACATGTGAATGAAGAGTGGTGCGCTAAGTTGTTGGTCATTAAGTTGTTGGTGATTAAGTTGTTGTGTCTGCTGTAGTTGAGAGAGGCATGGGGCTTCTTTGAGCGCTTTATCTATAAGTACTTGAGCTTCGCCAATCAAGTCGTGACGCACATCAGCAAAATCAATTAGCTTTGCGCCTTTGATCATGCTCTTAATCATGCCCTTGATGCTGAACAAAGAATTTCTTTGAGTGCCGCTGGCTCGTCGTTCCAGCTGAGCAGACTATATTGTTGCCCTTGGCCGTTCAGCAAGCTTACTCGGCCGGTGCCCATTTTGAATTGCTTGCTCGCTACACGGCGCTCAAATTCGCCAGCGATGAGCTTGAGAAAATAGCGCAATCTGCCGTTACTGCTTACTAACAGGACGGTTTCGCCACTGTGTTTCGCCTCTAGTTCGGCAACCAATGATTTAATTTCGGCTGTCACTTGTGCTTCACTCGATGCCCAGTGGCAGTTGGTTGGCCAGGTACTGGTGTTCATCCAGTTTTGCAGGCTGTCGCCAAATTTTTCGGCAATTTCGTCATCGCTTAGACCACTCCAGTCGCCATAATCTAGCTCTGTGAGACGGTTGTCGATGACTGGGGTCATATGGTTTGTATTGTGTGCTACTTGTTGTGCCGCTACAATTTCGGCAAATTTCTTAGTTCTCAGCAGTGGCGCGCAGTAGATGGCCGCCAGCTTGGTGTTTGCCAGAGCCGCTGCCGCTCGTTCGGCCTGCTCTAGACCTGATTTCACTAAGGGTAAATCATTAGCACTACCAACCCAAGTTACTTTGTCACCGGGGCCGAAAGTGTTGCCGTGTCTAGCTAGTATCAGTTGCATTTTTTGATTCTCTATTTAATTTGATGCTTGATTCAGTTTGATTCTTGATTCAGTTTGATTCTTGGTTCAGTTTGATGCTAACTCAAAGAGTTCACCTTGTGCGGCGATTATTTCTTCTACTCGCGGTACATCGGTGGGGCTGTCTACCGAGCCATGGGTGCGGCCTTTGTAATCTACGAGAACAACTCTTATTGGTATGCCATTCTCTAAGGCGCGCAGCTGTTCAAGACCTTCGATTTTCTCTAGGGTGCCTGGAGCTAGCGAGAGATACTCTTTCAGAGCTGATGCAGTATAGGCATAGAGGCCGATATGTCTGTACAGTGGCGGCTCTTCGCCTTCGGGCAAGGTGCGCAAAAATGGAATTGGTGATTTGGAGAAATACATCGCATCGAGATGTTTGTTGAATACAACTAGTGTTCCGCCGACAATGCCTGCTGCTTTTTGGGCGGCCAAGTCTTTATATTCTTCTATGGAGATTTTCACAGCCGGAGTGGCAATACGCACCGACGGGTCGGCTTTCATGGCCTTGATAACTTCGCTCAGTATCCAAGGAGGCGTGAGAACGGCATCGCCTTGCAGGTT
>Ga0172379_10010662_pt1 | contig 11081 bp, 8 predicted proteins | sample GrowelOW334metaG_FD_119756 | JGI IMG/M metagenome (GOLD analysis project Ga0172379, IMG submission 119756) | Groundwater microbial communities from an aquifer near a municipal landfill in Southern Ontario, Canada - Groundwater well OW334 metaG | ecosystem: Environmental > Aquatic > Deep... | reverse complement strand
TGCACCACAATTGGAACAGGATGAAATTTGTGCGGGTACGGCTTTGTCGTGAGTCCTGCGCTTATCTCTTCTCGTACTGGAGTGTTTGTGCTTAGGATGTGCCATTTTTAATAAACTTTACTTTAATTACCAATAATTTTTTTTAACTCATTCCATCTCGGGTCATCCGGTTCATCTAAAGTATTGCTATGGTATCTGAGCTCTTCCAGTTTCTTGATCATAACGGGATCACACAAGGTTTTTCCATCTTTTCCATCGGGGTGAATTCTCCGGATGGGCAAACTTAAAATCACGAATTCATAGATATACTGGGCAATCTCAACCTCAAAGACAGTCGGATGAAGATAAATCAATTCGGCCTCATCTTCAATCTTTTTTTCGCTGAATTTAACCAACAGCTTTCTATTGCTCTCAACATGATAACCAAAATTCTCCAGACAACGGTCGCAGACCAACTCAACATCCCCGTCAATTATGAAGGTTAAACTCAAATGGGTAGATCGTTTTTCAAGTTCTACCGCAATCTTTAACTCACCTTTCTTAACTTCCGAAGTCTCAAATTCTGCAAAGAAGCGATCATCGACAGTAAAATCAAACTGATGCTTTCCTTCACTCAATCCTGAAAATGGAAGGGTATATTGCGAAAGGTAATTCATAATTATCCCTGTTAAAAAGCTTGGCAAAGGTATATAAAAATATTATACAAATCAGAAATGTACAATTGGGAAATGTGAAAATGTGAAAATGTGGAAATTGAGGCGGTAATTTGGTTGAGAATCATTAAAGTACCTGATCCGCTAATAATTTTCACATTTTCACATTTTCCAATTTTCACATCAGCATCTTCTTGACTGTCTGGCAGATGCCATCGGTGTCAAAACCACACTCATGATAGAGCTCCTGTTGCGTTCCCTGTTCAATGAATCGGTCAGGAATGCCTAGCCGGATTACCGATTTGGGAAATCCTGCTGAGGCAAAATATTCAAGAACAGCACTTCCGAATCCGCCATTTACCATACCATCTTCAACGGCAATGATGCGGTCAAAGCGTAAAGCTACTTCATCCAAAATTGCGGTATCGATTGGTTTAACAAATCGCATATCGTAATGAGCGACATGGATGTTTTCGTCAGCTAAAATTTTAACGGCTTCAGCGACAAAATTTCCTGGATGACCAATAGAGAGAATTGCAACCGCATCACCATCTGATATTTTGCGCCCTTCTCCTACGTGGATTTCGGTAAAATCAACTTTCCACTCACTTAATACGCCGCGCCCACGCGGGTATCGGATGGCAAACGGACCTTTGTTGGGTAGTTGTGCAGTGTACATCAAATTTCGAAGTTCGAGCTCATCCATTGGTGCAGAAACGGTCATGTTAGGAATACTACGCATGAAGGCTAGATCAAAAACCCCATGGTGAGTTGCACCATCTGCACCAACAAGTCCGCCACGATCCATGCAGAAGACAACATTCAGTTTTTGAAGTGCTACATCATGGATGATCTGATCATACGATCTTTGCATGAAAGATGAATAAATATTGACAAACGGAATCTTTCCGGAAACAGCCATACCTGCTGCGAAAGTCACGGCATGAGGCTCTGCAATACCAACATCAAATACCCTTTTCGGCATCTCTTCCATCATGATATTCATTGAACAGCCGCTGGGCATGGCAGGTGTAATACCGACGATATCATTGTTTTTTCTGGCAAGTTCAAGCAATGTCTGGCCGAATACCGCCTGATACTTTGTTCCTTTTGGAGAAGAATCGGGTTCATTGAAAATTTCACCCGTTACCCGGTCAAACTTGCCCGGAGCATGCCATTTGGTAGCGTCATTTTCGGCAGGCGTAAATCCTTTCCCTTTTTTGGTAAGAACATGCAATAGTTTCGGACCTGGAATATCCTTGAGATCCTTAAAAATTTTGGTGAGAGCGATCACGTCGTGACCATCAATCGGACCAAAATACCGGAACCCTAATGTTTCAAAAAGATTGCTGTCATTGAATACGATCGATTTTACGGCATGCTGGTGTCTTCTCAGCAACGATTGCATTTTTCTGCCTGCTCTTCTGAAATGTTTGAGCAACTGCCAAATTCCCGACCGAAGGTTGTTGTATGCCTTAGAGGTTTGCATCCGCACAAAATACCTGCTAATTCCTCCTACATTGGGATCAATCGACATGTTGTTGTCGTTCAGTATGACAAGGAGATCTGCATTGATACCTCCGGCGTTATTCAGTCCTTCGAAGGCCTGACCACCTGTCATCGAGCCATCTCCTATGACCGCAATTACTTTTCGGTCTTTATCGCCGTTAAGTTCTGTCGCAATGGAGATTCCAAGTGCCGCAGATATTGAGGTCGAAGAGTGCCCTACTCCAAAAGCATCATATTCACTCTCCGACATATTTGGAAATCCACTGATCCCTTTGTATCGTCTGTTGGTATGAAATTGTTTTCTTCTTCCGGTCAGGATTTTGTGCCCATAGGCCTGGTGCCCCACATCCCAGATCAATTTATCGTAAGGAGTATTGTACACATAGTGCAAGGCAACTGTCAGTTCAACTACTCCCATACTGGCTCCAAAGTGACCGGGATTGCATGAGGATTCCTGTATAATCAAATCCCTTATCTCAGCACAAACTTTGGGCAAATCCTTTTCTCTAAGTTTTTTAAGATCAGATGGGTAGTCAATATTTTCAAGCAATTTCGCCATTCACACCAAACTTATTTTGGAACAGGGTTAAAATTTATATGCAGGCAACAAAGATAGACTTAATTTATTTAACCGACCAGGCACTTTTTAGGGTGTAGGCCTCCAATGACTCGACATAAAGCTCTCCGCCTTGGGTATATAGAATCATTTCTTCTTCTCCCTGCACTGGGAAGAAACAGGTGCTGATCCCCGATTCTCCATGGTTAGCGAATATCTCAATGGAGGACCTGTCAACCAAAATTTCCAGTTCAATTTTTCCATCAATAGGTTCAAGTGGCATTTTGACTCCGTTCACATCCAGGATTTTTTTGGCTGTGTCATAGTGAATATCAGTTCCGTTACCGGTTTTGCCACTGCGAACGATGAAACCAAAGCTATCTGAGCTTTTAAGTTGCAAAACGGCATTAATCCTAACAGCTTCCCCTTTCATCCCACTCAAAAGATTTCCTTTTATTCCGGGAATCAGGTTCTTCTCTTTTTTGCGGATCTCCTTTTCATTAAGGGTGGATAATTTTTCAATTGGTTTTCTGCATAGGACTGTCCCTTTCTTTGTCGATCGTAAAGTCAATTCAGTGGGGATACTCATTTGACCATTAAAAGCCATATCCGGGAACTCTCCTCCTCTCATCCATGCTATCTGAATCACTTTTTCATTGGGCGCGTTAAAAAGGGTTTGTGTAGCGTAGAAGTTCTTTCCAAAATCGAGTTGTTGAATATTCGTCTCCGGTCTAAAGGTGAGCCCGTCAAACTGCCCTATTTTATATTCTCCCTCACCGCTGATTGCAACCCATTTTTTTTCACTATTGCTTCCCTCTACTGCAACTTCAAAAATGTCGGGGCACTCTCCGAACCCTTCCAGATGACTGCTGTATTTCCAATGCAACAGATCCGTTGAGTTGTAGAATGAGATACCGCTTTTTTTGATATTGTCACCCCTGCTGCGGAACAAAGCCAATATCCATTTCCCGGTAGGGGTATGGAAAAATACTTTGGGATCCCGGGCATTCCCTCCCGGATTGGAAATGATTGGATTATTGACATATTTATTCCAGGTCATCCCCTTGTCCTGGCTAACCGCCAGATTTTGGTTTCCAGTAGTGTCTGAATAAAAGATAAGCATCGGTTTCTCGTCTTTGCTTTGTAATCCGCTTACATTCAGTGAATCAACAATAGCGCTGCCTGACATTGTAGGAGAGGCAGTGAGACTTGAGGCTTTCTCATAAGGGGTGAGTGCAAAAGGTAAATGTTGCCAGTGGATAAGATCTTTGCTTGTTGCATGACCGAGTTGGTCGCTGAATATTTTGTTATTTATTGAAATGTTGTGGTAGAAAAGATGGTATTCACCTTTGTAAAATGCAAATCCATTGGGCTCAAAAAGCCAGTTTTTTTCCGGCGAAAAATGAAATTGCGGCCTGTATTTTTCGCTGTAAAGTTTTTTATCTGACTTTGCCGAAACTAACAGGCACAATAAGAATAGTGAAAATATCAAGTGCTTCATAAACCGGTGAGTTAAGATTCGTTCACATTCGTTAAGGAATTTTTCAAATATACGGTTAAATCGAAAACATTGGCCGGGAGTCTATATAATTCTATCTAAGGATAAAATCTTACTTTTGCCACTGGAGATAAGTGCCTAAAATGCCTAAAGTGAACTAAAGTGCCTAAAGTACTTGCGGCACATGGTTAATTTGAGCGGGAACCAGAACTTTAGGCACTTTAAGTACTTTAGCGCACTTTAGGCACTTCCATAAAAGAGAGAATGACAAATAATATCGAAATAATGGCTCCAGTTGGTTCCTATGAATCTCTGGTGGCAGCCATACAAGCTGGTGCTGGCTCAGTTTACTTTGGCGTCGAGCACCTCAACATGAGGGCGAGATCGGCCAATAATTTCACCCTGGAAGACTTGAGGGAGATTTCCAAACGAGCTGGAAAGGCAGGGGTAAAAACTTATCTTACAGTCAATACGGTTGTTTTTGATGAAGAGGCTGAGACACTGAAAAGGATCATTGATGCAGCCAAAGAGGCTGGCGTTTCAGCGGTGATTGCCTCTGATTTAGCGGTCATTCAGACTTGCAGGGCTATCGGTATGGAAGTTCACATTTCAACGCAGCTGAACATTACCAATTACGAGACCGTGAAGTTCTATGCCCAGTTTGCCGATGTGATGGTGCTGGCACGAGAAATGAACATCGGCAGGGTCTGGGAAATATCCAACAAGATCAAAGCGGACAATCTGCGCGGTCCGGGGGGCGAACTAATCCGACTGGAGATGTTTGTCCATGGAGCCTTGTGTATGGCCACTTCAGGCAAGTGTTATCTCTCTCTTCACGAGATGAACTCTTCTGCCAACCGTGGATCCTGCATGCAAAGCTGTCGTCGGGCATACACTGTAACTGACAAGGAGACAGGAGCGGAACTGGTGGTCGACAATGAATACATCATGTCGCCCAAAGACCTTAAAACCATTCATTTCCTGAATAAGATCCTGGATGCAGGCGTTACGGTTCTAAAAATTGAAGGACGTGCCAGAAGCGCCGATTACGTGAAATGTGCCGTCGAATGCTACCGCGAAGCCGCCAATGCCTATTTGGAGGGAACCTATACCGAAGAGAAGATTGCAGATTGGGATACCCGGTTGGCTACAGTTTTCAACAGGGGTTTCTGGGACGGGTATTACCTGGGCCAACGCCTTGGAGAATGGAGCGGAAATTATGGGTCATTGGCCACCAAAAGAAGGGTCTATCTTGGGAAGGTGACCAACTTCTTCACCAATATCAGTGTAGGGGAAATTAAGCTGGAGACTGGTCCTTTGCACCCCGGGGATGAAATTCTGATTACCGGACCAAGCAGTGGTGTGATGCAAACCATCATTGAAGAGGTAAGGGTTGAGATGAAACAGGTAGATGAAGCGCCAAAAGGTTGTTACTGTTCGGTATCGATTCCATCCAAGGTCAGGCGCTCGGATAAGGTGTATAAAATTGTGGATGCTTCTCAGGTAAAATCGCAATAGTTTCAGTCAAATTTCCGGTTTGATTATATTTTTTGCAAACATGCCATATCCTTCATAAAATATTATTTTTACGATGGAATAGTTTGTTAATTATGGGGAAGCGGATGTTGTTTTTTATCACGCTTGTTCTGATCGCAGGGATTTTCGCCGGATGGTACTTCTTTGCCAAGGAATCAAGATATTTCGGTACATCGCCACTCAAAGCTGTTCCTGTAGAAGCCCCTTTCTTTGTCAGGATCCGCAACCTCGGTGAGTTTGCAGAAAGAGCTGTCAAAAGCAGTAGCTGGAAGTCATTGCAGGATATCGGTGAGGTAAATGAAATTTATGCTGATTTTGTTTTTTTGGATTCCTTGATCCAACTAAGCAAAGTGAGGGAGAATTTTCTCCTTCACAAAGAACTATTTTTTGTCCCCAAAGAAAATGCTAATCTTTATCTTCTTGAAATTGAAAGTATTGCGGAAAGAAACAGTATCAACTCCATGATTCGCAACTATTTTCTTAACAGAAATATAGTTCCAACCACAGAAAACTACCATAATTCTTCGGTTCAGCAATATGAATGGAGTGCGAATGAGGAGAAGAGGAGATTCCTGTTTACCTTTTACAGGGGTATTTTGATGGCCTCATCGGATAGTTTCAACCTTCATAAGGCCATTGATCAAATGGATCAACCCTCCGTTCTGGAGGATGCCGACTACCTTAGGATCAATAGAAATACGGCTGAAAATACCGACATCAATCTGTATATCAATCACAAGACTTTCCCTGCCTATCTGTCCGGATTTTACTCGGATTCATTGGCAACCGGCATGCTGGAGCCCAATTATGCAAAATGGACAGAAGTTGATATCATTCAAAAGGAAAATCAATTGCTCGTCAATGGGTTCACGGTCACGGATAGTCTGGAGAGTTGCTATCTCGACGTTTTTAAGAGGCAAATGCCAACGACAAATTCTTTGATTCGATGGATGCCCTCGATTACCTCGTTTTTTATCACACAAAATCTCTCCCAACCGGTTCAATACCTCGAAGATTACACCGGATACCTTCGAAAGAACAACAAAATTGGGCTTTACAATGGAGCCGTTGATGAAGTGTCAAAAGAACTCAATATCAATATCTCACAATACTTAAGTGATAACTGGTCTGGAGAGGCTGCCGTTATTTACACCAATCAAAACCTGGAAGATCAGGATGATAACAGATTTTTCCTGTTGAAGGTGAAATCCGTGAGCAGTAATCCGTTTGTCACTGCCGTTAAAAAAAGGTCTGCTAGCAGCCAAAATCCACAGGATGTTGAATTAACAGAGGCAAGGAAGAACAATATATGGAAAGTCCCGGTTAACAATTTTGGTAAGCTTATTGGTGAACTTTATTTTGGCTCTGTCAAAACAAAATGGATGACAACCGGTGATGGATTTATCCTGATGGGTTCTACCCCCGGCTCTCTAAAACGGTACCTCAATTTACTCCAAAGAGGTGACCTTTTGCAAGGGAATCCCTCCTTTTCAAAATTAAGCACCGGACTGGCAAAAACATCCAATTTTTACATGTGGACACTACCGGGGCAATCACTCTCATTTTTCGAACCAATTATCAGGAGCTTGCCTTATAAAAGGATTGGTAAGACCAGCAGAAGTCTTGGTAGAATGGAAAACGTCTTTTGGCAATGGGGACATGAGAATGGACATTTTTACAATACCGCTTCACTTTTTGTAAATCCGGATGCCAAACAAATTGTTGGTCCTTTCTGGAAGTATCCACTCAATGCGAAAGTAAGGAACTCCTGTCAGGTATTCTCTGGTCTATCACAGAACAGTGGTATAGGGATCATCTTTCAGGATCAGGACAATAGCCTTATCTGCCTTGACAGAGAGGGTTCTTTGCGCTGGAAAATCAATCTTGATAGTCCGGTACTTGGAGAGATCAACGCCATCGAAATCAACAAAGGAGGAGACAAACAGCTGCTTTTCAATACACGTGATGCCATTCACCTGATCAGCGGAAATGGTACAGAAGTGAAGAAATTCCCCGTGAGGCTAAAATCCCTGGCAACCAATGGGGTTGCGGCATTTGACTATGACGGGAAAAGGGATTACAGGTTCCTGATTGCATGCAGCGATCGCAAAGTGTACAATTTTGATAAAACAGGTAAAATGATTTCCGGTTGGCAGCCAAAAACAGTGGAGGGAGTGGTAGAACTGCCGGTTCGTCATTTCACGGTTGGTTCAAAAGATTACCTGGTCTACTCTGACCGGAACCATACCTATGTTGTTGACAGACAGGGCAAGGAGCGGGTAAGAATGCGTGATGAATTTGTTCATTCACGGAATTCGATCACGCTTTATAAATCGAAGGGCGCACCTGTCAGCATGATAACAACCGATGAGCATGGGAAAGTCTGGCTGCTTGGCTTTGATGGCGCTTCCAAAAAAATTACTACCGGGAGCTACTCCTCTGGCCACTATTTTATTCCTGTTGATTTTTCAGGAGACGGGAGGATTGATTTCCTTTACAGCGACAAAAAAAAACTTGCCAGATATGACGCTTCAGGGAAAAGGATCTTTGCTGTTGAGCTGGCAGCGAACATTGATCAGCCTCCGGTTTTGCTGAATTTTGGAGGGGAGAAAATACTTGTATTGATTTCAAAAATTGATAATAGGAGCATCCTGGTAAGAAAAGATGGTTCAATTTTTGATAATTTTCAGCTGGATAAATTGATGCCTCCGGTTCTGGGATATTTTAATGATATAGGAGATGTTGTTAACTGGTTGGTAGATTCACCGGAAGGGTTTATATCCAACTATCAAATGGAACTAAAAAATGAGAAATAATCGAGTTTTGGGTCTGCTTTGTGCATTGGGACTGTTGCTTGGTTCGTGCAATTTGTCCGATTTTAATCCTGACTTATTTGCCGACCCAACCGGACTGAATCCGGTTATTTACCGGCCAATGGCAAGCGGGAGCTATTTTGTGAAGGATTATGCCACCATCAATGAACTTGGCAGTACTCCGGTACTGACTGATTCGATCCTATTTAAGACAATTCAGTATCCTTTGAATGGCATGATATTCAATACTTCAGGTACTGATTCCATGGTGATCATTGTTAAGACCATCAATGAGACACCAATGAAATACTGTTATAAGCTGATATTCAGAGGTTCAAATTTTGATGATTCCACCATGGTAGATTCCCGTAGTAAGAGAAAATATCTTGATGGAGGAATCCTCAATCTGCAGGGTGATGTCTTAGATGCTTCGAGAGATTCCCTGGAATTTAAACTGGATTCAATTGGTGTTGTTAAACTTACCGCTGCCACGCAGATTGATCTTTCTATTACCCTTTATCAACCCGACAATGGCAGAGTATTGGCCAATGTATTAAAGAATGCACCCATCTCTTTTTACATAGGATTCAGGGCACCCGTCAACCTTTTTAAAGTTAAGATATGAGACAGGCTTATTATCTGCTCATAATTATCCTGGTATTGCTTCTCAATGGAGTCGGCAAGGTCAAAGCGCAGCCAAATACCCTCTATTTTCTGAAAGGGGTTCCGCAGACCAAGGATCTTAATCCTGCCAGGCCCGGGATTGACAAAGGGTTTTACATCAGCATGCCCCTGTTATCAAAGATTGATATTTCGGCCAATACCAACAACTGGAGCTATAACGATCTGCTCCATCGCGGAACGGGTGCAATGGCGGACTCAATGGTTTGGGACTTCAAAAAATATCTCTCTTCGCTCGATAAAAACAATTTTTTAATGGAGTCGGCAGCCTGGACCCTTTTTGAAATGGGGTATAAGAAAGGGAGTAATTTTTATGCTGTTTCATGGTCAGAGCGCGAGTATGCTGAACCCTTTTTTGCAAAAGGTCTGGCTGAGCTTTTGTATTATGGGAATGCGCCATATTTGGGAAGCACCTATCATTCAGGTTATTTTGGTATTGGAGCTGCCCATTACCGTGAATTTTCATTCACTTATGCCAGGGAGTTGAAGAAAAGTATAAGTATTGGGATAACCGGTAAATTACTTTTTGGAATGGCGGGGGTCAAAACTTCCGGATTGAATTTTGTCGGTGGTATGCCCATCAGTGGTAACCAAATCGATATGGGAGCTACGGGCAAAGGAATGATCTCGGCCCCTGTTGATATACAGGTATTAAACAACAACGGTTATCAGACGATTACACAGGACAGGTTCAACAGCGGCAGCTATTTTGCCAACTTTGGAAATCCCGGATTGGCGGTAGATCTGGGATTCACCAACAAGGTAAGTGATAGGCTTGAGTTGTCGGTAAGTTTGATTGATCTGGGCTTCATCGCCTGGACCAAGGATATCAATGCTTTTACAGAGAATGGCCATTATTTGTACAGTGGAATTAACCTCAATGATCCTAACAATAGTCCGCCTACTACCACAAATGTAAGAGGGTTATTTTCTACTTTATACAGCAATATGCAGGATGCTTTTTCACCTGAAAAGAGCACCAGTAGTTTCTCTACCCTATTGCCTGTGAAATTGTATGTTGCCGGTGAATACAAAGTGAGATGGGGTATAACCTTAGGTGGATTGGCACGTGTCAGAATGTTTAACAACATGCTTCATACCTCATTCACTGCTTCTGCCAATGCCCGGCTAACAAAAAACTTCTCTATGTCGGCCAGTTATTCTGTGATGGAATCGACTTTCGATAACCTTGGTTTTGCAGCCGCATACAGGATTGGACCTGTCCAGATTTATGCGGCTGCCGACAATGTCCCCTCTTTTTTCCTGCCGACAACAGCCCGGAACACAAATCTAAGGTTGGGGATCAATTTGATTTTTCAGGATCCTGGTACGAAAAAGAGAGAAGTGTACATGAGAAAGCAACCCAGGGCTGCACCAGGTTGTCCATTTTGAATGAAATTTCCTCGATGAAAATTTACTACTTTTGTGCGCTATTGTTATTTGGTTAAAGTATGACACTCTTTATCATTTTAAATATCGGAACCCTGATTGATAGCATCTTTATCCTGCTGCTTGTCTACTACGGATTTAGATTTTTCCTGAGGTTTTTTGGTCCCAAAATAGTTGAAAAGGCCGCGGATAAAATTTATCGTGACATGAAAGCTCAGGAAGAGGTCAGAAGAAGACCTGAGCCCTCTTCTCAGGGAAAGATTACAGTAGAACGTCCGGAGAAAAAAGATAAACTCTTCCAGCAAAACGATGGGGAATATGTCGATTTCGAAGAGATCAAATAGCCATTTGTCCGACTCAAGCCGCTCATAATATCCTAAAAATTAAGCATATATTACAATACGATTCAATATGAACCAGGAAGATCTTTTTAAGAAGCTGATCGC
>Ga0172379_10010661_pt1 | contig 11082 bp, 11 predicted proteins | sample GrowelOW334metaG_FD_119756 | JGI IMG/M metagenome (GOLD analysis project Ga0172379, IMG submission 119756) | Groundwater microbial communities from an aquifer near a municipal landfill in Southern Ontario, Canada - Groundwater well OW334 metaG | ecosystem: Environmental > Aquatic > Deep... | reverse complement strand
TATCAGGCCAAGATTTATATGGATATGAAAAATTATGAAGGCGCCGAAAGGATGCTCAAAAAGACCCTGAGCATCGGACCGAGCTTTGAAGCGGCCCTCATCGATCTATCCCTGGTTTACGAAAAACAGCAAAAGACGGCAATGGCTATCGATACCTTCAAGGATTATCTTTCTCTTCATCCGGAAAAGCTCAGTGTTCGCATCAAACTCGGGGAAATGTATCTCCGCGTAAAGAGATATGACGAGGCGGAAAAGGAATTTCATAAAATTCTCAGGTTAGACCCTGAAAATCGGGAAGTTCTTTTGGCTCTGAGCCTGCTGTATATTGATAGCGGCCGCTACGATCAGGCCATTGAGGTTTTTGAAAAACTTATAAAAAAATTTCCTGCTGATTACCGATATTCTTACCTCCAGGCGACCGCTTACGAGGGAAAAAAGGCCTATGCCCAGGCAGTCATAATTTTTATGAAGGTTCCCGCCAATTCCGATCTTTATGGAAGCGCACAGATTCGTCTGGCCATGATCTTGAAAAAAGAAGGAAAGACGAGAGAAGCCATTGCCAATCTGGAGAAGGCAGTTAAGGTAAAGCGGGAAGTTCCGGGATTGTACATCATCCTGTCTTCCCTTTACGAAGAAGAAAAGGATCTTCCGGGAGCGGAACGGATCCTCAAAGAGGGGATACTGCTCCTGCCGCAAAACGTTGATTTGTATTACAGTCTGGGGGTCCTTTACGAAAAGACCAACCGTTTTGAAGAAAGCATCCAGCAGATGAGAACCCTTTTAAAGATTGATCCCGATCACGCCGATGCCCTGAATTTTATCGGCTACAGTTACGCAGACCGGGGGATAAATCTTGGGGAGGCCGAAAAAATGATCCAAAAAGCCCTCAAACTCAAACCGGGAAACGGCTATATGATCGACAGTTTAGGTTGGACATACTTCAAGCAGAACCGCATCGATCTGGCCATAAAGTATCTCGAGGAAGCGTCGAGTCTCATACCTGATGATGGCACCGTCGCCGAACATCTGGGGGATGCCTACCTCAAGGCAGGTCGCAGTAAAGAGGCCCTCGAATCCTACCAACGGGCGCTGAAATTCAACCCCACCAGTCACAGCCTGCCGAAAAAGATAGCCGACCTCCCCAAGAAATGACCGGCTTACGATGCTCCCTCCCCAAGGCAGGCGCCAATAATCTTTCTGTAGGTTTTTGTCTTCCCGACGTCGCCAGTCTTTTTCTCCTGTTCATTTTCCTGATCTCACTTCTGGGCGGATGCGCCCATGATCCTCTACATCCGGCAACAGGGGCAGAATATCGACTTTCCCCCGAGGAGGTATTGGGAACCATCGACCTCAGAGATAGCAGGAAAACTTTCATGAAGGCCGTGGCTCAGGTCGTCGTGAATACGGAGGAAGGGCGATACCCCTTGAAGCTCGCCATCCTCGCGGTGAAACCGGCGTCCCTCCGCCTGGAAGCCATTCCAATCATCGGTTTACCCAACTTCTTCTTGTCAATCCACAACGGGACAATGAAGGTTTATCTTCCCCAGAACGGCGAATACTATGTCGGTCCGGCGACTATCAATAATCTCAAGTCCTTCTTTCCCATCCAGTTGGCGGTTCCCGACCTGGTTGCTCTCTTAATGGGCTGCCTCCCGACCATGTCTTCAGAAAATACCATCCTCAAGGGTTCTTCAGAGGGAAAATCTTATCGCGTGGATATCCTGTCCAGGGAAAACCAGGCTTTGCAGTCACTCTGGATAGATCCCGAAAACTTCTACCTGACCCGTTTAGACAGATTTGGGAAAAGCGGAGAGAAACTTCTGACGGCTAATTTTGATGAGTATTTCCAGGACAATGATGTCTCCATGCCCAGCCGTGTTCGTTTTCAAATGCCTGGCAAGGACGAACGCGACATTACTTTGAGGTATGACGACGCGACATTTGCGCCGTTAACCAATGAAACAGAGCGGATATTCGATCTGCCGGTTCCCGAGGGAGTGAAGACAATTATCCTTAAATGACTTGCTATTCCGGTTCCAAATCAAAGATGATATCGAGGAGGCGACACAGGCGTATTGTTTGATGGACCCGTAAAAAGTCGAAAAGTCGGCCATATTCGACGGCTTCGTAAAAAGCTCCGCAGGCAAGGCGCGCAAATTATGAGGAACGAGGCGTACTTGTCGTACGCCGCAGTGACGAAGGATGCAGCGCAACGCAGCATCCGGGTCTTTTTACGAAGCCGTCGCTATTTGATCTCAAGTAGCTTGGACCGGGCAACCCTTGCCTGACTCGTATTTGGATAGTCCTTGATAATATTACGCAGGATCAGCTTGGCGCTGGCTTTATCTCCCAGTTGCAGGAAGGAAAGACCCTGTTTCAGGAGAGCCTGAGAAACTTTGTTACCTTCCGGATAGGTCTTGATTACCTTTTCATACTCCAGAATGGCCTTCTCGTAACTTTTTTCGTAATAGTAGCATTCTCCTATCCAGAATTGAGCGTTGCCCGAATATTCCGTTTGAGGATAGGCCTTGATGAAGTTCTGAAACTCTGTCCTTGCCTTTTCGTACTTTCCTTCCTTGTAGAGTTCGTAGGCGGAGGCATAGATGGATTCTTTGTCCGACTTTCCTTTTAATCCATTTTTTGAATGGTTTTTGTTATTCTTTTCCCCGTTCTCCGTTCGCTCTTCTTTTTTACCGATCCCCAGAAAGTTTTCAATAAAATTTATTTTGAAGGATGCCTGGTCGAGCTTTTCCTTGAAGTCCTTACCCATGAGGCCCTGAACATTATCCATATCCTTCTGAAGCTTTTCAACAGTTCCCCGCTGCTGCTGGAGTTGTTCACGAATATCGGTGAGATCCGCCCCCATATCCGCCTGTTTTTTGCGGATGTCAGCAACAGCTTCCGTATTCTGCGCGGATTCCTTTTGCAAAGCCGCCATATCTGTCTGCATGGTGGTAACCTTGCCATCATGATCACTGATCTTCGTTCCGAGATCCCCCTGAACGCGTTTGAGATCTCCTGCTGTGGCACATCCCGTAAGCAAAGCAATCAAAAGTATAATGAGTAGCCTGACTGACCGTTTCAATAATGTCACTTCCATGATAATCTATTTCCCCTTAGTGCGCTTGAGGCCGCTGATGCACGGACACTGTTAAATCAAAAAGAATGCCAAAGGTCAACCTTAAATTAACGTATACTGCTATCAAATTGTAATTATTGGAAATACTGCGACCATGCCGGGTTCGATCCTTCGCACAAAACGCGGAAGTTTGTTCCGTTGGCGTTCATAACGGCAATCCTGTCGGTGCCTCCGCTCTTAGAGGTGATAGCCAGGTATCTGCCGTCGGGAGACCAGGAAGGATGCTTGTTTTCCCTCCCCTGACTGGTAAGTTGTTGCGGATTCGTCCCGTCGGTGCTGATGGTGAAGATCTGGAAGACCCCACCCACGGTGCTTTCGTAGGCAATCCGGTTTCCTTTGGGCGACCAGGAGGGGGAGGTATTATAATTACCTTCATGGGTCAACCTTTTCACATTCTTCCCGTCGCTGTCCATGATGTAGATTTGAGGAGATCCGGCCCGGTTGGATACAAAGGCAACACTTTTCCCGTCGGGCGACCAGACCGGAGAAACATCGATGGCATGATCGTAGGTCAGTCTTTGAATGTAACCGCTCGTGCTGTCCATAGCATAGATTTCCTGATTGCCGTCCTTGCTAAGAGTGAGCAGGACCTTGCGGCCATTTGGAGACCAGGCGCCGGACAGATTCAACCCCGGATAACTGGAGACTTTCTTCCCCGTCCCCCCCTTCAGGCCGGTAATATAGAAATCCGGGTTTCCGTCCCGGTAAGAGGTAAAGGAGATCCATTTCCCATCCGGGGACCAGCGTGGCGCCAGGGTCAGAGAGCGGTAGTTGGTAAGCTGCTTCTGAGCCGACCCGTCAAAGGTAATAGCCCGAATCTCCGAGTTCTTTCCCTGCTTGTGCACATAGGCAATCTGCGTATTGAAAACCCCCCGCTCTCCCGTGAGGAGCAGCAGAATCTCATTGACAAACTGGATCACCATTTCTTTTCTGTCAGTAGTTTTTCCCGTATATTTTTTCTCCCGCATCAATTCGCCCCTGACCGTATCGTAGAGACGCATCTGGACAGACAGGTCCCTGCCTTGGCCACTGAAATGTCCCTTGACCAGATAATCGGCCCCGATTGTCGTCCAGTCGCTGAAGAGGATATTCCCCTGACTCCGAGCCGGGTCCTCAATAAAGGCCTTGCGGGGAACGATATTGAAATAACCTGTTATCTCGAGATATTTTGACAGGTTATCGGGAAACCATGCGGCAAGTCCTTCCTTGTCGCTATCCGTTCCCGCTTTTGTAAAGCCGGTAATGGCAATGGGGAATTTTTGAAAATTCGGGGCGTCGATATCGATATAGTCCTTCGCCGCTCCCCGGCAGGGGGCAAGAAAGGTGATCAGCAAAATAATTGCACTGATAGATACGATTGTACTTTTCATAGTTGTCCTTGAAAACATCATCATGGGGTTACATCATCTCCGAAGATCCGAGGAAAGAAAGCGAATACCAAGATCCAGCCCATTTTCCCGATACCATGGCGGCAGGGGCGGCAGTGGGTTGGCCTTTTTCAGGGCTCTAAGAATGGAGTTGTCGAAGTAGGCCAATCCCGATTTTTTTTCAAAGCTGATGCCGGTAATGGTCCCGTTTTGCATGATCCGCACTTGCACAATGGCCTCGATATTGTCCTTGGGATTGATGCCTCCGGGCAGGTTCCACTGGCTTTTAATCCTGGACCAGATAACCGTGTAATAATTAGCCAGTCGATCATTGGCTTCGGCGCTGGCCGCAGAATTGGCGGCAGGCGATGATTCAGCCTTGGCGTTATCTGCCGATGTTTTTTCTCCAAGTTTTTTTCTCAGGTTTTCCACGGCGGGATTGCTCAGGCTCTTCTTCGTCTCCATCTTCCTGATCGGCGGTGCCGTCTGCGTGGTTACCCGCTTTTTCATAACGAGAGACTGCTCGCGCAGGGAAGGTCCGGCGAGATCACCCAAGGGGTCGCTCATCTGTTTGTGACTCATCAGGGTATCGGAGAGGTTTACCAACTGAACGGAATAGACGGGACCAAGGGTAAAACGGGGCGACGATGTACGCATGGGCCAAAAAACGGCTAAAGTCAGGAGGGCCAAATGAATGACCAGGGACAGGATGATCATCCGGGACAGACGAACCCCTTCTTCGCGCTGACTTCCCGAATAATTCAGGGATGTCATCTTGATTCCTCAGGGGTTTCGGTTACCATTCCCAGCTTATCGACGCCGGCCTTTCTGATCTCCGACATGACCTCCACCACAAAACCGTAAGCAACGGATTTATCAGCCCGCAGGAAGATCTCCTTATCGATCCTGGCCGTAAAGATATTTTCCAGCTTTACCTTGAGCTCATTCTTGGGAATCTTCGTGCGGTTGATAAAGATCTCCCCGTCTTTGTTTATCGAAAGCACAAGCTTTTCTTCGTTCACGTCGATCGTTTTGGATTTGACCCGGGGTAGATTGACATCAATCCCCATGGACAACATGGGTGCGGTGACCATAAAAATGATCAACAGGACCAGGACCACATCCACCAGCGGGGTGACATTGATCTCGGCCACGAGTTTGCTTTCGAAGTACTGGCGTTTGCGTGCAAATCTCATTGTCCTCTCCCGCTATTTCAGGTAATTCCTTTCAATGATATTAGTTAGTTCCGAGGCAAAGGCGTCCATATCCATCGCCATATTTTTGATCTTGTTCGAATAATAATTATAGAAGATAACGGCGGGAATGGCGGCAGCAAGGCCGGCGGCTGTCGCTACCAAGGCCTCCGAGATGCCGGGGGCAACTACCGCCAGTGTCGCCGAACCCCGGGCGCCGATGCCTTTGAAGGTGTCCATGATACCCCATACCGTTCCGAAAAGGCCGATGAACGGACAGGCGCTCCCTGTCGTCGCCAGGAATCCCAAGGTCCGCTCAAGTTTGCCGGTTTCACTATTGCTGGCCCTGTTGAGGGCTCTTTCGATATTATCGATACCCTTCATTTCAAAAGCAGGATCTGCATATTCTCCCGTTTCTCTTACGGTGACCCTTTCCCGTCCTGCTTTGGTGATTTTAACCAACTCGCTGTATCCGGAACGGAAGATCTCAGCCATGGTCGATTCCGGGAACTTTTTCGCTTCCGAGAAGATATCGGAGAGTTTTGTTGATCTTACATACGCATCAAGAAACTGCTCATTCTCCTTCTTAATCTTTTTGATGCTTCGATGCTTCAGCCAGATAATCGCCCAGGAAATAACGGAAAACATAAGGAGGAGGAGCAGAACAAATTGAACCATCAGCCCTGCATCCAGGATCATCCCGAATACACTTCCCTGAAATTGTCCACCCAGGCCGGCAACGGCAACATATGGAATTTCTTTCACTTTATTCCTCTCCTAGCGGTGTTTTACTATAGCGGTCTTACCTGTAAAGGAAAACCGGGGCCTTGTCAACAAGACTTTTTACGCAAAATCTGATGACTTCGTAAAAAGATCCGCAGGCAAGGCGCGCCAATCCTGAGGAATGAGGCGTACTTGTCGTACGCCGCAGTGACGAAGGATGCAGCGCAACGCCGCATCCGGACTTTTTACGAAGCCGTCTATAATGTTTCAGGTGGAAAGGCCACAACATCATCGATATGCAAGGCATCGGCAAAAATCATAACCAGGCGGTCAAGGCCCAAGGCGATCCCCGCCGACTCCTCAAGACCCGGCAAGGATTCCAGAAAGAGTTCCGGAGCAGGATAAGGGGGTTTGCCAGCCCGGCGGCGCTTATCCTCCTCCTTCACAAAGCGGCGGCGCTGCTCCTCCGTATCCGTCAATTCCGTAAAGGCGTTGGCTAGTTCCATGCCGGCCATGTATAGCTCAAAACGTTCCACCACCGAGGCATCTTCCTTTTTGGCCCGGGCTAATGACCCCAGGGCCAGGGGATAATCATAGAGAAACGTCGGCTGCTCCTTGCCCAGGTTGGGTTCGACTCCCGCGGTCAAGACCTCGTCGAAACAGTCCCCGCCCAGAGCTTCTTCAACTGACATGACGGCATATTTTTCAAAGGCGGCATTGACGGTAACCCTTTCCCAAGGCTTTTGCAGATGGATGACCTGTCCTTGATAGCATAGGGCAGCGCCATGATCGAGGGCAGCGGCAAGATGGAGAATGAGATCTTCGCATTCTTCCATCAGATCCCGGTAATCCGCATCCCTGCGATACCATTCCAGCATGGTGAATTCGGGAAGGTGACGGGCGCCCCGCTCGTGCTGACGGAAACACCGGCAGATCTGGAAAATCTTGTCGTAACCTGCCGCCAGGAGGCGTTTCATGCATAACTCCGGCGAGGGATGAAGGAACCAGCCGTGGCAAATCATAGTATCGATATGGAATTCCGGGGCGGGAGCGGGGATCAGGCAGGGGGTTTCAATTTCCAGGTAACCCTTGGTGATGAAGAAGTTACGAAGTTCTTGAAGGATCTTGGCGCGCAACCGCAACGCGCGCTGTTTCTTAACCAGAGACCAGGAACCATCCATAGCAAGCCTGTAAAAAGTTGAGTGCAACTACCCTTGAAGGGCGGCGGCGCAAAAAGCGCCAGAGGCGCGGCGCGCTCAGCCTGAGGAAGGAAGCGTACTTTTTGGTACGTTGCACTGACGAAGGCGGCAGCGCAACAAAGCATATGGCGCTTTTTGCGCCGCCGTCAGTCTTTGACGCGGGTAAGATACTCACCGGTCCGTGTATCGACGCGGATCTTTTCTCCCTCTTCAATAAACGGGGGAACCTGAAGAACATAGCCCGTCTCGACCGTTACAGGTTTGGTATTTCCCGAGACACTGTCCCCTTTGGCCCAGGGATCCGCCTTGGTGACGACGAGATCCATGAAATTAGCAATAGTCACCCCTAACGGGCGGTCTTCGAAGAGGAGGACTTCCGCCTCGATATTTTCTATCAGGTAGTTCCTCGCATCGCCGACCTGCTCGGCGGTCAGCAAGATCTGCTCGTAATTCTCGTTGTCCATGAAGCAGTACTTGCCGTCCTGCTCATAGAGATATTGCATCTTCTTTTCCTGGAGGTCTGCCGGTTCAAAGACATCCACCGAGCGGAAGGTTCGCTCGAACTGAGCGCCGCTGATCATGTTTTTCAGTTTGCATCGGTAAAGGGCCTGCCCTTTACCCGGTTTGACAAAGTTGAATTCCGTAAGGATATACGGCTCATTGTCTATTTTGATCCGCAGATTCTTTTTTAAATCACTGGCTGCGTACATACCTACCCCTTAAATGATGGAAACAGACTTGGAATTTTTCGCCTGCTTGTTTTCCGGTTATTAAAACAGAGGGTGACTCTTAATGTATTTTCCATTTTCTGTCAAAGAAATTTCATCCTCTTTTCATGTCCAGCTTCGTTTACAGGGAAAAGGACTGCAGGGTGATCTTCCCGCGCTCCCCCGGCGCATCCAGCACGAAGCGGGGCAGGCAGAGGCCCGACACCCGCGGCCACAGTTGTTCCATCATCTCCATGCCCTTCCGGATATCCACCCGGAAGTGATCCACACCCTTTACCGGGTCACAGGAAAAAAGATAATACGGACGGACCGAGTTCCGCTGGAGGCTGTAAAATAATTCCCGCAGGGTTTCAGGATCATCGTTGACGCCCTTTAGCAGCACGGCCTGATTGGAAACAGGGATCCCGGCCGTCAGGAGGAGATCACAGGCCCGGGCGGCCTCCGGGGTGATTTCCCGGGGATGATTGAACTGGGTATTGAACCAGAGGGGGCGATATTTTTTCAGGACGCCGACCAGTTTCTTGTTGATTCGCATCGGCATCACCGCGGGAATCCGGCTGCCGACCCGCAGGACCTCCACATGGGGAATGGCCTTCATCGACCCTAAAAACCAGTCCAGGGTTGCCTCTGGAAGCAGCAGGGGATCGCCCCCGGAAACGATCACCTCCCGGAGGGCGGGATTTTGCGCCACGTGGTCGATCATCCCCTGAAAATAGGCCCGTGAAAATCGTCGGCTCCCCTGCTTCCAGAAACGTTTGCGATTGCAGTGGCGGCAATAAACAGCGCAGCGATTCGTCCCCAAGGCAAGGCAACGGTCCGGATAGCGACGGATAAGCCCGGGAACCGGCGTGTGACGGTCCTCTTCCAGGGGATCATCCTGGCCGGTATGGATATCTGCGAGTTCCCGGATATCGGGAAGGCATTGCAGACGGATCGGATCATCTCGGTCAGTTGGATCCATGAGCGATGCATAATAGGGGGTAATTGCAAAGGGATAGCTTTGGGCAACCCGGCGCCATTCATCGACAAGATTGCTATTCCCGCCTGCCAGTCCGGCAAGGTGCTCTGGGCGGCGCAGACGGTTCCTGTATTGCCAACGCCAGTCCAGCCACTCGGACGACGAATTATTTAACAAATCCATGGATAAATCTTCCCCTTTTCCGATTCCCCGAAGAAAATTATTGACCTTACCCAAAGAACTTCATACTATACAAAAGCTATGAAGCGAAAGCAGCTATACATCGTTTATATCGGCCTGTGGATATGCCTGTTTATGGTGCTTCTATCCTCACCGGCAAAACAGCTCGTCCATCAGTGGGCAGGCAAGGGGGCACTGGTTTACGCCCTGCTTTTTATTTACGGCCTACCTGTTTTCCTGCTCTATCTGCTCTCTACTTTTCTTTTCGACGTCAGAGCGGCGGTTATTCGTAAGGAAGACCTCATCTCCTTCCTGGTGCGCCGCCGAATGCTGATCACAATGAATCTCTTCGTGATCATTGCAATTGTCCTGCTGATCCTGGCGTCGTATACTCCCTGAGGACGGCGAGATCGCCTTTTCTCTCCCTGCTTATTGAGAAAAAATCTGCGAATAGAGTATCTATTTCCCCTTGTAGATATAACGCTCAAGCAGGCGGTGATAGGGCGTCCAGTCCGACTCGTTACCAACAGCGCCTGCAATGGTGATCTGCATGGCGTTGACCTTGGCGTCAAGATCATCTGCAAAGTGGACGACAAGCGCCTCCAGGGTCTTGGGTCGCTTCGGGGAGCCGAACTCCAGCGTCCCGTGATGGCTCAGAAGGATATGCCGCAGCTCCATGGCCAATTGGGGGGGAAAATCGGGAAGGGCCGAAATCCTGCGATCCAGCATTCCCACACTCATGACGATGTGGCCGACGAGGCGACCCTCATCGGTGTAATCAACGATGCCGTCATAGGAATACTCGTAAATCTTGCCGATATCATGGAGGATGCCGCCGGTCATGAGGAGATCGCGGTTCAGGCCCTCGTAATGGCCGGCGAGCCAGTCGAGGATCTTCACCACCGATAGCGTATGCTCCAGAAGGCCGCCGATATAGACATGATGAAACCCCTTGGCAGCGGGGGCGCGCTTGAAGAGACCTGCGATCTCCTCCTCCTGAAAGAAGGCTTGCAGGAGGGCCTTCAAAGGGGGCGTCTCGACGGCGGCGATAAAGGCCATCAGGTCGGAAAACATCTTGTCCGGGTCTTCCTTGGCCACGGGAAAGTATTCTTCCGTCTGGATTTCGTCATCCTCAGCCTTGCGGGCACTCATAACGGACAATTGAATTATATTTTTGTATTGCACGGCCCGGGACTGGATGTAGATAAAATCGCCCTTGCGGAAGACCTTTTCCATATCCTGGGCATTGTCCCATACCTTTCCATCCAATTCTCCCGTTTTATCCTTGAGACGCAGGTTCAGGTAAGGAGAACCTTTCTGGGAAAAAGCGAGGTTCTTTTCCGTTACAAAAAAGAAGTCACAAATCTTCTCTCCGGACTTTATGTCTTTGATATAAATGCTTTTTTTCATTATTCCCGAATCCGTTTCGTATGCGTATAAACCGTCAGGGACGGCACCCGGATGGCCCCCACCAGGGTGATCCCCGCCTGCCCGGCAAGGCTGATCGCCAATGCCGTCGGCACAGAGAGGGATAACACCACGGGGATGCCCATCCGCCATATCTTGTGAACAATTTCCGAGGAAACCCGCCCGGT
>Ga0172379_10010660_pt1 | contig 11084 bp, 11 predicted proteins | sample GrowelOW334metaG_FD_119756 | JGI IMG/M metagenome (GOLD analysis project Ga0172379, IMG submission 119756) | Groundwater microbial communities from an aquifer near a municipal landfill in Southern Ontario, Canada - Groundwater well OW334 metaG | ecosystem: Environmental > Aquatic > Deep... | reverse complement strand
ATATATCGAGGGCCACACAAAAGATATCGCGAAATTGATCGATTTTGTCCCTGACCTTGTGTATCACCTCGGTGAATATTCTCGAGTGGAGCAAAGTTTTTTTGATATGCCAATTGTGTGGGACTTTAATAAAAATGGAACGTTTGCTGTCCTAGAGTTTTGTCGAAAACACGGCACAAAAATTGTGTACGCTGGTTCGAGCACCAAGTTTGGTGATGGCGGTTTGGGGAGAGACCAGAGCCCTTATGCGTGGACCAAGGCAACAAATACAGAATTGGTCCGCAACTATGGTACGTGGTTTGGTTTGCCACACGCGATTACATATTTTTACAATGTATATGGTCCACGTGAGATCGCAACTGGTCCCTATGCGACGCTTATCGCAATTTTTAAAGAGAAGTTTAGAAACCACGAGCCGTTTACAGTTGTGGCGCCAGGAACACAAATACGTAATTTTACACACGTTGACGACATTGTGCGTGGCCTTATCCTAGTAGGTGAGAAGGGTGTTGGTGATGATTATGGTCTGGGCTCAGAAGATGGCCACAGTATTTTTGATATTGCCAAAGCCTTTGGTGGTGAAATTGAAATGGTGCCAGAAAGGAAGGGCAACCGGATGAGCTCAACGATTGATCTCACGCGGACTAGAGGAGAACTCGATTGGAGCGCAGAAAAAAAAGTCATTGACCACATAAAAGAATTCATCTCGCAATCTTAAGCACCATGAAACGCGTTCTTATCTTTTCTCTCGTATATTACCCCGATGTCGTTGGCGGCGCAGAGGTTGCAATAAAGGAAATTACCGATCGAATTTCTTCAGCAGATATTGAGTTTGACATGATCACGCTCAGGCTAGATTCCACTCTTCCGAGATACGAAAAAATTGGGAATGTGAATATTCATCGTATCGGTTTTGGAACGAAGAAACCGTCAATCAGTGACTTTTTGGTTTTTCCATTGGTTGCTAACAAATATTTATTTCCATTTCTTGGATTTTTAAAGGCGCGCTCGCTCCATAATCGGAATCCGTATGACGGCATATGGGCGATGATGGCAAATTATGCCGCGTTTGCGGCGTTGTTTTTCAAAACATGGTTTCCTAAGGTGCCGTACCTCCTAACACTGCAAGAAGGGGATCCAATAGAATATATCAAGCAGAGAGTAGCAAATGTATATGCCCTTTTCGAAAAAATATTTACAAAGGCTGATTTCGTACAAACTATTTCAAACTATTTGGCGGAATTCGCACGTAGTATGGGTTATGTGGGGCAGCTTGAGGTTATTCCCAACGGGGCAAGTGTAGCTCATTTTTCAAAAAACTATTCAACAGAGGAGCTATTTTTGCTAAAACAAAAACTTGCCAAAGCTGCCGACGATATCTTCCTCATCACTACTTCGCGTCTGGTGAAAAAAAATGCGACCGAAGAGGTAATCCGTGCGTTGCCGCTGCTTGATGCAAGAGTCACATTTCTAATTTTAGGTATTGGCCCCGATGAGGTGATGCTTCGTGCGCTAGCTGAGGAACTTAAGGTCAATGATCGTGTAAAATTTCTAAGACAGATAGGGCACGATGAAATGCCTAAATATCTCCAAGTTTCTGATATTTTTATCCGACCGTCCCGTTCAGAGGGTCTCGGCATCTCGTTCATTGAGGCAATGGCGGCAGGTATTCCTGTCATCGCAACACCGGTCGGCGGCATCCCAGATTTTCTTTTCGATCCGGATAAAAATTTTGACCAAAAACCAACCGGACTCTTTTGTGAGGTAGATGACCCGCAAAGCATCGCAAAGCAAGTGAGACGTTTAATTACAGATACCAATCTGCGCGATCAGCTCATTGTAAATGCAAAAAAACTTGTTACCGAGAAATATGATTGGAATTTGATTGCAAAAGATATGAAAGAAAAGGTGTTCGATATAATATTAAGTAATTAATAGGCCGGCTTTACTGGTAGACTATTTTGTTGTAGACTGGCACCCATATGAAGATTCTCGTTACAGGCGTTGCGGGGGCAATTGGGTCCCATGTTGCAGAGTACTTTGCGAGCCTTGGCCACGAGGTTATTGGTGTGGATATTCTTACTCCCTACTATGACCGCGCAATAAAGGAAATCAACCTTGCGGACGTTGTAGCAAGTGGGGTAAAGGTGCACCTTTGTGATCTTGCAGAGGACGACCTTACCCATTTTATGAGCGGAGTTGATATCGTGCTTCACTTTGCAGCGCAACCGGGGATTTCTGTTACGACTCCATTTGAAGATTATGTTCGTAATAATATTACGGCAACACACCGCTTGCTCGAGGCGTCACGCAAGGATCTGGGCTTAAAAGGGTTTGTTCACATTTCCACATCTTCAATATATGGTGCGCGCGCTGATGGTGATGAAACAACAGAGCCAAAACCGACCTCCTACTATGGCGTGACAAAACTAGCCGCAGAACAACTTGCCCTTTCATATCATCGCGAGATGGGTCTGCCGGTCACTGTCCTCCGCCTATTTTCAGTGTATGGTCCACGAGAGAGACCGGAGAAGCTTTACCACAAACTCATCAAGAGTATTTTGGAAGACAAGGATTTTCCAATCCACGAAGGTTCCGAACACCACGTACGAAGCTACACAAATATTGAGGATATTATTCAGGCTTGCGATTTGGTTGTAAAAAATATTGAGCTCGTCAACGGAGAAATCTTCAATATAGGCAATGATCAAACGGTTACCACAGGAGAGGGGATCAAAGTCATCGAGCGACTTATCGGCAAGCCGGCACGTCTGATAATTGTGCCACGACGCCATGGCGACCAAGCAGAGACTTCTGCGCGGATCGAGAAAGCACGTCGTATTCTAGGATATGCGCCACGGGTGGGGATTGAAGAAGGTCTCGCAAAACAGATAGCATGGTATAGGGAAAAGCTTCACAATAAACTTCCACGAAAAGAAGTTTAAACGAACGTGTTTTTGTGCGAAAATATAATATGCGCATCTTACTCATCACGGGCATTTTTGAACCAGAGCTTGGTGGGCCTGCCACCTACACAGTTCGCCTAGGGAAGGAGCTTGTATCCCTCGGGCATGCAGTACGAGTTATTACGTACTCTGACAAACCTCATTTTGATTTTGATCATGAGTACCCGTTTGAGTTGGTCCGTGTCGAACGCAGAGGAAAAATTTCGAACTATACTCGCTTCTTTTTTTCTTTACTAAAAAACATTCGAAATTTCGACGCAGCATACTCGCTTGATTGGGTTTCCGCAGGACTTCCACTCAGACTTGCCTCATTATTAACCGGTAAGAAATACGGCGTTCGCGTTGGCGGGGGGTATATATGGGAAAAATATCTTGCCGAGGGCCATCCGCCCGTAACCCTCAAAGATTTCTATCGCAAAGGGCTTTATCGTAATTATCCAGTATTGTATCGAACTATTAAATTTGTGTTGAGAGGTGCTGAATTTGTCGTTTTTAACTCAATCGATCAAGCAGATCTATATCGAACATTTTATCGCTTGCAGAATTACAAAGTGAAAGTTATTCCAAACCCTACACCAGAAAACCTCGATTTTGGCGCTATACGCGACCCGAAGAAAATAAACAAAGAGGTTATATTTGCCGGGCGATTTATCAAGATGAAAAATGTTGAGGCCGCCATCCAGGCATTTGCGCGACTTGATGACAAGTCATACAGATTAGTGCTCATTGGCGAGGGGCCCATTGAGGGGCTTTTGCGTGAGTCGGTACAAAAACTCGGAATTTCCGAGCGCGTGTTATTTGAGAAGCCAATGCGTCAAAAGGATTTGTACCAGCGTATTATTCAATGTAAATATGTCATTGTCCCCAGCTGGACTGATATTTCTCCGAACCAAATTTATGAATGCCTTGCACTTCATATCCCATTTCTCTTAACGAAAGAAAACTATTTGACGATAAATCAGGAGGAATTCTTGAAAATCGATCCAAATTCGGTAGACGATATAGCAACAAAAATGAACTCGCTACTCGATGGGCCGACTTACAATGCTTTTACAGAGCAACTGGGGAAAATCAAGTTTGCCTATTCGTGGGATGATGCAACACGTGACCACCTAGAGCTATTCCGTAAACTTATATGAAGATTCTATCAATCTCGACTGATCGAAAAGTGTTTGAAGAGGGAAGCGCAGTGAGAGCACGTCTGATTGAGTATGGAGGGCTAGCCGAAGAGCTGCGTGTCATTGTTTTTGCTAAACATTCTCTAAATCTCAAGCAAGAGAAAATCGCGCCCAATATTTATCTATACCCGACAAATTCCTTTTTAAAATATACGCATATTTGTGCGGCAATCTCTAAAGCTCGGGAGCTTAAACGGAGCGGGGTAACTATTGACCTAGTGACAACGCAGGATCCATTCGAGGTGGGTATTGTAGGTCTAAAAATTGCTCGCATTTTAAATGCGCGTCTCCACATACAGATTCACACAGATTTTATGAGCAAGTATTTTGTTCGCGAGTCTCTGCTTAACCGTCTACGAGTTTGTGCTGCAAAATTCGTCATTCCTCATGCGAATGGCATTCGTGTTGTGTCGGAGCGGATAAAGAATTCACTTTCAACTTTCAGCCATAAACTTTCAAACATTTCCGTTTTACCGATTCTTGTTGAAATGTCGGAGAGTGAAGAAATTATATCGAGCAAAGATTTAAGAAAGAAATATCCTCAATTTGATTTTCGCGCGTTGGTTGTGGCACGGCTTGCTCCCGAAAAGAATGTAGCGAGTGCGATAGAAGCAATGGCATCAATAAAAAAATATCGACCAAATGCAGGGCTTGTTATTGTCGGCGATGGCCCCGAAAGAACGCGGCTCGAAAAACTCGCAGCGCAACTTGGAATTAGCAAGAATGTAATTTTTGAAGGATGGCAGAACAATATCTTTTCATATTACAAAACGGCGGATGTCCTCGTCCTCCCATCTTTGTACGAGGGGTATGGAATGGCAGTGGTTGAGGCATCACTGGCTGGATGCCCTGTAGTAATGACCGACGTTGGATGCGCAGGAGACCTTATTATTGATGGCCAGAATGGGCTTGTAGTGCCCGCAGGGAGCACAAAAGCGCTTGTAGGTGCCCTCGCACGAATTGTCTCTGGGGAGCTCAAATTTGCCGTAAAATCACTCCAATTACAAACAAAACAAGAATATCTCGCTGCGTACAAAAAATCATGGCAGGATTCTCTGGTCTAGGGGGTAATGTGTTAAAATCACTAAATGAACAAGCCACTTATTGGATTTATCGGGCAGGGATTTATTGGCAAAAATTATGCCGATGATTTTGAGGCACGAGGGTATAGCGTTGTGCGATATGCGCTCGAGGAGCCGTACCGCCAAAACAAAGAGAAGGTTGCCGAATGTGACATTGTATTTATTGCGGTGCCTACGCCGAGCACGCCCGACGGGTTTGATTTTAGTATCGCCAAGGCAGCCCTCTCACTGATCGGTAAAGAAAAAATCGCGGTCATAAAATCCACAATTCTACCGGGGACGACTGAGCTTCTCCAAAAAGAAAATCCGAACATCTTTGTATTTCACTCTCCTGAATTTTTGAGGGAGGTGACTGCAGCTCAAGATGCGGCACGCCCGGACAGAAATATAATTGGTATTCCGGTGGACAACGATTTGTATCGCGCAAAAGCAGATGAAGTTCTTTCGGTTTTGCCGGCAGCTCCCTTTACTAAAATCTGTTTAGCAAAGGAAGCCGAGATAGTGAAATACGCCGGTAATAATTTTTTGTACACAAAAGTGGTGTACATGAATCTCATTTACGATATTGTGCAAAAAATGGGGTGTGACTGGGAAGTGGTCAGGGATGCTATGATCGCTGACCCACGCATTGGTGCGAGCCATATGAATCCGGTCCATGCTGGCGGCCGCGGCGCGGGTGGTCATTGTTTTATAAAAGATTTTGCTGCTATGGAATCTTTTTATAAAGAAAATATTGGTGACAGCCTCGGGCTACAAGTACTTCAGTCGCTCGAAAAGAAGAATATTTCTTTGCTTTCTACTGATGGCAAGGACAGAGAGCTCCTCGAGGGCGTGTACGGTAGAGAGAACATCTAGAAAATACAATTATACTTATGCGATTGCTTATTATTACTCAAAAAGTTGATAAAGAAGACGATGCATTCAGCTTTTTCCATCGGTGGATTGTCGAATTTGCTAAGCATTGCGAACAAGTAACAGTTGTTGCGCTTGGGGTGGGGAAGTATGATCTGCCGGCAAATGTACGCGTGTTTTCCTTGGGGAAGGAACGTGGAGTATCACGAGCGTCGTATTTAGCTAGTTTCTATTCAATTATTTGGCGCGAGCGCAAGAACTACGATTTTGTATTTGTGCACATGAACCCAATCTATGTAATACTCGGTGGAGTATTTTGGCAAATGTGGAATAAAAAAATTGCACTTTGGTATACACATAAAAACGTCGATCTTAAACTACGGCTTGCTGAGAAGCTCGCGCACATCATTTTTAGTGCATCGCAAAAAAGCTTTCGGCTTCCAAGCAAAAAACTTTTCGTTGCAGGGCACGGAATTGATGTTGATATATTTAAATTCTCGCCACGACAACCAGAAAGCAAATTGCGCATTATTACCGCAGGTAGAATTTCACCAGTAAAGAACCTTGAAACACTTTTCGATGCCACACTCATTTTGATAAAAGAGAACATGCCTGTTCATGTTGAGATTGTTGGGGATATTGCACAGAAAAGTGACGAGAAATATTTTGAGAAACTTAGATTGCTTATACATAAAAATGGACTTGAAGAGCAAATTCATTTTGCGGGGAGAGTTCCCAATAGTGACCTTCCTCACTTTCTTACTGATGCTGACATTTTCGTGAACATGAGCGAAACAGGCAGTTTAGACAAGGGTGTGCTTGAAGCCATGGCGATGGGCATTATTCCCGTGACCTCAAATGAGGCGTTTCGGGAGATTTTTGGCGGAAATAGCGACTTGCTTATGTTTCCACCTAAAAATGCGCAGGATCTTGCAAAGCGGCTATCAGAACTTACAACTCTTTCGGTTAGTCAACGAAATGAGCTTGTGACTCACTTGCGTCAGATTATTGTCGAGAAACACAATCTCGCGGTACTTATTCCGCGCCTCGTAAATAGTATGGTATCGTTACGATAAAGAATATGGTGGATATTTCAATTGCAAAAAAAATCAATCGCAGAATCCGCATGTTCGCGGAAATAGATTTTTCCCATGTGCTCGATAAATTCAGGACAATATGGATATTGAAGCCCTATTCGATGATAGAGTACCCACGTCTCGCAAGTGCGTATGACCTTATCTTTGAGGCGGAAAAATATAATGAAATTGAGGGCGCTATTGTAGAGTGTGGAAGTTGGAATGGCGGGTACGCAGCATTGATGAATGCAGCGTCGGAACAATGTGGAAAAAAAAGAGATATCTGGCTCTTCGACTCGTTTGAAGGCCTACCGAAACCGGGAGAAGTAGATGTAACATTCTTTGGGAAAAAAGGAAAATTGTCCGCAGCCACTGGCGACATTCGATTGGTTGAAAAAGTTTTTGAAAAAGTTGGAAAGGATAGAAAGCATATTATTGCTGGATGGTTTCAGGACACCTTTTCTAAGACAATTCCAAAAGTTGGCAAAATTGCATTTTTGCATCTGGACTGTGATTTTTATGAGTCAACAAAATATTGTCTCGATCACTTGTTTCCATTATTGTCGAAAGGTGCACTTGTGATTGTTGACGATTACAGTTATTACCTTGGTTGCAAAAAGGCAGTTGATGAATTTATAACAAATGAGGGCAGGAATTTAATTCTCGTTAAAACAGTTGATCGCTCGGCATATTTCCGAAAGGTATAACACAATGAAAAGAGGAATAATATCCAAACGCATCATTCAGTATGTACTCAAGACGGCACGAGCCTTCTTGACATTGTTCATAAAATTTCAGGAGGTATCAATCCTTGTATACCATTCAGTATCTGACATTTGTGTTGACACTGCAGTTACTGCGGCTACATTCGAGGAGCAGATGAACTTTTTAAAGCGCAATGGTTATTACTTTGCAACGCTTGCGGAGGTTATTTCCTATATAAACGGCGAAAAACGGCTTCCACTAAAAACTATCGCAATCACGATAGACGACGGCTATGCAGACAGCTATCAAAATGTCTTTCCTGTGCTCAAAAAATTTAAAATTCCCGCAACTATTTTTATTGTGTCGGATTTTGAAAAAATGGCGCAACCTATCGGAAGCAAACTTTCGGCACTTTCCGAAATAGAAAAGGGCGAGATGAAAAAGTCAGGGCTTGTGGACTTTCAAAGTCATTCGGCAACTCATGTTATGCTTGATTCTGTTGATGGCGAGACACTTGGACGCGAGATGATAAGAGGTGACTATGTATATTTTGCATACCCCGGAGGGCACTATAATCAAGCAGCTCGCGATGGGGTAAAGAAAGCAGGGTATAGTGCGGCGTTCACCATAAAACCGGGACTCGTGCGAAAAGGAGACGATTTGTTTTCAGTAAAAAGAAATGTTATTTTGGGCTCAATGTCCGACTTTGATTTCAAGGTTCGGCTGACTACCGTGATTGATTGGTACACTCGTGCTGCTCGCGCTATGAAGAAGTTATCTTAACCATATCAAATGACCTACGAAGAAAAATATTACGAGAAAGCAAATAAAAATGAGGACAACAAGTCTTCGTTGCGCAACGCTGTTGATGAGTTCCTTACATATAATGCAAAAAAAGGAGAGTCAATTTTGGAGGTTGGTTGCGGGAGTGGAATTTTAATTCCGCACCTTCCTCAGGGTGTAGTCTACATGGGAGTCGATTCGTCAACCTATGGGCTTGAGCAGGCGAGAGCGCGCTTCAAGGATGCAACATTTATTGAGGCATCTTCAGAAAAGTTACCTTTTAATCAGGACACATTTTCTTATGTAGTTTCTATATTTGCACTAGAGCATTTCTCTAAACCAAAAGAATCACTTGATGAAATGGTTAGAGTATTAAAACCAGGGGGCCACCTACTTTTACTTGCACCAAATCTCGAATTTCCATTTGCGCGCCTTAACGCGCTTCGCCACAGAAGTTTTATCTATCGAGTTGGATTTATGGCCATGCGAATTAGAGATTATCTATTTCGCGTCTTTGGTGTGCTAACGTTTCGAACCATACAAAAAAACTACACGGAGGCAACCGGACGCTACGAAAAACCTGATGATGATTTGCGATATGCGGTATCGACGTTTGAGGTTATAGCGTACTTACAATCACGATATTCAATGAAATTAGTAGCGGGGGGAACACCTGTTGTAGGTACTGGCTGGCGAGCAACCCTGAGAAAGCTGATACAGTTTTTGCCCGCGATGAGATATTATGGAGGTGTTTTGTTTATTGTGATGCAAAAATAATATGAACAGCAAAATCCCGTGTTCCGTCGGCATTTTAACCTTTAACTCAGCGAGTACTCTTGCAAGGGCGCTTGAGTCCGTTAAAGATTTTGAGCAGATCATTATTTGTGATGGAGGTAGCACCGACAATACGCTTTCTATCGCAAAAAAGTATGGGTGTACGATAATCAGCCAAAGCGTTGAATCAAAAAATGCAGATAATACTATCAAGGATTTCTCGATGGTGCGTAATCAGTGCCTAGATGCTGCAAAATTTGAATGGTTCCTCTATATCGATTCGGATGAGGCAGCCTCAAATGAATTAGTGGGCGAGGTAAAAAAAATAGTAGCAGTACCTACCACTAGCTATATATACAAAGTCCCCATAAGGATATATATCGGAGGTCATCTCATAAAATATTCATCAAATTATCCTGGATACCAGGCGAGGTTTTTCAATCGAGCAAGTGGTGCGCGATTTGAGAAGAATGTGCATGAAAGAATTGTATACAATATGGAGAAATTTCCTGCCGCCGTCTTATACGCGCCGTGGTATGTGTTTATGACAGAAGACGAGGCGAATAATTACCTTACGCAAAATATTGCCTACGCAAAAAAGGAGGCACTTCGCCATAGAGGTATCTCATTTATTTCATACATAAGGTGGATCTTTTTCGGAAGTTTCATGACAGTTCTAAAGATATTGGTTAAAACACTGATTAATTACGTTTTGCATGGTTTTCGTGATACGATGCCGTTTGCAGTAGAGTGGGGAAGAGTGCGATATGCAGTGACTGTTTTTTGGCTAATCACACAGGGCCTGTGTTCAGGAACTACCATTTAACAACATGAAACCCTGGGAGAAATTTTTTAACGATAAAATCACGAAAATTTTCACTGAGAAAAAGTCAGTGGTTGATATTGGCGGTGGTCTACGAATAGCGAAAGAAAAAAACAATCGGTTTGATAAATCGCGCTCGTGGATACTCCCGCTAGCAAGCAGGGTTGATTACAAAATTATGGATCCGGTACCGGATTTTAATCCGGATATTGTAGGTGATATTCATAATTTACCGTTTGCCGATAACTCAATAGATGCAATTATTTGCTTGGCGGTCCTTGAGCATGTTGAAGATCCAGTGAAGGCGTGCAAGGAGATGCACCGCACCCTGAAACCTGGTGGCTATGCGTTACTATACGTGCCATTTTTGTACTACTATCATGCCGAAGCAGGGTACTACAAGGACTACTGGCGGTTTACTCGTGACTCTCTAGGTATGATCCTTAGAGATTTTTCCCGCATAGAGATGTGCCCAGTCCGCGGGGCGTTGGGTACATGGATTAAGTTAAGTCCGCTCGGAAGGTTTAAGCTTATTGAAAATATATTTTATTACCTCGACAAGCTCTTTGGAAAGATAAATTCAAAGCAGGTAAGCGGATATAATGTTTTTCTCATAAAATGAAATTGATATACATTGCAAATATACGACTTCCTACGGAGAAGGCGCACGGAATTCAAATTATGAAAACGTGCGAGGCGTTTTCAAATGCTGGCCACGAAGTGCAGCTTGTCGTTCCGCAGAGGAAGAATAAAATTACGCAGGACCCTTTTGACTTTTATCGCGTGAAAAGGATATTCAGTATTACGCGGCTATTTACACTTGATTTGGTCCATCTAGGACCCCT
>Ga0172379_10010659_pt1 | contig 11084 bp, 13 predicted proteins | sample GrowelOW334metaG_FD_119756 | JGI IMG/M metagenome (GOLD analysis project Ga0172379, IMG submission 119756) | Groundwater microbial communities from an aquifer near a municipal landfill in Southern Ontario, Canada - Groundwater well OW334 metaG | ecosystem: Environmental > Aquatic > Deep... | reverse complement strand
GATCATAAGAAACAAGGATATAGACGGTGATCGGGTCCTGTTGGATAAAATATTGAAATACAAAAATGTCGAGATCTTCTATAATTCCACTGTGAAGGGAATAAAGGGCGACACATCCGTAAAGTCATTGGCCTTCGAGTGGGAAGGAAAGGAGAAAGATATAAACGTGCAGGGCATATTCGTTAATATCGGATTTGTTCCGAACAGTTCGCTTGCGGGAAAGATCGCCGCGCTCAACAGCAGAGGAGAGATCATGATCGACCCAAGCGGAGCAACAAGCATGCCAGGTATGTTTGCCGCGGGAGACTGCACGGACATTCCATATAAGCAGATCATCATAGCATCGGGAGCCGGCGCAATCGCGGCCATCAGCGCTTTCAAATATCTTACAAAATTTCAAGGATAAAATAGATCATACGGAATACCGGACTTGACCGATCCCCAGTCGGAAGTTAGTCGCAATAGCATTAGCCTGCGCCATATTGACACAAACGCGATTATCATTGTATTATTATATCTTAACGGAGGTGTTATATGCCAAAATGTGAAAAGTGCAACGGCACGGGAACGATCGACACCGGAAACAACGAGCTTCCATGCGACTGCGAAGCCGGAATCACCGCGATGTTCAGCATCGCGGAAGTTGATGGCAGTGTGACCGGGAAAGAAGTTAAACTGTTTTTCCTGAACGATTCGCCTTTCAAAATGAAGCTCGGAAAAGACAGGATTCCCGCAAGCAGCCTTCCTACGCGAAGGGCGAGTAATTGACAAACTTCACCCCTATAAGGCATGAGGTGATTTTTTTTACCATAACTGACAAAAATGATCGTAGATGAGATACAAATTATAATAAAAGGCGGCAAAGGCGGAGACGGCTCGGTCTCTTTCGATACCAGCAAGGGCGGCCGCGGACCCAGCGGAGCAAGAGGAGGACATGGCGGCAGCGTCTATCTCGAGGGAGTTTCCGACCTGACAGCGCTAAACAGGTTCAGATACAAGAAAGAGTTCTGTTCCGAGGACGGAGAGAACGGAAGATCGAAATTCCGGGACGGCGCCAATGGCGATGATATAGTGCTGAAAGTACCGATCGGAACGATTGTGCATAATCTCGACACCAAAAAAGATTTCGAGATCGTGAAAGTCGGACAAAAAGAGATCATCGCAAAAGGCGGCAGGGGCGGCAGAGGCAATTGGTTTTTCCGGTCTCCGACGAACACCACTCCTCGTGAGTTCGAATATGGATCGGAAGGAGAAACTTTTAATGTGCTGCTTGAACTTCAAATGATCGCGGAAGTGGGACTTATCGGTCTTCCGAATGCCGGAAAATCAAGCCTATTAAATTCGATCACAAAAGCCTCCGTAAAAGTCGCAGCATATCCCTTCACGACACTGGAACCGAACCTGGGAGATTTTTATGGACTTATAATCGCCGACATTCCGGGGCTGATCGAAGGCGCATCCGGCGGAAAAGGGCTCGGCATAAAATTCCTACGCCACATAAAAAGGACTCATGTCCTGATTCATTGCATTTCAAGCGAATCGGCCGATCTCGAGAAAGATTACGGGATCATAAGGAAAGAACTGGAACAATACGAACCGGAACTTGCCGACAAAAAAGAGTACGTCTTTCTTACCAAGATCGACACGATCAGTGAAAGGGAACTGAAAGAAAAAAAGAGGGTCCTGAAGAAATTGAATAAAAATGTATTTGCGGTTTCGATCTATGACGAAGATAGCACGAAACAGATTGAAAAGCTTCTCCGCAAGATCAAGTCCGAAAGGGCATAAAAAAACGGGACTTGGCAAAAAAAGTTTCTTAGAATCATTTGTTCTAAGGCTTTTTTATTTCTTGCCATGCCCGAATCGCCTTGTCTCTCAAGCCGAGAGAATGTTTTCCCAGGAATATCACTGCGATGCCCAGCATCGTCGCCCAAATAGCGCTGTAAATAATGATGCCGATCAAGTATAATATCCCGAACTCTCCGTGAAAAAAACTTCCAAAGAGCGCAAGCAGGATCGTCAGGATAAAGACCCATTTCCAGACCTGTCCGCCAAGGCGGTATATTTCCTCAGCCCCATTGTCGCCAAGGTCCGGATACTCGTTCATCATATATGAGATCGCATGTGCTTTCCTGTTCTCAATGAACAATTTTATTTTATTTATCTCCTCTTTGATTTTTATTCCTCCTGTTGGCGATTTTTTAACCGAAAAATACATTATAGCACCAAAAAATATATTGTAAAAGATGAACGCAAACATTGACACATCCTCTGTTTTATCTATAATGGCCAAGGAGGTAGATTATGCCGATATCTGGCCAGACAGCAGCTTTAATATTTATAGCCGTAGCAGCTATCCTCGCGTACTTTATGGTAGTCGGGCCGCGCCTGACGGTTCGCAAAGAGAAAAAATCAATAAAGGATTTTGGATTCTTCGCTAAAAGCAAACGAATAATAGAAGATAACAAGAAGTATATATTAACAGAGATGACGCTGCCGACGATCCTGCAAGCCATAGTTTACAAGATCGAGGATCAAAATTCGAACATTGAGCTCAAACCTAAATTCCACAAAGAAATATTGCAGGGAGATAAAAAAACGGTCATTTACAAGACCAGAGCGCTCGATAACATGGCAGTCATTGTAAAAACCGGACTAAGAGGATGGGATTATTATGACACCAACGACAGTCCGATAATTGAAACCTAAATGAACAACTGTTCATTTTTTTATTTATGTATGTATATCGGCGTTCCGATATCCGCCCAGTCATACACATATTTGGCAGGACCCATGCCCAGTCTGACGCACCCATGGGAAGCTTTGTGTCCCAGATGACTTTCCCCTTCCCTATATCCTCCCGGCCAATACGGAAGTTCGTGTATATAGAACGGCCCCGAAAAATTCATACTATATGGCATCCAAAGACCGTATCCGCTGGACCAGTGATTGATCTCCTTTCTTTGAACGGAATAGGTTCCAAACGGAGTGGAAAGCCCCGGGATCCCGCTTGATACCAAAAAACTGTTAACCTTGATCCCATCCTCGAAGATCGTCATCACCTGATAATCAATGCTGATATCTATATATTTTCCCTCCTTGAATTTCGGATCGACTTCGATCTCGGTTACCGGCTGCGATATTACCGGCGGTATATATTTATTCTTTGATAGCTGCAGCTCTGCGAATATCACTTCTTCCTTTTCCAGTCCGATCTCTTTGTTATCTTCATCGGAAGATCTTGTGTAAATATTGAACCTCTTACTGTCCATCATAAGTCCGCTTAATCCCCTGACGCCTTTCAACTCGATCTCATATTTCGTCTCCGGCAAAAAAGGCTCTCTGTGATTCAATATCAATATTTTTCCATCATCGGACAGAACCTGCTCGCGCCCGACATAAGGAGTAATTTTAATATTATCTTCGTTCAAAAATACCACGGGCTGATTGAAAACTATTTTTATTTCCGAGTTGATGTTGATTTCGGACTCATTTTCCATTTTTGCATCAATAGCATATATATCCGGATATCCCTCCATCGCCGCCTGAGCCGTAAAATAAACGACAAAAACCGTCGTTAGGATAATAATGATATACGAGACGGCTTTTTGCGGTTTGGATAGAAACATCAACCGCGAACCGAAGGAAGTGTTTATCAAATTTTCATTGCTTGAATTTGTTTTTTTCATTTGTCCGACGAGCTAAAAATAAAAAGGGTACACCGAATATGTTCACCCTTGATATCGCTATATTAAATAATTACCGTTATTCTCCCGGCTCCATAAGAATTTTATCTATTTCTTCCCTGACCTCATGCGCAAAATTCTCGTCCAGTTGCTGTATTTTCTTAATCTCGTCCTCTTGAGCATCAGGGTCTTCAATCCTCAATATCCTTTCCGCTTCACTTACCGGGGAAATGGCTTCCTGCGGCATATTTTGTTCAATAGAACCGAATTTCATATTGATCGCATTAAATGATTACACTTATATTGTATCACATTTTTTAATTAAAATCAAGAGCTTAAATCTTCTATAACAGAAAAGGAACTTCCTTTTTATATTCTTTGTACCCGGGAAATTCTCGCTCAACTTCAAGCTCTTCCTGTTTGCACAGTGTGATATATTTATATATCAGGACTGGCGCAAAAAAAAGCGTCAGAAAAGTCGGCCACCCCAAAAACCATCCGGTTATAAAAAGAATGAAGCCGAGATATTGAGGATGTCTTGAGAGAGAATATATTCCTCCGAATGCAAGATGATTCTTCTTCGCCTGGCCATAGAGCGTGATCCATCCGGAAAAGATCAGCATCATTCCGATCGTTATCAGCACCAATCCGTATGCCATGACAATATCGGCCCCGAATCCCACTCCCAGAAGATTAAATTCCAGAATATTCTCGGGCGCCTTCAGGCCGGGCCTGAGAAAATACTTCGATGCGAATATGATCGTAAGGGGCATTCCATACATTTCCACAAAGAGCGAAATAATAAAAGCGCTGACGATCCCATATTCAACCCATTTCACCTTCCTTCTGAACGATAAAAGCAAAAAAAATACCAGCGACACCGCTATGCTTATCAAAACGATATGCCACTCATTCTTTATGACATCCGCAATGATCGTTCCGGTCAGATAGACATAGAAGTGTTCATAAAAATCTCCGAAAAATATCAGCGGAACGAGAGCCAGCAAAAAAAATGGTCCCCGTATTGCGTTTTTTCTCATATATGAACTTCGCATATGATATATTCCGTCTTACATGTTTATTATTAAAAAACGAAAAGGGCAATCATATTCGCCCCCTAGCGCCTTATCCGAACCCGCGCGCCCGGATCATCCTTCCGATATCAGGTCGGAAATGCTTTTCATCGCATCGGAACCGAATTTTTCAAATTCCTCCATCGCCTTATTATGTTCAATATCATTCTTGATCTTTCCAATTTTTTCTTCGACCTCGTCGAATGACTTTTCATTGAAGTTGAATTCCATAAAATAGGTTAATTCATTAAGCAGTGATATTATTTTAGCATACCGAAGGAAAATATCAAGAATTCCGTCATAACTATCTCCGCGCCACGACCAGTCCCCAGACACTCTTCGCTCCTGAACGACGTATGACCCCGGCGCATTCATCGATCGTCGCAAGAGTAGTGCTGACATCATCAAGAATAATCACGTTCTTATTTTTTAACAAAGCGGGATCCTGGCACAGAAATGCTCCGGAAATATTCTCTTTTCTCCTCAGGACCGTGTCCACCTTGGTCTGTGGTTGCGTATTTTTCACTCTCGCGACAGTGTCTTTGACGAGACTGATGTTGAATCTTTCCGACACATTCCGCGAAATTAGCTCCGCCTGATTGAATCCTCTCCAATTTTGTCTTTTTTTGTGAAGCGGCACAGGAACCAAAACCGTTTCGGTTCTTCTGTTTTTTTCTTCATCAATGTATTTGTCTTCGTCCTCAGTCCACGAGAAATTATCCAGGAATATGTCATGGAATTCTGTGAATTCCTCGGCCTCAAGAACGCTTCTTTCAATGATCTTCGAAAGCGAAAAAGAGATATCCCTGACGAAACTGAACTTAAGTTTTTTTATGGCATCGCTGACCAGCTTGCTGTCATATTCCGATGACACCCAAAGACCGTCAAGCGAGGTCTTTCTCCTGCACCTGATATGCGTCTTTCCGCCTTCACTATATTCTTCGCACGCGGGACAAGCCTGAATTCTGCGTATTGGAACTTTTTTCAGGCAGCTTTCGCAGATCCATCTCTCTTTCGGTTCCAGATCCTCGAACTCCACGCCGCACCCCAGACATCTGATCGGAAACAAAAGGTCGATGATAAAGATTCTTGCGCGCAATAGGTGTTCCTTGGTTTTGCTCATGGCAAAATGGGGTTTAAATATAATTTATCTGAAATATATTTTAAATACTTTATTAATTATCACATCAATTAATACATCACCGGATCGACACCAAAAAAACGGGAATGAATTAATATTTCCATGACAAGCCATCCTCAACAAATTTGCGAGAAATCGTGGCTTTAATAAATCCGGCAATCAGCATTAGCTGATCGCGGTGTGTTTTGTGATGCCCTACGATATGCTTTCCATGAAAAAACCCACAAGATGTAATTTTTACAAGTGGGCAATATAGGAACATTAATTATTTTGCATGATTTCTGCTGTCAAAATAATCTACGAGATAATTTTCTATTTCTTGTTCAAGCTCTTTAAATCGCTTATCCGACAAGCGAAGCGCTTTTTTCACAGAGTCTCCAATCGACACATCGCCTGGCGTAGGCCTATCCGCAATCAAAAGCGCTTTAATCTTTTTCTTCTGTTTATCAGTTAATTTATTCTCTCTCATATTCATACCTCATACCTTAATGTCGAGTCCACGCTACCACACTTATTTATTATTGTCAAGATACACCTATCACTAAAAGATAGAACAATATCATTCATTGCCCATCTTATTATCTTCAAATAACGCTTGATCTAATAAACATTTATTTTTTCTTCTTCAAAACGATCTTTCCCTTCTCCAGATCCAAAACAACAATGTCCCCTCTTTCAACATTCCCACCCACCAGTTCTTGCGAGATCATATCTTCCGCCATGGATTGCAGATTCCTTCTCACCAGCCTTGCGCCTTCATTCGGATCAAAAGACTTCGCCGCAACATAGTCCAGCGCCTTTTTCGTCGCCTTGATCTTGATGCCATTGGTCCTCTCGATCCTCTTTGCCAGATCTTCAAACTGCATCTTTGTTATTGAATTTATATCTTTTTTCCCGAGCGGATCGAATATGATCACGCTATCCAGCCTGTTGATGAATTCCGGCCTGAATTCGCCTTTAAGCTCTTTTATTATGGAATCTTTCGTATCAATATATTTCTTGCGTATCTTTTCTTTCTTTTCATCATCATTTACGTCCGATGTATTCGAAAACCCGATCTTGGCCTCCTCGGTCATTTCCTCGGTACCGATGTTCGAAGTCATGATTATCACCGTATTCTTGAAATTCACCTTTCTTCCCGCCGCATCGGTAAGCTCGCCATCTTCAAATATCTGCAGAAGGAGATTAAAAACATCCGGATGAGCCTTCTCCACCTCATCGAACAATATCACGGAATATGGATGGAGCCTGACTTTTTCCGTAAGCTGTCCGCCTTCTTCATAGCCCACATATCCCGCCGGCGCTCCAACAAGCCTCGAAACATTATGGCGCTCCATGAACTCGCTCATATCAACTTTGATCAGCGCATCCTGATTCTCATATATCACCTTCGCAAGCACCTTCGCAAGCTCTGTTTTTCCGACTCCCGTAGGCCCCAGGAACATAAAAACGCCAAGCGGCCTGTTCTCGCTGGAGATCCCGAGCCTTGCCCTGCGCACGGACTTCGAGATCACGCTTATCGCTTCGTCTTGTCCTATGATGAATTTTTTAAGCTTTCCCTCAAGGTCCTTCAGTCTTTCTCTCTCTTTCGAAACCATTTTTTTGACCGGAATCCCGGTTATCCTGGTTATCACGTCAGAGATATCATCAGCCGTAACGGGTGTTTTGCTTCCTTTCTTGTTTTCCTCGTCCTGCAATTTATAAAGCTCGATCACCTTTCTTTCAGTATCCCCCTCCTTATCCTTGATAAGAAGCGCTTCGTCATATTTTTCTTCATCGATCGCCTTTTCTTTTTCAAGCTGGATCGCCCTTTTCTTCGCCTCAAGGATCTTTATCTTCCCGAAATAGTTCTTTCCCGTATTCCTGCTTCGAACCAGAGCCGACGCTTCATCGAGAACATCGAAAGCCTTGTCGGGCAAAAATCTTTCCGAAAGAAATCTCTCGGAAAGTTCCACTGCCATATCCACCGCTTCCTCGCTTATCAAAAGATTGTGATGTTTTTCATAAAGCCCCTTGAGCCCTCTGAGCATCTTTTTTGTCTCTGCTACGCTCGGCTCTTCGACAAGGACCATTTGAAACCTTCTCTCAAGCGCCGCATCCTTCTTGAAGTGTTTCCTGTATTCGTCCAGTGTTGTCGCGCCGATACAGGAGATATCTCCCCTTGAAAGCGGCGGTTTCAGAATATTCGCGGCATCAAGACTGCCTGAACCGCTTGCGCTTCCGGCGCCTATGATCGTATGAATTTCGTCTATGAACAAAATTACATTCGGATTTTCCTGTGCTTCGGCAATGACATCTTTCAGGCGCGCCTCGAACTCGCCCCGAAAAACCGCTCCGGCGACAAGAAGCCCCACGTCCAAAGAATAGATCCTCTTATTAAGAAGGTTCACGGGAACCTTTCCTTCGAATATCCTTTGCGCAAGACCTTGCACTATTGCCGTCTTTCCAACCCCGGGCTCTCCCACAAGCACCGGATTGTTCTTCGTTTTTCTGTTCAAAATATTGATAACCTTTCCGACCTCTTCCTCCCTGCCGATGATCGGATCCGTCTTTTTTTCTTCGAAACTCTTTATAAGATCTATGCAAAAACATTCGAGGGCCGATTGCTTCTGGGACATCTGATCGCGGAAATTCGGCATATCCATCATAAACCCGTTCATACCCTGCGGACCTGGAAATATCTGTCCGGGATTTATCTTCTGAATTTTCACTGTCTGGTCGAAAAGATCGACGATGTCGGTAAATCTCGCCGAACTCTCAAGAAGCGCCTTTAGCTGCTGCAACAATGTTTCCGCCTTGATGCCCACGCCGGAAAACAGATCCATGGTTTTTTTGTCATTGGTCACAAGAATGGCATAAAGCAGATGCTCCGTACCAATATATGAATGTTTGTATTTGCTCGCGATCAGAACCGTTTTTTTGAAGATGTTCTTCAGTTCGCCCGAAAGAACCGGCTTCCATTTTTTCGCTTTCGGGATCACATCAATGACATCATGCAGATTTTTCAGATTGACCTTATCCATGCCGAGAACATTCGAGCCGATGCTTCCCTTCTGGGATATTATCCCATAGATTATATGCTCGATGCCGATATAGTTATGATTGAATTCTCTCGAAATGTTTTCGGCGTTGTTGATCACGCTTTTCAAGTTCGATGTGAATTTATCCTGTATTTTTGGTGGAAATAGACCCATGTTTTAAATTAAAAATGTAAAATGTAAAATGGCAATATATGCTCCAATACAATTGATTCCGCATAAAATGATACGAAATTAATGTTTTTCTGTTTTATGTTTCACGTTTCATGCCTCATCTACCCCATTTAAGCAGTTAATTCAAGTATACACAAGACTTGACAATTATCGTTTTATTGTATATAATATGCGGTTGCTCTTTTATAATGGATTTTTGTGGGGATAATTGGATATTTTCAATCGGGAAAAGGAGATTAGCTCCTTTCTGCCCGAATTATTAATAAATATCTATTTAAAGTATTCATCTACCCCCACAAGAATATTGGCACCAATATGGAAGTGCCGCTTATGGGTAAGTTACAAAATACGTGAGGAATATAAGATGAGTGAAAAACCAGAAAAACCCAAAATAAGCAACGAAGGAAAGAAACTAGCCCAAAGAGTATGGACTGGTACGAGCAATAAGGCAATCGAAGAGGAAATAAGTAATGACCTCAAATTGCTTGGGGAAAGAAACCTGATCTGGCAAAAGATCGAGGGCATCAGAAAAGATGCCAGACAGAAAGGAAAGAACGTAAATATCCCGGCAGATGGCTCCGCTGTTGCAGAAACATCAACCGAGAAAGAACAGCCTGCGACTGTTTTTGTTCCAGGTTTTGAACCGATTGCCTGCACAGATCCCAAAACTACAGTTTTCAAGAATCGAACCGGCGATTCGGAAGACCTTCGCACCGCAAAAAAAATGCTTGCAATAGGCATTGAGAGGGTGGAAGAGAACATTTCAGAGATGATTGATTCAGCCAAAAAGTCTGCTCAAGCATTGAAGCAGAAAGACGGCGGAAAGATCCTCTGGGAGGGCAAACAAAAAGAAACAGAAATGGTAATGTCCACAGAAAAGAATAAACCGGAAAATTTTGCGAAAAACGCAGGAGGTGGACACATATTAAGCCTCTACAAGGCGGCCCGAGGAAATCCCGAAAAACGAAGAATAAAACATCTCAGAGGAAAACGGGAGGGCGCTTCAGTGGAGGTCTGCACTTATCTGGCCATAGACCGGGATATCAGCGCTGAAATCGACATCCGAAACGCGAAGATCATGCAATCGGCAGGCCATAAGATCATTCAGATCGGAGACCTGCGCATAGTCATTCCGGAAGACATTGAAACACCGAACAACATACTGACGGGAAAATTCGCCTTGAAGGTGATTGCCATCCGGGAATCGGAAGAGCAGCCGCGCGCTTTCTTCCCCCAGATGAAATATCACCATGAATTAAATGGTGAGAGGCCGATATTGGTCGTAAGTGTCGACAAAGAGAAAAGAGAACCGTGTGAAAACTCATATCACACGACTCCATCGTTCAACGGAGACATAGTCCACCTTGAACCAAGGGCGGAGTAAACAACTCAACTTGGTAGCCCAAGGCTACCAAGTTGGAATATTTTTTCAAGAGTGATTGTCCGGATAAAGATCCGCACAGCCACCCTTTAAAAAGGAGATGATTGAAATGGAAAGCGCAAAAAATACAATAAAAAGAAAAGTTACAAGAAAGAAATTGGGAATCAAAGACAGGAAATCGTCCGGAATAATAATCCATCACAGAATAATAAAGGGGACGGACAGAATCAGGAGTGCGTATTTTACATACGCAAGCACAGGAATTGAAGAGAAAAATTTTGCAGCCATCCTTGTTCATAGCGATGGCAGGGATATGCTGATCCCCAAAACACAGATATCCGAGCCCGCAAAGTTTTTCTATATAGAACCGACTTCTTCCGAACTCATCAAAGAGATCGAGACGGAGATCGGAAAAATTAATTTGTACTCTGTCGATATCATCGCAGAATACTTCTAAGGAATGCCGGCAACATTCCTATTGTTATATATTTTGGCATTTTTAAAATATAACGACTCCGGAAACTCGAAGATCCGAATGGTCAGAGACAGACCTCTATATGTTTTCGGGCTTTAGGTATGCCCCATATCGCG
>Ga0172379_10010658_pt1 | contig 11084 bp, 12 predicted proteins | sample GrowelOW334metaG_FD_119756 | JGI IMG/M metagenome (GOLD analysis project Ga0172379, IMG submission 119756) | Groundwater microbial communities from an aquifer near a municipal landfill in Southern Ontario, Canada - Groundwater well OW334 metaG | ecosystem: Environmental > Aquatic > Deep... | reverse complement strand
CATCCGCGTCGTTCAATATCTTCTTCTGGAGGTTCGGGGCGTATCGGGCAATCAAGTCCTCGAGGGGAATGAAAGCGCCTTCGGAGCCGAGCTTCATGACGGTCGTGTGTCCGCCCGACTTTTCATAGTAGGCTACGATATCGGGAATGTCGCCCGATGCTACCATGAGGTTGAACTGCTGGTCCTTTACCTCGGAAAGGCTGGATACGAATTTCCAGCTCAAGTCGGTATCCGTTTTCTGTTCGATGACGTTCCAGGCGGCGATCTCTTCGGTCTTCAGCGGAATTTCAGCCGCTATGACCGCCCACACCGAGAGGCTGACAGGACCTTTGGTCCCCGCGGCCGGCATTTCCTTGGTGCCCGCGGCAAAGGCGTTTCCCGCGAGAAGCGCGACGACAAGAACCGATACCAGTTTCTTCGACATACCAAGCCTCCTAAGCTTCGATTTAGCCCTTGATCGATCCGAGCGTTACGCCCTTCACGAAAAATTTCTGCAGGAAAGGATAGATGAGCGCGATCGGCAAAGTGGATACGACGATGGTGGCGTATTTGATGGCCTCGGCCGTCGTGCCGGCGCGGTCAATGGAAAGGTCCAGCTCTTCTCCCATCTGGGCAACGACGATCAATTGCCGCAGGACTACCTGGAGCGGCTGCTTGTTCGGGTCGCTGATGAATACCATGGCCCAGAAATAGCCGTTCCAGCGGTTGATCAAATAGTACAGGCCTATCGTGGCCAGGGCGGCTCCGGACATGGGAAGTACGACCTTCAGGAGTACCGTCCATTCCGAGGCGCCATCCAGGCGCGCTACCTCGAAGAGCTCCTCCGGTATGGTCTCGAAGAACGACCGCATCAGGATGATGAAGAAGGGCGACGCTGCGAAGGCGACGAGCAGGGAGACCCGCGTGTTCAGGAGCCCGAGAGACTTGACGACCAGGAAGAGCGGTATCATCATGCCGGTCGCCGATATGAACATGGTTATCGACACGAAGACGTTCATGAATTTTCGGCCGCGGAAGCGCTTGCGCGACATGGGGTAGGCGGCCAGCACGGTCACGGCCAGATTGAGCGCGGTTCCGAAGATCGCGTAGAAGAGCGTATTGGCATAGCCTATCCATATACGCCTGTCGGCGAACACGAGCCTGTACGCTTCCAGGCTTATCGGCCTGACCGGGGTGAATACCACCCTGTTCGCCCGTATCGCCTCGGGCGATGAAATGGCGGCGGATACAACGTAAACAAAGGGATACAGCATGATGACGCAGATCGCCACGAGGCCAAGGATAATAAAAAAATCCCCTATGGCCTCTCCGGGAGTCCTGCGGATGCTGCGTGAACGCTTACCAGAGAGACGAAGCATTCTTGAACCTCCGGGCTATCGAATTCGCGCTCACGACCACGATCAAGGCGAATATGGTTTCAAAAAGGCCTACCGCGGTGGCGTAGGAATAGTCCGCGCCGAGCAAGCCGCGCCGGTATACAAAGGTGGATATGACTTCCGAGGTCTCCAGTATCACGTCGTTCTGCAGGAGGAGGACCTCCTCGAAGGATACGGACACGATGTTGCCGATCCTCACCAGAAACATCAGAACGATAGTCGGTAAAAGCGAAGGCAGGGTTATGGCGGTCAATTGCCTCCAGCGCCCGGCTCCATCCACTTCAGCGGCTTCGTAGAGCGTGGGATCTATCGCGGTAAGGGCGGCGAGGTACACGATGGCTTCATAGCCTGATTCCTTGAAAATCCGTATGAAGGTATAGATGAACGGAAAGAAGCCCTGTTGCTGCATGAAGAAAATCGGCTCCAGGCCTATCGATTGACGGAAGAGGTTTATCACGCCGGTGCGTGGTGAAAGCAGGTTGATCGCAATGCCGGCGATTACTACAAAGGAGACGAAATGCGGCAGGAGCGTTACCGTCTGGAATATTTTCTTCAGGCGCGGCCTGCGTACCGAGTTGAGCATGAGGGCCAGGAATACCGGCATGGGAAAGGCGAACACGAGGTAGTACGCGCCCAGGACGAGCGTGTTCCGCAGTACCCGCTCAAAGTAGATGGAACTGAAAAACTGGCGGAAATATTCCAGGCCGTTCCAGGGGCTCTTCCAGAATCCGAGGAAGGGGCTGAAGCGTTTGAGCGATATCAGCACGCCGCTTATCGGGATGTAGCGAAACAGCACGAGATAGGCGATGACGGGTATGAGCATGATCCATAACGCTGGATCGTCATGGAGTGACTTGGCGCGTCGCATCGCGTCCTCCTGCCGGCTGACAATTCTTTGTAGCCAAGCTACGCAGGAATTGTACCATGCAATAAGAGGTTGTCAATCACTATAATGATAAAATGTATGGTACACTATGAACTGCGATATGCCGACTGCCGTATGACGAGATCGGTATGCACGGCTTTCTCGAGGCGCATGCCTTCCTCGCCCGCAACGAGCGCATCCATGAGCGAGAAGGCCTGGTTGACCAGGTCCCTGCGGTCTACGTGTATGGTGGTAAGCGACGGGGAGGACAACTGGGCCATGGCAATATCGTCGAAGCCCACGATCGAGAGGTCTCCTGGCAGGCGAAGATCCGCCAGGGCGGCCAGTCCGTAGAGGCCCAGAGCCGATACGTCATTATACGCGATAACGGAAGTAAAGCCGGAAGCCGCGAACGCCGCCAGTCGCCTGGCGTCGAGGCTTGAGTTTTCCGTGTATACGAAGGTCTGCAAACGTTCTTCCGTCTGGCCGCCGGCTAGCCAGGCTCGCCTGGCCAGAGCCAGCCGTTCATCGAACACCGAGGATTCCGTGAAGCGATCGGAAAGGGCGAAAAGAACGCCTCTATGGCCCAGGCTGAGCAACAAATTCACCAGGTCAACGATATGGTCATTGGGAATCAGGACCGAGCCGAAGCGGCCGCCGCCCGGCGCGGGGCAGCGCCGGTTTATCAAAACGGCTGGAATATTGCCCTCGGCGAGCAGTTCGATCCGCTTCCGGGGCAAACTGCCCTGCACCAGCACGCCTTCCGCGCCTGCCAGTTCTTCCAGGAAACCTTCGGGCGCCGCCGTCTCGTCCCTGTCAAAAACGATGAAGGACGTCGCCGTTCCGCGCTGGGCGGCCATCATGAGGTAGCTTAGATAGATATCCTTGCCGTGATAATTGGCCACATCGTTGAGATCCGTAAGCAAGCGCGCCCTGAAGCCGTCGATCAGCATGGGAATACGGGGCCTGGAAACGCCCGCGGCAGGCTTGCAGACGGTCGAGCCTGAGCCTACGCGCGCTTCCAGAAAGCCAAGCGAGGCAAGATACGCGGTGGATTTATTAATCGTCTGCGGGTTGACCTTGTACCGCAACGCAAGCGTGCGGATGGCCGGAATGTTGGTCCCGAGCGGATATATGCCGCGCTGGATGTCTTCTCGTATGAGTTCCGCAATTTCCACGTACTTTTTTTCCATGGCCTATCCTCATGATCTGCAACAATCAAAAAAGTGTATCATACAATTGTGGATTGTGCTAGGAGTCTGCCGGCCTCGGCGTACTGCAGCTGGATCATGCCTTCCAGGGCGGCAGCTCGGGGAGGCAGGCGTTGAACTCTTCCATGAGCGCGCTTTCATACGCGCCTGCGTAGCTGCCTGCGAAGAAGCGCCGGAGCGCTTCCTCGTGGAAGCGGCGCCAGGAGGCCTCTTCATGGCCGGGGTTTATGGGGTAGTACAGTACGCCGTTCTTCTTGGCCGCGTCGAGGTCGCCCGGGGCGTCGCCTACCATGAGTATCCTGTCATCGGGGTACTTGCCTTTCGCGGCCAAGGCTATGTGCTCGGTCTTGGTGCCCATTTCCTGGGCCGCGATCAGTCGTACGTAGCGATCCAGGCCGTGCTCTTCCCATTCGCGGCTCAAGGTCAGGAGGGGCGTCTGGGATACGACGATGACGTCGGCCTTGCCCTGCATGTCCATGAGCGACTCGCGTACGAGCGGGAACGGTGGCACCTTGCGCGCCATGTTGCCCACGCTTTCGTTTACCGCAGTCGACCACGCGTAGGCCGTGGCAAGATCGGCGTCCCCGCTCCGCTCCAGCTCGAGCTTGAGCGCGGGGTTGCCCAACCTGGTTTCGCGTTTCATCCAGTCGCGCAGGCCGTTCATGCGGGGCACTTTCACGCCGAGAGCCGTAACCTCCGGCCGCTCGCGAAGGAGATCCAGCGCAAGAATGACGGCAGGGAAACGGTTGCAGCCGCGGGTTCTGGAATAGAGGTTTACGAACTCCCACGATTCGCTAGCATACCCGGAGAGCGCCTGCAGACCGAAGGTGTTGATGAAGTTGGGGCAGAAACATTCTTTATGCTTGATCTCCATGGTATCGAAAACGCAACCGTCGGAGTCCAGCCCTATGAAGTACTCATGCAGGGGCGCAAGTTCCTTGAGAATTTTGACCGGATCAGACATGTTTGCACTCATTCAGCTTGTGTTTCCTTTCGAATAATAATCGCATACGAAATCGAGTATCATGAAATGAAGCTGCCGTCAAGCTACGTTGTGCGCATTGCTGACCGAATATGCCAAATTTCGCAAGCAATGACTTTCGAAATGTGTGTTTATATGAAAGGTATCGATAGATGGCTTAAGTCCCCGGCATGCCAGCCTGGAATCTGGGCCCGCCGTCAGCCGGACGCTCCCGGGTTGATGCAATCCGGCGCAGGTCGTCCCCTGAGCATGGTCAGCAGGTTGGTGGCGGCCTTGATCGCCATGCCCTTGCGGCTCTCGACGGTGGCGCTGGCGGTGTGCGGAGTCAGGACGACATTGCCGAGGGCCGCCAGGCCTTCTACCATGACTGGCTCGCGCTCGTAGACGTCGAGGCCGGCGCCCGCTATGACGCCTTCCTTGAGCGCCTCGACGAGCGCCGCTTCGTCGATCACGGGGCCGCGGGAGGTATTGATCAAGTATGCGGTCCGCTTCATCTTCAAAAAGGCCTCGCGGCCGAACAGGCGGCGGGTTTCAGGGAGCAGCGGTACATGCACGCTGACGAAGTCTGACTGGGCCAGCAGCTGGTCGAACGTGAAGAATTCTGCACCCGTCTCGCGCTCGAATGCCTCGTTGCGGCGCGCGTCGGTGTACAGGAGCCTCATCCTGAAGCCGGACGCGCGGGACGCCATGGCCGCGCCTATCCTGCCCGCCCCGACGACGCCGAGGGTACGGCCGGTTATGTCGCCGCCTATGAACTGCATCGGCCCCCAGCCCTGCCAGGCTCCCGAGCGCATCGCCGCGTCCGACTCGACGACGCGCCTGGCCACCGAGAAGAGCAGGGCCCAGGCCATGTCGGCCGTCGCGTCGGTGAGGACGCCCGGCGTGTTTGAAAGCGGTATCCTCCGCCTGGTCGCCTCTGCCACGTCCATGTTGTCGTAGCCGACCGCGTAGTTGGCGTAGCCCTTGACGCCGGGAGCGGCGTCGAACAGCTCCGCGTCGATCTTGTCGGTCAGGAGGCACAGAACGCCGTCCTTGCCGGCGGCCGCAGACAGGAACTCGGCGCGCGTCATCGGTCTGTCGTGCGGATTGACCGTCAGCGCGCATTCCCTGGAGAGGAGCTCGAGCCCTTCCTCGGGGATGCGCCTCGTTACGAGTACGTTCCAGTTCTTGCCGTCAGCCATGGTCAGCCTCCCAGTCCGAGCAGTTTTGATTCGACGAAGCGCCAGGTAGCGAGGTAGTCGCCCTTGCGCATGGATTCGAGTATGGCATCGTCGCCGACCCTGTCAAGCAGGCGCTCGATTTTGGTGCTCAGGCGGGCGTTGGCCTCGAAGGTGCCGGCGACATCCCAGCGGGTGGGGGCTGGTATCCGAGGTGAACCAGCCGTCGTAGCCGACGCGCCTGAGCTGCCAGATGAACTCGATGTAATCGAGGAAGTGCTTGGTGCCGCAGAAATAGTCCCAGTCCCACGTGCCGTCGTTGTCGTTGATGTGCACGTACCTGGGGATGCCGCTGCCGTGGACCAGAGCGGCGGCCTCGGCGGGGTTCTCGCCGCCGTATATGGAGTGGCCGAAATCCAGCGTCACGCCGAGCCCCGCGGTTCCGGCGTCCCGGATGAGGCACACGGTCTTGGCGGCCGAGTCGACGAAGCACTTGCTGCGCGTCTCGGACGGCTTGTACTCGATGAACAGCGGCAGTTCCGGCTTGTACGATGCAGCCTCGGCGAAGGCGTCCATGAGGTGTTTCCAGGCCGACGCGTAGTCGTACTGGAACGAGAACTCGTAGCCGTCGCCGAGCGGGCAGCAGGTTACCTTGTCGGCCCCGACGGCCAGCGCGTAGTCCTTGGCTTCCTTGATGAACCGGACGGCCTTGGCCCTGATGGCCGGGTCGGTGGAGGTAAGCCCGCCGTTGCGGAACTCGGGTTCACCTTTTACGTTGACGTTGATGGCCGCGAACCCGAGGCCATGCCTTGCGGCCAGTGCCTCGATCTCGGCGGGCGAGGGCGTCTCGTACGGATACACGACCTCGACGCCGGAGTAGCCGGGTATGCCCGCGAGCAGCCTGAACTTGCCGTCAAGCTCAAGCTCCTTGTTGTACTCGTGGAACCTGTCCCTGGTCTTGCCCAGGAAGCCCGTTATGACTGCGAGTTTCATGATGCTCTCCTCTTCTTTTCAGCGACCAGCGCGCCGGCCGCGGCCGTTATGCTCCCGGCGTCCAAGCCGAACTTCTTCAGGGTCAGGGGGTAGCTGCCGCTCTCCCCGAAGGCATCGTCCAGCCCGATCTGCGCGAACGGGACGGCGATGCCTTCCCGCATGCACCAGGCGGCCAGCTCGTAGCCCAGGGCGTTCCTGCGCTGGTGGTTTTCAGCTACCAGCAAGGCGCCGGTCCTTGAAAGCGACTCCCGCAAGGCGTCCTGGTCCCTGGGTTTGATCGAGTACATGTCGATCACCTCGGCGTCGATGCCGGCCGACTGGCGCGAATCTGCGGCTTCCAGCGCCTGGAACGCCACGTCTTCGGTTGCCTGGTGCGTGACGCCGTCTATGGCGGCCGTGAGGCCCCCGTGGCTGGAGAAAATCTTGACGTTGAGCTGCGGGTAGCAGACGAACGAGCGTACGGCCTCGAGGGCGCGCATGGTCAGGAAGACGCCGTAACCGCAGACGATCGCAGGCCGTCCCTCGGCGGCCATGCCCGCTGCCGCGGCCATCGTTCCGAGCTCGGCGATTCCCATGTTGAAGCAGCGCTCGGGATATGTGTCGCCGAACAGGTAGGAGTAGGTGGAGTAGCCGATGTCGGACTCGAACACGACGAACGAGCCGTCCTCGGCTCCCGCTTCAACCATGCGGTCGGCGATGACGCGGCGGGTGGGGTTCCTGGCTTCCTGGAGGTTCACGGGCAGCCTCCCGCGATGTCCTTGCAGGCCGTGGCAAGCTCGTCGTCTGACGGCGGCTTGCCCGTTCTTTTTCCTGCCGACCCGAGGGCGGCGACGACGGCCTTCATGTCGTGCCCGTCCACCGCGACGACCCTCCAGTTGAAGGCCTCGAATTTCCTGTCTATCGGCTCCATGGGCATGATGTCGTCTGACCGGCCGTCGTTCTGCAGGGCGTACACGGTGTACGGAGCCTTGGTCATCTTCGCCTCGAGGGCCATGCCGATGCTCTGGGCCAAGCCCATGCCCAGCGATCCTGATGTGGCGTCGGAGCCGGGCAGGCGTAGCCCTTGGACAGGACGAAGCGGTCGCGTCCGGGCATGCGCGGCCTTGCCGGGTCTATGTTCATGAGGTAGAAGTAGAGCGCCGTGACGATGTCTGACGCGGACAGGCTGCCGCCGCAGTGGCCCGACTGTGCGGTATGCACCATGGTAACGATGGCGCGGCGTATGTCGCGCGCGCGCCTCGAGCCGCGCGATCCTGTCGGCTGCTTCAGGCTTCTCGGTGTCTATCACTATAGGTTCCCTTCTCCATGCTTTTGAGGAGGGCGACCGCCCTTGCATATTCGTGCTGTACCGTTTCTTTTTGACACACGATTTCGACGTCGAGGCTGCCCTCGTACGAAGTCTTCCTCAGCGCCGCTACGGTCGCGGCGAACGGAATCGTGCCGTCGCCCGGGCAGAGCGACAGGTTCTCTGCGCCGCCGTTGTCGCACAGGTGCGTGGCGACGATCCGGCCGGAAAGCGCTTCTGGCAGGGCGGCGACGGGCTCGCCCATGGCCCAGAAATGCCCCGTATCGAAGAGGAGCCGCGACCGCCTTCGCCGTCGATTCGCGCGTCCAGTCGGGCAAGGCGCTTTTCATGAAGACTTCCGCCTGGAAGCCCCCGTATCCTGTTTCCGCCAGAAAGGGCAGTCCAGCGGTTATCTGGGACGGCACGAAGGCTGTTCCGAAGCAGGATATGAAGTACGCGGGCGACACACCGATCATGGAAGCTCCACACAAAATATTGTATACAAAAATGGACCAGCTATGGAATCTTGTCAACACAATATTGAATACAAAATCAGTTGACGATGGAGCCCTCGACGCCTAGAATGGCCATATGGAAGCAGCGCGGTTTGAAGACTTGGCCGAGCAGGTATATAGGACGCTCCGTGACATGATCCTCGTCGGAACCCTGTCTCCCGGCCAGAAACTGAGGCAGGAAGCCCTGTCGGAGACGCTTGGCGTATCGCGGACGCCGCTGCTGGCCGCTTTCTCGAAGCTGGAGAAGGAAATGCTCGTGGAGCTGGTGCCGCGCCGCGGCGCCTTCGTCAAGCGGCTGTCCGCCGGGGAGCTCCTGCAACTGTACGACGTGAGGCTGCAACTGGAACCGCTGGGCGCTTCCGAGGCCGCGGACAGGATCAATTCGGCGGGCATAGGGTTGCTCGACACTGTTCTGGAATCGCACCGGCAGGCCGTGGCGAGCGGCGTTGCCACCGACGTGCGCGTGGCCGATTACCGGTTTCACATGGCGATCGTGGCCATCGCCCGCAACCAGGTGCTCGAGCGCATCCTCTCGTCGTTCGCCATCGTATCCAAGAGCAACCAGAGCGGCATCATGAAGCCTGCGGAAAAAAGCCGCCGAGCACGTCGGCCTGCGCGACGCCATCGTGACAGGCAACGCGGCCCTCGCTGAGCGCCTCATGTACGCGCACCTGCTGGAAGCGCGGGATGCCGCCGCGAGGCTGGCCGAGGCGGCGCCGCGGACCCAGGCGGTCTACTGACATGCCGCCCATCCGCAAGCTGGTGGTCTCTGCCGAAGTGTATGCCGCCATCAAGCGGTCCCTGTTCGAGGGCGAATGGGCGCCGGGCGAGCGCATCGACAGGAAGCTCCTCGCGGAACGTTTCGGCATAAGCCAGACGCCGGTCAACGACGCCCTCAACAGGCTGACGGGCGAGGGCCTGATCGATAACCGCTCGCGCGACGGATTCTTCGCGCCCCTGTATGACGACGCCGAGCTGGCGGACCTGTTCGCCGCCAGGGCCGGACTGGAGTCGATAGCCGCCCGCCTGTGCGCCGAGGGTGCCACCAAGGCGGATAAACGTACCCTGGCAGCCATCTTTTCCGGTTTCGGCGATACGATCAAGCCCGGCTCCGAGGCCGCCTACCTGGCCGCGGACAAGCGTTTCCACAGGCTCGTGCTCGAGATTTCCGGCAGCGTCAGGCTGAACGAGGTCGAAGCCACCTTCGGCATCGCGGGCCGCTCCTACGAGCACGGCCTCGTCAGGTCGCCCGGGGATACGCTTTCGGAACACCGCGCCATCGTGGACGCGATACTCGCCGGCGACGGGCGCGCGGCTCAGCTGGCCATGGCGGAGCACCTGCTGGCCACGCGGCGGAACCTCCTCGCCAGCGCGGGGAAAAAGGCCCGGGCTTAGCCACCGTCCACCGGCGGGATCGGCTATCCGATATCGCCGGCGGCGATAACCCGGCTCCGGAGCGCCGGGGCGGTTGACGGCATATCTTCATCCTTCAGCGAGTCCGCGATCGAGAGGAATTCCTCGAGGTTGGCGAACATCGAATCGATGAGCCCGGGATCGAACATCCTGCCGCGTTCGGCGCGAAGGAATTTGAGGATGCGCGGCAATTCCCACGGGTTCTTGTACGGCCTCCGCGAGGACAGGGCGTCGAAAACGTCGCACAGGCATACCGCCCTGCCGGCGAAGGAAATGTCTTCGCCGGCTTTCCCGTGCGGGTACCCCGAGCCGTCCCAGTACTCATGGTGCTCGAGCGCTATGACCGCCGCCGTCCTGATGAGCGGCCGCTCCGACTTGTTGAGCATGCCGTAACCGACGAGCGTATGCCCGCGCATTACGGTCATCTCGGCCTCGCTGAGCCCGGCCGGCTTGTTGAGGATATTGTCGCTGATGGATATCTTGCCGATGTCGTGCATGGGCGCGGCGTCGGCTATCATCTCCACTTCTTCCGGGGGCAGGCCCTTCGCCCTGGCCAGCACCCTGGCATACTCGCCGACCCGCGCCACATGCAGGGCCGTCTCCTTGGAACGGAATTCGACGACCTCGGAGAGCGTTATCATGATTTCTTTCTGCGTGGAGCTCAGTTCCCTGTTTATGGCCAGGAGCTGGCTCTCCGCCATCGTACGGCGCAGGATTTCATCGGTCAGGGCGGCGTTGGCCTTGGCCATGTCGACGCTCGCCGATTCAAGCGACATCCGGAGGCGGCCCTGCATGAGCTGCATCTCGATGACCGCGATGCCGGCGAGCAAGGTTGCCACGGCCACCATGATGTACGATTCGGTAGCGTCTCCGGAATCCAGCCAGCGTTCGCCCGCCGTCCAGCTGAGCGCCTTGGCCGCCCTGAAGCCGTAGATCCCCGCGTACGCGATGAAGAGGCCGCTGGCCATCCTCGCGTAGGCCCTGAGTCCGGCGGGCGCCCGGCAGAGCAGGTAATACGCCGTGACGATGCCGTACACGAAGTACGTGAAGCTGGTAACGAACATCCGCGCCTTGAGGCTCGGGAACGGTACCAGGAAAACATAGAGCAGCGCGGAGGTCAAGGCGAACAGGACGACGAGGACCGGCGGAACCGAGCGGCTCCTGATGTCGAGGAAGAGCATGAAGCCGAGGGCCTTGAGCATGACGCCGGCGACGATCAGGCTGTTGGCCAGCACGATGGAGAACAGATCGGGAATCCGCCCGCGCAGGGCGACGAGGACGACGCCT
>Ga0172379_10010657_pt1 | contig 11085 bp, 3 predicted proteins | sample GrowelOW334metaG_FD_119756 | JGI IMG/M metagenome (GOLD analysis project Ga0172379, IMG submission 119756) | Groundwater microbial communities from an aquifer near a municipal landfill in Southern Ontario, Canada - Groundwater well OW334 metaG | ecosystem: Environmental > Aquatic > Deep... | reverse complement strand
TATATAGATTGGAAAGCCGAGGAAGAGTACAAGGTCGCCTGCCTAGCGGCCGGATCGGCCCTGCTCAAGAAACACGCGGCCGATCTACTTGCGGCGGTCAAAGCGCCGGGACTCGAAGAAGAGGAGCGCTTTTCCTTCGAGGCCAACCCAGGGCTTAGATCGGCTGTCCGCCAAGCCCTTCGCTCGGGCGTACCGGCCGCCTTCGCTCACCAGCTCCTTTCGATGTACCGTCAGGGCGACGAGGCCTTGGGCCTCCCCCTCTACGATACGGGCTGGGAGAGCGAAGCCTACAATACGGTCGCGGGGCAATCGTCCAACAATTCGGTAAGGGTGGACAACGCCTTCATGGAAGCGGTGGCCGCGGACGCCGACTGGACGATGAAAGCCAGGACGGACGGCAAGCCCATGAAGACCATTCGCGCCCGCTCTCTTTGGGATAGAATAGCGCGGTCGGCCTGGAAATGCGCCGATCCCGGCCTCCAATACCACGGCACGATCAACGAGTGGCATACCTGCCCCGAGGATGGGGCGATCAGGGCCTCGAATCCCTGTTCGGAATACATGTTCCTCGACGATACCGCCTGCAACCTCGCCTCGCTGAACCTCCTGACCTTCCGCGACCCGAAAACCGGCGCTTTCGATGATGCCGCCTATCGTCACGCGATCAGGCTCTGGACCACGGTCCTCGAGATTTCCGTCGTGATGGCTCAGTTCCCCTCGAAGGAGATCGCGCGAAAAAGCCACGACTTCAGGACCTTGGGCCTGGGCTACGCCAATCTCGGAAGCCTCCTCATGGTCATGGGCCTCGCCTACGACTCCGAGGAAGGCCGCGCCGTGGCGGGTTCCCTTTCCGCGATCCTCTCGGGCGAGGCCTATGCCCAATCCGCGCGCATGGCCGCGTCATTCGGCCCCTTCGCGCGTTACGCGGCCAACCGCGAACACATGCTCCGCGTGATGCGCAACCACCGCCGCGCGACCTACGCCGCCCCCCCTTCCGAGTATGAAGGCCTCGCGGTCCTGCCCATGCCGATCGACGCGGAAAAATGCCCGGCCAACCTGCTCAGGGCCGCGCGAGAGTCCTGGGACGAGGCCCTCGCCATCGGCGAAAAGCACGGCTATAGAAACGCCCAGGTCACCGCGATTGCTCCGACGGGCACGATCGGCCTCCTCATGGATTGCGACACGACGGGAGTCGAACCCGACTACGCCCTCGTCAAATTCAAGAAGCTCGCCGGCGGCGGCTATTTCAAGATTATCAACCAGAGCGTGCCGCCCGCCCTCGAGGCCCTCGGCTACTCCAAGGGCGCGATAGCCGAAATAGAAGCCTACGCGCTCGGACGCGGCACACTCAAGGGCGCGCCCGCCGGAGGGCCATCCTACGAAGCCCTGCTCGCGAAAGGATTGCCCGCGACGGCCCTGGACAAGGCCGAGGCGGCGATCAAAGGCGCTATCACGCTTGAGTCCTGCTTTGCGCCTTACGTGCTCGGCGCGGAAGCCTTCGAGTCGGTCGGGGTTCCCAAGGCAACCTACGGCCTGCCCGGCTTCAGCCTCCTCGCCCACCTCGGATGGACCGAGGAGCAGATCGAGGCCGCCGAATTCTGGGCTTGCGGCACGATGGGCGTCGAAGGCGCGCCAGGCCTGCAAAGCGGGCATTTCGCGGTTTTCGACACCGCGACCCCATCCGGGAAGCTGGGCACCCGGGCCATCGCCTGGGAAGCGCACATCGCGATGATGGCATCCGTCCAGCCTTTCATCTCGGGCGCCATCTCCAAGACGATCAATATGCCGAACAACGCCACCTACGAGGACGTGAAAGGCGCTTACATGCTGGCGTGGCGGAGCATGCTCAAGTCCATCGCCCTCTATCGCGACGGATCCAAACTCTCGCAGCCCCTGGCCGCCCTGGCGCCGGGCGCGGACATCATCGCGGACGCCATCGTGGCGCTGCAGGCCTCAGGCCCCGACGCGGACGAACTCAGGGCCGAAGCCGCGGCGGCGGCGGTTACCGCCAATGCGGCCATCGCGGCTGCCTCGCGCGCGGCTAACGCGTCCGAGGGCCGTCCAGCCCTCGAAGGAAGAGAGCGAATACCCGTACCCGAACCCGAATTGCCGGGACTTCCCGGAGCGCCTCGCGGCGTCCGCAAAGAGCTGCCCAATAGGCGGGCGGGATATACGCAAAAAGCCAAAATCGGAGGCCATTCGGTCTTCCTCAGAACAGGCAATTACGAGGATCACGGCCTCGGCGAGATTTTCCTCGACATGCACAAGGAGGGAGCGGCTTTCAGAAGCCTCCTCAACTCCTTCGCTATCTCGGTTTCCCTCGGCCTTCAGTACGGCGTCCCTCTCGAGGAATATGTCGACGCCTTCACCTTCACGCGCTTCGAGCCCAACGGCGTCGTACAGGGACACGACTACGTGAAAATGTCCACGAGCGTGCTCGACTATATTTTCCGCGATCTGGCCATTTCCTACTTGGACCGCCACGACCTGGGCCAAGTCAAGCCCGAGGACCTGGACGCCACGGGCATGCAAGCCAAGCGGCTGAGGCCGGAGCGAGGCGACGCGGAAGCGGCGCGGCCGGGCGAGGCATCGCGCTTTTCGCTGCCAAAAACACCGGTGAAGGCGCCGCTGCAAGGCGCGCGGTTGGCGCGGATTAAAGGCTACGAGGGGGACCCCTGCCCCGTCTGCGGCCATTTCACCCTCGTGCGCAACGGCACCTGCCTGAAATGCGAAACCTGCGGATCGACCACGGGCTGCAGCTGAGGGATGGGCGGATTAAGGCAGTAGGAAAATAAAATGGCGGCGCGGAAACGATGACCCGATTCCGCGCCGCCGCCTTTCGACTCTCGAATGGGCGTGTAATGCTTACCTATTCTCGCGCCTCGAATAGGTAAAGCCTCGATCCGTAGTCCGAAAGGATTCGCACGCGATCGTTGTAGCCGGTTCCGGAGAATTGCTGAATGAGCTTGATCCCGTACGCGGAAACGAGGTCGCCGTTAGCGACATAGGCTTCGTCGGCCATCGCGAACATGTAGTACGAGGACAACACCGAGTGTAGGACGCCGTCGCCGCGGATCTTGATCGGAAGTATCTTGTTGACGAGACCGCCGAAGGCCCTCACGTTTATGTATTGCTTCCTGCCCGTAACGCGATAGGCGACATCGGTATCGAGCCCCGGCACTTTCAAAAGATCCTGGCCGAGTCCCACCTTCGCGCTTCCCTGGAAAAGGCCGGCTATCGCGGTCTTCCCGTCCTCGGCGACGACGGCCCAGGTGGTTTTCTTCTCGTCCATCGTCACGGGAACTCGGAGAAAACGGCCGAACTGCAAAAGCCGACGGTGAGCCTTATAGAACTCGATCTGCTCCCGGATCGCCCTTTTGTCGAAATGCGAGAGCATCGTCAAATCGAGTTCGTAGCCCAGGAGTCCGAAGGCCGCGACGTTGAAGCGCGTCTCTATCGTGGAAGCGCGTAACGTCTGCATGTTGGGACTCGCCGAGACATGGGCTCCCATCACGCTCTGCGGATAGCCGTAGGAAGTGCCGCCTTGGATCGTCAGCCGCGCGTAGGCGTCGGTGTCGTCGCTCGTCCAGATCTGCGGCATATAGCAGAGCATGCCCAGGTCGAAGCGGTTGCCGCCCGAGGCGCAGGATTCGAAGAGTATTTTCGGAAAGCGCCTGACGAGCTCGGCGAGCACCTCGTAGAGGCCAAGGATGTAGCGGTGGTGGAACTCGCCCTGGCGCTCGGGCGGCAAGGCCTTCGAATAGGCGTCGGAGATATGACGATTCATGTCCCATTTCACGTACTCGAGGTTGCCTTGGGAAAAGACCCCCGTCATCGTTTCGACGAGCCAGGCCCTCACTTCCGGCATGCACAGATCGAGGACGAACTGGTTGCGGCCGTAGGCCGGAGCCCTGTCGGGCGTAGCGACGGCCCAGTCCGGATGGGCGCGGTAAAGCTCGCTATCCTCGCTGATCATCTCGGGCTCGACCCAGAGGCCGAATTTCATGCCGAGGGCGTTGATCTTGGGAACGAGGCCTTCGATGCCGCCGGGCAGCTTCTTCTCGTTCGCCTTCCAATCGCCCAGGGAGCTCGTATCGTCATCGCGCTTGCCGAACCAGCCGTCGTCGAGGACGAAAAGCTCGATGCCGAGGGCGGCCGCCTCTTTTGCTAGAGCCAGCAGCTTGCGCCTGTCGAAATCGAAATCGGTAGCTTCCCAGTTGTTGACGAGAATTGGCCGCTCCCGATCGCGCCATTCGCCGCGGACGATAAAATCCTGCACGAAGCGATGCATGTTTCGGCTGATCGCATTCAGGCCGCGGCTCGAGTAGCTCAGCACCGCTTCGGGAGTGGAAAAGCTTTCCCCGGACATTAAAAGCCATTCGAAGCCCGAGGGATTGATGCCCGAAAGCAGCCGCGTCTTGCCCTGGTAGGTCCTTTCGCAGATCTGCGCGTGGCTGCCCGAATAGACGAGGTTCATCGCCCAGGCCTCGCCGCTCCACTCGCCGCAATCCGTCCCCACGAGCATGACGAAGGGATTATGGCGATGCGAGCTGTTGCCCGTTTTCGAATCGTTGACGTAGACCCCCGGATGCAGAGTCTTATCGTGGCGCTCGCGCTCATAGGCCCAGGCCCCGTCGAAGGTCACGAAGCGATAGTCGCCACCGAAAAGGTCTAATTGGGCGCTCATGAGGCGCCGGACGCGGACCGATTCCCCGCTTTCGTTCGCGAGCTTGGCAAAACGCGTTATCACGTCATGGCTCGCGTAGACGCAGTAATACAGGATGAGGGAAAGGCTTTTCGCCTCGTCCCGAAGGAGTAGCTCGGTGGTCTCCACCTCCCCTTCCCCTCCCAGCGCGCTCGGCAAAGTCTCGATGTCGGGACGCCCCCGATAACGCTTCGACGAGACATGGCGGAAGTCGGTCGTCCGCGATCCGTCGGCATAGACGAGCTCGATCGCGCTTTCGCGATAGTCGCCCTTCCCCAGCCCCGAGTATTCGAGGCATTGATCGTCGAGGCCGATGGTCTTATGCGCCTGGCTGATATTCACCATCGTGCCGTAACCCACGTCGTTCTTTTGCCGCAGCGGCGAATAATCTTCCATGTGGCGCAGCCGCGCGCCATAGTAGAGACTCGAGACCTGTCCGGTCGGCAGGACGTCGAAGATATAACTCGTCGTATCCGTATCGAGATGGATTACGTCTGACAAGGGCAGCCCTCCATTATACAAAGACCCGCGCCACCGCACTGCACGAGGCCCGGAAACTAGATCGCCTCGCGCTCCACCGGCATCGTCATGCAACGGGCCCCGCCGCCCCCACGGGCGAGCTCGATCCCCTCGAAGCCCACGACGAGCCTGCCGTAATCGGCGGGATCACCCGCGGAAGGCTTCGCGCTTTCTGAGCCGGGACAACGCGACGGAAGGAATTCCGAGGCGAGCTTGACCTCGAATCCCGCCTTCGAGAGCGCTTCGAGGGTCCGCGCGTTGCAGGAATAGGTGACTATCTTGCCGGGACCGAAGGCGAAGGAATTCGCGCCGGACCACCACTGTTCGCGTTCGCCGTAGAGGGTGTCGCCGCCGCCGCAGAGCACTGGCTCGAGGTCGAAGCCGAGTTCCTTGAGTCCGGGCAACAGGCCCCCCTCGACCTGGCGGAAGGAATCCTTGCCGTCGGGACGGACATCGATGCGCACAACCTCCGCCTTGCTGGGCCCGGAGACGACCGGCTCGAAAATGAGGGCGGCGTCGCGGTCGATCATCGTGAAGACCATGTCGAGATGGATCGTTGCGCGGGCCTTGGGCAGTACGACGGCGAGGACCGTGACCGGCTCCTCGAAAGCCCTGCCCGCGTTTTTCGCGAGTAGTTCGATGGCGTCTGGAGTCGTGCGCTCCGAAACGCCGATCGCGAGCACGTTGGGCGAAATGACGAGGATGTCGCCGCCTTCAATAGTGACGAAGCGATTGCGCTCCTCGGGGCCATCGAAAAGCAAGCCCTTGGCCCTGAGTTCGGGATGCCGAGTGAAAACGAATCGCGTGATTATGGATTCCATCAGGCGCACGTCGAAGGCCGTGGCCGAGGAGATGGCCCAGTCGCGGAATACGGCGGCGGTGTCGCGCATGAAATAGGTATTGGGCAAGGGCCGCATGGAAAAACTGCGCGGCGAAAGCGCTCCCGCCAGACTCGAGGGCAACGAAGGCAAGCCCTCAATAACGAGACAGGCGAGCTCGGCGGGATGCAACGACATGAGTTCGTCGATGCGGCTCTTGATCGGGCAGAGGCCCGAAAGCGCCGTCAGGAATTCGAAGCGGCTGCCGGGGCTCGCCAAGGACTCGGCTAGTAAATCCTCGAGCTCGTAGACCTTCGAGACAAGTGCGAGAAAAGCCCGGAGCTGGTCGTGCTCGGCCTTAACCGCCTCGAGGGGAATTATATCGTTGTAGAGGTCCTGGGCGGCCTCACTGGGGGTCATGGCTTCGACCTCGGGGCCGGGTCCGTGGAGTATGACCCTCTTTAGTGTGCCGATTTCGCTAGTGATATTGAGTCCGGGCATATGAGCTCCTTCTTGATGGCGAACAGTAGCACGGACGGGATTCGGGGGCAAGGCGAGCGCGCGTCTTCAAGAATCAGGTGAAGAGCCTCAGTATCTCGTCCTCGGACAAGGACGCGTAGAAGCCGCCCGAGTCGGAAATAAGATCCTGGACAAGCGCTTTTTTCCGCTCCTGGAGCTCGAGTATCTTCTCCTCCACGGTCCCCTCGACGAGGGGCTTGAGTACGGTGACAGGCCTCAGTTGGCCTATACGGTGGGCTCGGTCGACAGCCTGGGACTCGACGGCCGGATTCCACCAGGGATCGAGGAGGATGACATAATCGGCCTCGGGGAGATTCACGCCGAGGCCCCCGGCCTTCAAGCTCAATAGGAAGGCGGAAGCATCGCCTTTCTTGAAGCGCTCGATCGCGCCCTTCCTGTCGCGCGTAGACCCGTCGAGGTATTCGTAGGCTATTTTCATCTTCTTCATGAGCGCCTCGACGCGTTTCAGGACTTCCACGAATTGCGAGAAGATCAGGACCCGGTGCCCCTCCGCGACAAGCTCCTCGAGGCTCGATTCGAGGAATTCGAATTTGATGGAGCCCGCCTTTTCATAGGATTTATCGATGAGGCCGGGGTGAATGGCGGCTTGCCTCAGCCTGAGCAGGGCTTCGAAAACGGTGATGGCTGAACGTTTCGCGCCTTTTTCCCGAAGACTGCCGCGGATGCGCTTCTCAGCCTCCGCCCTGATCTTTTCGTAGAGGGCCGCTTGCTTTGGACCCGCTTCGAGCTTGCGGAGTATTTCTTCTTTGGGTGGGAGATCCTTGAGCACCTCCTCTTTTTTACGCCGGATGATAAAGGGAGCGGCGAGCGTGCGCAGGTGCGAGGCGGCCTTCGCGGCTTCCTCTCCCCCGCGCGAGATGGGCCGGGAGAAGCGACGCTCGAATTTGTGCCGGTCGTCCAGAAGGCCGGGCGCGATGAGATCGAACTGAGCCCAGAGTTCGAGGGGGCGATTTTCCACCGGCGTGCCCGTGATCGAAAGCCGCTTGGCGGCGCGTATGGATTTGACCGCGCCGAAAGCCGCCGCGTCGGGATTCTTGATGGTCTGAGCCTCGTCGAGGGCGAGAAAACCGAAGTCGACTGTCTCGAAAAGTTCGAGGTCGGCCCTGAGGGTCTGGTAGGTCGTCAGGACGATATCGGCCCGTCCATACTCCTCGAAAGCCGACGCGCGCCCCGTGCCATGGTGCTTACGCACGGAAAAAGCGGGGACAAAACGCGCCGCCTCGGCCTCCCAATTGGAGAGCAGTGTGAGAGGCGCGACGATGAGGACCTTGCCCAGCTCGCCTTTTTCCTTGAGCCGGGCCATGAGAGCAAGGGCCTGAACAGTCTTGCCCAGGCCCATGTCGTCCGCGAGCAGGGCGGACAGGCCATGGGAATACATGAAGCAGAGCCGGTCATAACCCTCCTTCTGGTAGGGACGTAGCTGGGCGCAGAGCTGGGCGGGCAGGGGCTCTTCGGGGATTCTCCAACCGCCCGCCACATCCATCCCTTTGCCCGCCGTGGAAAAGGCTGATGCCAGGGCGCGCCCGAGGGCGAGCCGTTCCGCGAGGAGTTCACGCCCGGCCTTGTCAGCGAGCCCGGCGGCCAATTCGAGGCGGCCGAAATCCTCGGCCCTGATCTTCATGCGGCCGCTGGCGGCGTCCCACCGGTCCATGAGCAGCTCAAGCGCGCTCCTGTCCTCGGGACTCAAGATGATGAGCTTCGAGCCGACCTTGGCGAAGCCCCTCTCGAAAAGGACGGCGGGATCCGCGACCTCGAGCTCCGCGTCCTGGCCCTCCCCGAGTACTATGCGCGCCTCGAACCAACCGCCTCTCGACTCGAGCCTCACTCCCGCGGAAGCGCGTCCGAGACCCTCGTACTCCTCGTCTTCGTAACGGAGGGTCAAGCCCGCGTCGAGGAGGCTGGGAGCCAGTTCAAGGAGTATCCTCCCCTCCTCAAGGGCGATGGGAAAGACCCCTGGTGCGCCCATGGCTGGACTGCGGGCGAGCGTGCGATCGACCGAGGGAGAGAGGAGCTCCACCACCATGCGGAGTATGCGATCCTCCCTCTCGCGATCGCGCAGGCGCACCACGACCAGGCTGCCCTCCAGCGAGACATCTTCCATGGCGGGCGGAATCGAACCGCCCAGTGTGCCGAAGGGGGATTGCCACTGGGGGTCGAAGAACCTGCCCTCGTAGTCGAAGACCAGCCGGGCCACCAGACGCATCCTCCCTAACTCGAACTTGCGCGTTATGCGCAATTGTGCGCCCGGAGAAACCTTTCGGAGCTCGACCGAGGTCGGGATCGGCTCCATCCTCAGTGGCTTCGGATCGGGCAGGGCCCGCTCGATCACGGCGAGGGCGGACAGGTCCGCATGCGAAAGCTCGCGCTCAAGGTTGACCAGGGCGGCCAAGGGCGCGAGCCCCAGGTTCCTATCCTTGGAGATGGCGAGGAAACCGAGCGAGGGACTTAAGACCGCAAGGTGCCCGCCCCCGGTCGTGGCGAGGGCCCCGCCTCGCCCCCGCGCAGAAAACCACTGACTGTGCCCGGGATCATTGCCCCCATCAGTGCGCTCCGAGGGAGAGCCAAGCTCCTCCAGCCGGAACGAGAGGGAGAAGCCCACTCGCTTGAAGAAAGCCTGCCAGCTTACAGGCTTGAAAGCCAAGCTCAGGGCAGAAAAGGAGAGAACGGTGCAGGGAACTCCCGAGTTGTCCGGTCGTCCCGAAGCGATATTCATGTCCTCAGGCCGCGAAATGGCCAGGAGATCCATCACCTCAACCAAGGGAATGCATTCGTCGTCGTTCGAGGAAAAGCGGGCGAGGAAAGGAAGGTCCGCCGCAGGGATCGGTTCCAGAGCGGCGTTCGGACGCCACCGGGCGAGCCTTCCCTCCGACCCGTCTTTTTTGAGATAGCGCAAGGCCTTCCAGAATACAAGAACAGGGGTTCGGCCGCTGTCCGGCAGGGGACCCACCGCGAAGGCCAGGGCCCAGCGATCCAGGTCGGCAGGAGTGCGACCCGCGGCGGCCACATCCTTCCCGAGGCCAAGGGCCAAGGAAAGCGCCGACACAAGGTCGGTCGCCATACCAGCTTCCCCGGCGGGAAACGCGAGCTTTTCAATGCGCGGTCGCGCGGCTTCCTTCAAAGGATTGGCGAGTGGTTTCCGCGCCTTGGCGATTGGGGCGGACTCATCCTTGATTCCCGAAGCCGGCGCTCCCGGCGCGAAGCGGGCGGGTACGTCAGATCCCGGAGGAGATTTCAATCGGAAAGATCCGGAAAGCCTGCCGACCTCAGCCCTCCCGAAATCATTTCCCTCCGCCTCGTACTCATCCGCGTCTTCTTGGTCGTCATAATCGTCGTAGTCTTCTTGGTACTCCTCATCTTCCTCATCATATTCCGTGACGCGCCTTGATCTCCCTTTTAGGTAGTCATCGACCGAAACGCGTTTGCGCGGGGCCTTGCGTCCTGAGGCCTTGAAACTAAAGCTCGCATCGACCGCGTCTCCTGCTTTCAGACGCTCGAGAAAGGAAAGGAAAAGGGCGACATCATGCTTGCAATAGCCGCCGACGGGACAGGAGCAGGTGACGAGGGAAAAGGAGCCATTCTTGTCGAAGGCCAGGGAGGATTGGTAGGTCACCTTCGAATTCGATTGACTGCGCACCTGGCCCACCAGGAGAAGGCCTTTCCGGGGCGCTTCCATCGTGTTCCACGAGAGGACATCGTCCGCTTGGTAGATGTCTTGGCCTCGGGAGAGGGAACGCGAATCGAATTCGGAAAACAGGCTGCCTGGCCGGATATTCATGGCACGACTTTATAGCAACCGAGTAGGCCGGACAAGAAGCTAGCCAATGGAACGCTTCGTTTGAATTCGCGTATACCATTATCCTGTATAAATATACATGCATTATGCTTATTGACGAAAAGCCTCAGGCGCCCCTATACTTCCCGCGTCGGACGGAGTCTTGCAAGCGGTATTCGAGCGCGCGACTCCGACCTTCGGCGGCGGTTCGACCCCAGGTCCCGTCCACATCCGCGATAGTTCCAAGAGAGGTTTTCCATGGCGAAACGAAACGTCATCATCATCGGAGCCGCAGGCCGCGACTTCCACAATTTCAACACCTATTTCCGCAACAACGAGGCGTACAACGTCGTCGCCTTCACCGCGGCCCAGATTCCCGATATCGCCGGACGCAAGTATCCCACCGAGCTCGCCGGTAAACTCTACCCGGCCGGCATCCCCATCCACCTCGAAGCCGACCTTCCCAAGCTCATCAAGGAACTCAAGGTCGACGAGTGCGTGTTCGCCTATTCCGACGTGCCCTATACCCATGTCATGGGCGTGAGCGCCATCGTCAACGCCGCCGGCGCCTCCTTCAGCCTCCTCGGCCCCGCCGACACCCAGATCAAGTCGACCAAGCCCGTGATCGCCGTAGGCGCGGTACGCACCGGCGCCGGCAAGAGCCAGACCTCGCGCAAGATCGTCCAGCTCCTCATGGAGAAGGGCCTCAAGGTCGTCGCCATCCGCCATCC
>Ga0172379_10010656_pt1 | contig 11085 bp, 4 predicted proteins | sample GrowelOW334metaG_FD_119756 | JGI IMG/M metagenome (GOLD analysis project Ga0172379, IMG submission 119756) | Groundwater microbial communities from an aquifer near a municipal landfill in Southern Ontario, Canada - Groundwater well OW334 metaG | ecosystem: Environmental > Aquatic > Deep... | reverse complement strand
TCACCTTTCCCTCACGGTACTATCCGCTATTGATCTCTCTACCTGTTTAGCCTTGGATGGTGGTCCACCCGGATTCGGGCCGGATTACACGTGTCCGACCTTACTCAGGAATCCTCCACCGTGTGCTCGCGTTTCGGCTACTGGGCTATCACCGTCTATGGCCGCCCGTTCCAGGGCGTTCGCCTACGTTTGCACAATCGGGTATTGAAGGTCCTACAACCCCCTGCACAAGTGCAGGGTTTGGGCTACTGCCCGTTCGCTCGCCACTACTAGGGCAATCTCGTAATTGATTTCTTTTCCTCTGCTACTGAGATGTTTCAGTTCGCAGAGTCTACCTCCACGCCCCGCTTCGCGGGGCGAATGAACAATGGATAATGGATAATGGAAAATGAAGGAGATTCTCCTTTGTAATTTTCAATTATCAATTATCAATTATCAATTCGTCACGCAAAGCGAGACGCGGTCTGGGACCATTCCGTCCCAGGGGTTTCCCCATTCGGAGATCTTCGGCTGATAGCGCCTGCCTAGCGGCTGACCGAAGCTTATCGCAGCTGGCCACGTCCTTCGTCGGAGTAGAGAGTCGAGGCATCCGTGTGATGCGTTGAGTAACATGTATATTCGAGACTTCTTGTCCGTGCTTGCGCACGGACTCAAAGTGAAATTGTGCTGTTCATGTACCATCGCGCGGGCAGTACGTAGACACGTCCTGCACTGCGTCTGGTATGAACCAGCTTCATGAATCATTTATTCTTCGACCGGTGGTTTCAATGACCACGGCGGCGGGGTAAGACACCGAGAACCCTCACTCCAGCCTTGATCCGCCTTGGCGGACTCGGACCAACAAGAAGGGCTATTCCTGCGCCCAAAGGCGCAAAAAAAACGGGTGACTCGCGCGCACCCGTAGAACCAGAACTCCAACAAAGAAGCTGATGCTACGGGTACGGGCTGAAATACTGCATAGGTGCTGAGGGATTCTACTTAGGAAAATGAGACGGTCAAGGAAAAAAAGAGGGAAAAAGAAGAAAAGGAGTCAAAGAAGCAAAGCAGGGCAATTTGACGACGGAAAAAACCGAAAAAGTTCCGCTGGCTCACTCCGAATATCGATTCTAAAGAGCTATCTCGTCCCGCAATATTCCAAACCGTACACAGTCACCGAATTTTCCCTCGAAATAGTCTTGGTCGCGGAGCAGACCCTCTCGAACAAAACCGGCCTTCTCGTAGGCGGCAACCGCCCTTGGATTGTTCGCACGAGCTTCGATGAATACCTTGTGGAGATCGACTGTCCGGAAAAGATGCTTCACGAGTGTTTTGATCGCATCTGTTCCATAGCCCTTCCCAAGATCGCTTTCTGCACCAATGATAATGTCAATTTCAACGTTCTTGTTGCGCTGATCGATGGCATTGAAATTGATCTGACCGATACGCTTGCCGTCTGCGACGATCCAGTAACACTGTCCGATCTCCGGCTTCGAGGAATCGAAATAGCCCGGATGCCAGTCCGCAAAAAATTCCTGCTTGAAGCGCGGCTTTTTCTTCCGATCACGATCGTACCAGTATCGGCTGCCGTATGACGTCGTGGCAAGCTCATAGAACTCCTCCCTGTCATCCATTGTCATGGGATGAAGCACGATCTTCTCTCCGGGTATTTGCATGCAGAAATGGTACGTGCGACCGAAGAATCTTCCAAGCAAAAGCGGCAAGCCCTCTGGCTCACCGCTTCGCTTGGCGTTTATCGCAGGTCAGTAGACCTGTTCTATTTTTACTTATCGTCGTCGCTTTCCACCGATTCCTTGAGTTCCTCTTTCTGCGTGGCGCCTGCGGCCTCGCCCGGCTCCCCTTCTTCGATGCCTTTCTTGATATCTTCCTCACCCTCCGCAGCGGCTTCGAGATCGGTGATCTTGTCCTGAACGGGGATGAGATCTTCGCTCTCCTGCTCTTCATCGAAGCGCGTCTTGAGCTTCACGACTTCGGCCTCACCTTCGTCGAGCTTCACCACAGGCACGTCGACCGGAACTTCTTCTGCGAATTTAAGAAGATCGACTTTGAGACCGAGCGCCTGAAGTTCCTTCACGAGAACGTTGAAGGATTCCGGCGTGGAAGGTTTGCGAATCGGCTCACCCTTCACGATGGACTCGTACGCCTTGGAACGACCAACGACGTCATCGGACTTGATCGTGAGCATTTCCTGGAGCGTATGCGCGGCGCCGTATGCTTCGAGCGCCCACACTTCCATTTCTCCGAAGCGCTGTCCTCCGTGCTGTGCCTTGCCACCGAGCGGCTGCTGCGTGACAAGCGAGTACGGACCGACGGAACGAGCATGGATCTTATCTTCGACTAAGTGGAGAAGTTTGAGCATGTACACATGTCCGACAGTCGAGATGTTTGAAAATGGCTCACCGCTGCGACCATCGTAGAGCTGGAGCTTGCCCGTCTCAGGCAATTTTGCGAGCTTCAAGAACTTGATGATTTGGTCGGTCGAAATACCATTGAGCGCCGGTGTGGCGACCCGGAAACCGAGCACTTCACACGCCCATCCCAGGTGGGTCTCGAGGATTTGTCCGATGTTCATACGGGAGCTCACGCCGAGCGGGTTCAAAATCATGTCGACGTACCGTCCGTCCGCCAGGAAAGGCATATCCTCTTTCGGCACGATTTTGGCAATGACTCCTTTGTTTCCGTGGCGACCGGCCATCTTGTCACCCACCTGAATCTTGCGGGTCTGTGCCACGAATACTTTGATCTGCTTAATGACACCCGTGGGCAACTCGTCTCCCTCCGCTCTGTCGAAGATGTGGACATCCACCACCTTGCCGCCGGCTCCACCGGGAAGACGGAGGGAACTGTCCTTCACGTCCTTCGCCTTGTCGCCGAAGATTGCCTGAAGAATGCGCTCTTCCGGTGTCAGTTCGGTCTCTCCTTTCGGTGTAATTTTGCCGACGAGGATATCTCCCTCGTGCACGGTGGCTCCGATGCGGACGATGCCGTCTGCGTCGAGATCCTTGAGCTTCCCTTCGCCGACGTTCGGGATATCGCGTGTGACTGTTTCGGACCCGAGCTTCGTGTCACGGACATCCGTGATGTAGGACTCGATATGAATGGAATCGAAGAGGCCGCGCTCCACGATACGATCGGAAATGATGATGGCATCTTCGAAGTTGTACCCTCCCCACGGCAAGTAGGCGACGAGGATGTTCTGGCCGAGTGCCAGCTCGCCATTGTCGACGGCGGAGCCATCGGAGAGCACATCGCCTGCGCGCACTTTCTGTCCCGTCTCCACGCGCGGGCGCATGTTGCAACACGTCCCTTGGTTACTGCGCATGAAGTTATCGAGCGGATAGGTCACGCGTTTGCCGGAGTGATACAGCACGGTGATTTCCTTCGCATCTGCCGCAAGTACTTCACCATCTTCTTTTGCGAAGAGCACATGACCGGAAGCGCGAGCTGCGACGCCTTCCATTCCCGTTCCTACGAGCGGGGCGGAGGGTCGGATGAGAGGAACGGCCTGCCGTTGCATGTTCGTACCCATGGAGGCACGTGTGTTGTCATCGTGCTCCAGGAAAGGGATGAGCGAAGTGGAAACCGAGAGAATCTGCTTCGGAGAAATATCCGCATGTGTGACGTCTCTCACGTGAGCAAGCACCGGATCGCCATGCTTTCGAGCATGGACACGAGTGAGAAGGAACTCTCCCTTTTCGTTGATCTGGCTATTGGCCTCCGCAACCGTGAGATGACGCTCACGATCGGCATCGATATAGAGCTCACGCGGGATGAGATATGCACGAACGGGAACTTCCTTGAGTCCCTGGTGTTTGAGAAGCGAAATCACCTTGGCCGCAAGCTGCTTCGTTTCGATCTTCTCGCCTTCTTTCGCGAGTACCTTGTGCCCATCGCGGATAGGAGCATCGACCATACGACCGACGAGGACATCCGGATCCATTTTTACGGTGTGCCGCACCTCGTAGTACGGCGTCTCGAGGAAACCGTACTCGTTTACTTTGGCATAGGACGCCAAGTGAACGACGAGACCGATGTTCGGTCCTTCCGGTGTAGCAATAGGACAGATACGACCGTAGTGGCTGGGATGTACGTCACGAACATCGAAGCTGGCGCGCTCGCGTGAGAGTCCTCCGGGACCCATGGCGGAGAGACGCCGCTTGTGTGCAAGTTCGGAGAGGGGATTGGTCTGGTCCATGAACTGCGACAGCTGGGAACTCGCAAAGAATTCCCGAAGCGCTGCAGTAATCGGGCGGCAGTTGATGAGCTGCGTCGGCGTCACCGTTTCCAGATCCATCACCGTCATACGATCTTTCATAATACGTTCAGTACGCATGAGTCCGACGCGGTATTTGTTCTGCACCAGTTCGCCAACGGATCGGACGCGGCGGTTTGAGAGGTGGTCGATATCGTCCGCTGCCCCTTCGCCGTTGTTGAGGCGAACGAGTTCGCGGAGAATCTCCACGAAATCCGACACCTGGAACACGCGGTGGCCTTCGTCGTTCGGCGTCGAAAGTCCGAAACGGCGATTGAGTTTGTAACGGGCGATATTGCCCATGTCATATTTCTTGAAATCGAAGAAGAGCGCATCAATGAGCTGCTTGGCGTTCTCCGCAGTCGCCAGATCACCCGGGCGGATCTTCCGGTAAATGCTCTGGTACGCCTCATCAACGGATTTCACCGTGTCCTTCTCGAGAGTGGCAAGAATGTAATCCCTGTCAGCCTTCACGACATCCTTAAAGAGATCCATGATCGCACCATCGGTCGGGTAACCGAACACACGCAGAAGCTGCGTGATGGGGATCTTGCGCTTGCGATCGATCTTGCAAGTGATCACTCCCCGGCGATCCGTCTCGATCTCCATCCATACGCCACGCTTCGGGATAACCTTCGCCGCGTGATGCTTCGGAAATTCCGGCATCGTGGAAAAAAACACTCCTGGCGAGCGAACGAGCTGACTGACGACCACGCGCTCGATCCCACCAACGACGAATGTACCGCTCTCCGTCATGAGCGGGATGGAACCGAGGAATACATCTTGTTCCTTGATTTCGCCCGTCTCCTTGTTGATGAGCTGCACATGCGCTTTCATCGCGGCTTCGTAGCTCAAGTTTCGGCGCTTGCAGGTGGTGGGGTCGTACTTGGGAGGATCGAAGGTGTGTCCGAGGAAGTTGAGCTCCATTTTCTTCGCCGAGAAATCGGTAATCGGGCTGATTTCCTTGAGGAGCTCCGCAAGCCCGTCCGTGAGGAACCATCGATAACTCTGAAGTTGGATGTCGATAAGCGAACGCATCATTTCGATGGATTCGTCCTTCTTCAGAAATACCCGCCCTCCAATCGTCATTTTCGGCGTGAGCTCAGGCTCTACTTCGCGCAGTGCGGCCGGCAAACGCTCGGAAGCGACAAGCTTGAAAGGAAGAAGATGCGGCAAAATCGCATCGTCTACATCAAAGGCATATTCCTGTCTGCGCGGCGCCACACGCTTTCCCGGTTTCTTTTGCCCCTCCGCAACGAGCATTTTGCTCGCAATCTTGCCATTCGCAGGCTTTGCGGCCACCTTCGCTTTTGCAGCAGGCTTATGCGACGGCTTCTTCTTTACGACTTTTGCTTTCTTTTGAGACTTCGCGTGCTTCTTGGCGGCGGCCATAGGGAGGGGGAGTAGTGAATAACGGAAAGCGAGTGAAAAAAGAAACACACAGCGAAACGCGCGCCTGCCATCATCGCCTCAGCATCGCTGCTTTTTAGAGGCAAAACGGGGACAGGCACAGCACTCAAAACACAAGCAGAAGCCGCTGTGACGGGGGAAGTGTAGCTATTAATTCTACGACGTCAATCGGTTTGGCATACTCAAATGCCGGAAAATGGTTGAATGGTTAAACGGTTAAATGGCTAGCAAGCACCTACCATGCATTGTTGCATGCAAACCATTTAGCCATTTAACCATTTAACCATCGTTCTAAGGGCAACTAAGATTTTTCCGCCTATTTCGTTTCTTCAAATCTTTTGCCTACCTCCTCCCAATTAACAACGTACCAGAATGCCTTCAGGTACTCCGCTCGCTTGTTCTGATACTTGAGGTAATAGGCATGTTCCCAAACATCGACGGTCAGAATGGGCGTCTTGCCTTCGGTGATGGGATTGTCTTGGTTCGCCGTCGACACGATCGCGAGCTTCCCTTCGTTCGCAACGAGCCACGCCCAACCGGAGCCGAAGCGACCGAGCCCCGCTTTTTCAAACTGTTCCTTGAAATTTTCGAAACTCGAAAAAGACTGTTCGATGGCTTTCCTTAGGGCACCGGATGGCACTCCGCCCTTCGGACTCAAACACTCCCAGAAAAAGCTGTGATTGAGGTATCCCCCGCCATGATTACGCACCGCTGTTCGAATATCCTCGGGCACCATTTCCAAATCAGCAATGAGTTCTTCGGCCGATTTTTCGAAGAGCTCCGGATGCTTGGAAAGCGCAGCATTGAAATTATCCGTGTACGCCTGGTGATGTTTCGCGTGATGGATTTCCATCGTCCGCGCATCGAAGTGCGGCTCGAGGGCATCGTAGGCGTAGGGGAGAGAGGGAAGAACGTGGAGCATATGAGAATGGATAATGGATAATGGATAATGGATAATGACACAGGTAATGACGAAATAAAGCTCAAAAAATGATCCATTGTCCATTGTCAATTATCAATTCTCTGTCCCCTGTGCATATCTCCACTCTTGCAACGTCAGAAGAACTTCATCTCTACGAAACCTGGATTCGTTCTCATAGACAGGGAACCCTTTGGCAATCCGTCGTAAGAAAAAAATATGTGGAAGCATGCGGGAAGGAAACGAGAATCTACGGAATAAGCGAGCAGCGACCAACGACCAGCGGCCAATTTCTCGCATCGGCGCTTGTGGTCATTGACCGAACCATCGGCGGTTACTCGACATGGGAAATACCGAGGGGACCGCTATGGCAAAGCGACAAGCTTCAAGCTTCAAGCTTCAAGCCAGCTGAAGCTCTGCTCGAACGTATCGTTCAGGATGCCAAACGAGAACACTGTATCGCTCTGTACCTCTCTCCTTCTCATTCGCTTGCAGCTTGCAGCTTGCAGCTTGCAGCTTCTCCCCGTCACATCCACTGCGAAGCCACGCGCATGATCGACCTTACCTTGGATGAAAATCAGATCCTCGCCCAAATGCACCCGAAGGGCCGCTACAACATCGCCGTCGCAGAGAAACACGGCGTGACCGTGCGAGAAGGCACGGAGAATGACACCGAATCCTTCTATGCCTTACTACAAGCCACTGGAAAACGAGATGGGTTCACAGTCTCTCAAAAATCGCATTACAGGCGTTTTCTTGACTGTATCGAGGGTAGCTTCATCCTCATTGCCGAACACGCCAAAAAACCCGTTGCCGGACTCATAGGGGTTCGATGGGGAACAACGGGGATTTATTACTACGGCGCATCATCGTACGAATATCGCAACCTCATGGCTCCGTACCTCCTGCAGTGGGAAGCCATGAAAAAATGCAAAGCAATGGGATGCACGAAGTATGACTTGCTGGGGATAGAGCCGCCGGAAGAAAAGCCTCAAGCGAAAAGCCTCAAGCTTCAAGCTCTCCACCCCTGGGCCGGTATCAGTGATTTCAAGCGCAAATTCGGCGGCTCCATCGTGATCTATCCGCCGGAACAGATGATGGTACTGAGGCCGTTCATGTACAACGTCATCACTATGAAAAGGAGGCTTCTCGGGTGAAGCCCACTCACCCCCACCCCGGCCCTCCCCCGACGCGCTCGCTTCCGCTCGCGCACATCGGGGGAGGGAGATTGTCAAAGCATTGTTTGTGGATGTATCAATTCCCCTCCCACGGCAGGACGGAGGTGAGCGCAGCGAACCGAAGTCCCCGGGGGAGGTGTGAGGGGTGGGGGTGCGTGGGGAGAGCCGGGGTGGGAGTGGGGCAGACACCAAAAAACCCCCGCGGATGGCGCGGGGGTTTTTGGTTGATATCGGAATGGCCGATGATCAGAACATCAGAGACATTAGCTGTTGTAGCTCGTGCCGTTGATGCTGGTCTCTGGATATTCAATCCAGTTGAAGACTGTCGTAGCTCCACTGTCCTTGTCCAACCATTCGATGTGCTCATTCGCAGAGGCGAATGCGGAATCGTACGGGCTGTTGAAGTTCTGGAGCGACACCTGGAGGGTAGAGGTCGAACTGCTGGAAATCTTAGCGTTCGAGATCGTAGCCTCGAGGACGAACGTGGCATCGGTACCCGCATCAATCTCGGAGTTGACCGACGAACGTGTCGGGATAGCTCCACAGGTGATGACGAGGCTCGAGCCGGACGCCGTGACCTTGTCGGCTGTGCAGGTGTTCTTCACCGTGGCATCAGCCTTGTTGTAGATCTTGAATTCGGACGTGGCCAGAGCGGTCTGGTCAACACCGGACGTCGTGAGGTTCACGTTCGTGGCGTTGACGTTGAAGATCACACCGGAGAGCGTCCACTTGTCTGCACCGTTCTTCAGGTTGTTCGCGGCGGCTGCCGAGAACTTGAACTGTGCAATGGCGCGCTGCGTGCCAGTCGGGATGGCTGTGCCGTTCGCGTTCGGATCAGCGTTCGTAATGGACGTGATCTTGGCAAGAACCACCTGGTTGTAGTTCGACAGAACGTGCGCAGGCTTGTTCGCGGAGCTGACTCCAACGAAGACTTCGCCTTCCGCCGAGGTGTCGCGATCGTTCGCTGCAAGCGTGTTGCTCGAGAGCAAACCGCGTGCGCGGACGGAACCGGTCGTGGTGCTCGGCGTGGTGTCGAGACGATATGCCACAACGTTACCGGCGGTCGCGCCGTCAACGTCCGTGCGCATTCTCGGGCGGATCAAGACGTTCGTGTTGGAGCCCTTCGGAACGATGAACTCCTGGTTCTTCATCTTGGCGCACATCGAGTTCGAAGCGACTGAGTCGCTTCCGCAACCGGCGACAGTGGCAACCGCGAACGGTGTCGTGTCACCGACTTTGTAGAGCTCGAGACGATCAACATCGGATGCATGCGTGGAAGCATTGGCACCGGAAGCTGTGAGAACGAGGTCCGTCACATCGACGTCTTCGTACTCGGAGTGGAACTGCAAGCGGAGAATCTCATCGGCAAGCGTGCCGCCGAGAAGCTGGCGCTGGCGAACCGGAGTCGACGCCTTGGTGACGTAGAGATCACCCTGTGAGCGCAACGTGTAGAGCGTCGCGTACTGCGTCAAAACCTGGATATCAGCTGTTGCACCACCGGCAGTGAAGCTGCCGTTTGTAGCAACCGCCTGTGCGGCTGGGTTCTTCGCCTGGATGCCGGAGAGCGAGCTGCCGTCGCTGACCTGCTCGGCCTGGATGAATGTCGAACCAGTATCGAAGCGGATCGAGAGAACCGGAGTCGTGCCGGTGAGCGAAGAGGAAATGTCGCCGTGGACTTCGAACACAATCGACTTCTGCTTCGGAATGACGTATCCGCCGCCCGTAAGCTTGTCGAAGGTGATCGCGCTGCTCTGTGAGGACACACCCTTCTGGAGGATTGTGTCGACGACACCGTCGTCGTTCGTGTCTACCCAGAGAGCGTAGTTGCTGGCGTTGACAAGGCTGGAGCTCGACGCGGCCTCGAAGATGAGGTTCGTGAGGAGCACATCTGCCGCTTCAGAAGCACGTCCCTCGAAACGGAGGAGGGCAATGTTCTTGGCGTTCGATACAGCCGTGTCGGAGGTGGCCGTGGCCTTGCCCGTGATGGTCAAGCCAGCGGTCTTGATCTCCTGGAAGTTACCAGTGATCGTTCCGCCCGGACGATAGTCGCCGATGCGATCGTTCGTCGAGACGCCTTTGATCTTCATCTGGTAGGACGTCACGGTGGATCCGTAGAAGCCACCGAGAATACAACCGGTCGTGTTCGCGACGAGGTTGTTGCCCGTGTCGAGGTTGTGCGTGGCCTCACCGCAAACGTGGATGCGGAACTTGTCGCCATTCGCCGGAGCGGCGAGCGAGCTGATTCCGCTGTTGTCGATGAAGTTCACACGGAACTCGTACTTCTCTTTGCCGCTGACGATGAAGTCATCGAAGCGGTAGACCTGGTATGCACCTGTTCCGGACGAGGCAAGTTCGCTGACTCCATCGTTGCCGTAATCCGAGGCGCCTGTAAGACGGACGGCGGAGATTGTCCTGCCGGTCGTCGTGTTGCGGAGTTCTACGTTCTCTACAGCCTGGTAAATCTGATCAGCCGTAGTCGGGGCTGCGCGGCCTCTCGTCCAAGAAGCACCAGTCGAGGTGGTTCCCTGGATAAGAATGTAGAGGTTTTCGATATCGACATCCTCTCCACCGGTCTCGAAGTAGACATTCGCGAGGATCGCGTTCTTGTCCTTGCGCGTGTACTGCTGAGTCACGGGACCATCAATGGAGATGGTGAACTGACCGGCGTCAATGCTGACAGCGGCCGGAAGAGTCGATGTTTCGGTCGGCAGCTGGATGTTCGATCCGTAGAGCTGGCCGTTGACTCCGTATCCGTAGAGTGAACCGACTGCGAAGAGGTCACCTGTCTCATCAAAGTGAATCTTGATGTTCTTCGCGGCGCCACCCGTAATGTCTGAAATGACGTTCATCGTGATCCTGTCGCCTTCAAGAATGGTGAAGGGGGGATCGAAGACGAGCGTGACGTAGTCACCGACGGTGCTGGCGACAGCCTTCGTCAGGACAGTGCCGTCAGAGCGGCGGACAGCGATGTTGGTGAAATCACCGTCACCGGCTGTTCCATCGTTCTGCAGCGTCATCGAGTAAACGGTCTGATCCTCGACCGAGTTGATCGAGAGCTCCCACTTTCCGATGTTCGCAGCCTTGTCACCAACTTTGATGGTGCTGGGCGTCACGGAGCGGTAAGCAACCGACACGCTTCCTGCGGAAACCGCAGCAACCCGGAAGGAATGACCCTTGAGCGGGAAGTTCCCTGTGACTGACTTCGCATTGCTGACGATGTCGGTCGGAAGTTCGATGGAAAGAGCGTGCTCAGCAGCCGTCGTTGCAGTGGTCGTGAGGTCACCTGCGACTTGCAGGGTGATCGTCTTACCGGCTGCAATGACGAGCCG
>Ga0172379_10010655_pt1 | contig 11087 bp, 14 predicted proteins | sample GrowelOW334metaG_FD_119756 | JGI IMG/M metagenome (GOLD analysis project Ga0172379, IMG submission 119756) | Groundwater microbial communities from an aquifer near a municipal landfill in Southern Ontario, Canada - Groundwater well OW334 metaG | ecosystem: Environmental > Aquatic > Deep... | reverse complement strand
CCTCAACCTCCGGAAGTTTTTGCAGTCTTCTTGTGATTTCAGTCTGAAGCAGTTTAACACGCGTTTTTGTTAATTCGTCCACGTCGGCGCCTAACGTGTGTACCCGCCACTCTTCTACGTCCAACTGCAACATTAAATCTTCCGGTTTAGCTTTTTCCAAATGTTCAAAGTCAACAGATTCGCCCTTTAGCATATTTTTTCCTTTCTATTTGTTGTTTTCAAACTGACCAGTATGATATACCAAAGCAGACGCTTGTCAATCATTTGCGAATTGAAATAGTTTTTGTTAAAATTATCTAAACCAGTTCTTCTCTTTTATTTATTACTTACGCATCTGATTCTTAATTCTCCCTTTTTTAAAGGGAGTGGACGTTCTGACGGCCGAGGGATTTTAAAATCCTCCGGCTAATCAGAATTAGTCCCCTCCTTTATGAAAGGAGGAATTAAATACCAAACCGCGCAGGTCAATTATTTCTTTTTATCAAGAACCATTTCGCATCTTGCGAAATGGTATGGTTTTTATTCGTGCTGTGTCCCGCGTAGCTTTAGCGGAGTGGGAGCATTCGCATTCACCCTAAAAACTTTTTGCTTACGGAAATTTTTACTTTCTAAATTTTAATGAAAATTTAGAAAGTAAAAATTTCCCAGCGCAAAGCGCATAAGCAAAAAGTTTAAAGGGTAAATTCGCAGATTAGCATCATATTATGAAAAATCACAAATACATTTTCGTCATCGGCGGAGTTATGTCCGGAGTGGGCAAGGGTATCAGCGTTTCTTCTATCGGCAAAATCCTTCAGGCCAAAGGTTTTAAAGTCAATGCCGTAAAAGTCGATCCCTATTTAAATGTAGATGCCGGCACTATGAATCCGACCGAACACGGCGAAGTTTATGTCCTTGCGTCCGGAATGGAGTGCGATCAGGATATGGGCAACTACGAGCGCTTCATGGAGCTGAATTTGGGCCATGACGACTATATAACGAGCGGTATGGTCTATAAGTATGTCATAGAAAAAGAACGCAATTTAGGCTATAAAGGCAAATGTGTGGAGGCAATTCCGCACATCACTTCGGAAATAACTAGACGCATCCAAAAGGCAGCGGAAATGTCCGGATCTGATATTTCCATAATAGAAATCGGAGGAACTGTCGGCGATTATCAGAATATTATGTTTATTGAAGCGGCGCGCGTTTTAAATTTGAAAAATCCCGACGATGTCATTTTTGTCGTGGTTTCGTATTTGCCGGTGCCGAGTACTCTGGGAGAAATGAAAACGAAGCCGACCCAAAACGCCATTCATATGCTCAATTCTTACGGCGTTCAGCCCGATATTATTATCGCTCGCGGAGCCGTGCCTCTTGATGAAAGAAGAAAAGAAAAAATTGCCATTTCCTGCAATGTCTATCCGGAAAATGTCATTTCAGCTCCGGACATTGAAAGCGTTTACGACGTTCCCGTAAATTTTGAAAAAGACAAATTGGGAGAAACTCTTTTAAAAACTTTAAAAATAAAAGCCAAAACAAAAAAAGACGGCCTGACAAAATGGAAACAATTTGTGGCTAAAACCAAATCGGCAAAGGAAGAAGTGGATATTGCCATTGTGGGAAAATATTTTGATACTGGAGATTTTGTGCTTTCGGATGCTTACATTTCGGTCATTGAATCCATAAAATATTCCGCTTATGATTTTGGAAGAAAACCGAAACTGACATGGTTGAATGCCAAAGATTTTGAATCGGGCAAGAAAGAAGTGGCCGAGCTCAAAAATTATGATGGAATAATCGTGCCGGGCGGTTTTGGAGAAAGCGGAATAGAAGGCAAGTTGAAAGTCATAAAATATGCCAGAGAAAATAAAATACCGTATTTCGGGCTTTGCTATGGAATGCAGCTTATGGTGGTTGAATATGCCAGAAATGTTTTGGGGTTGAAAGAATCCAATACAACGGAAATAAATTTGACCACGGAACATCCGGTTATAGATATTATGCCGGAGCAGAAAAAAAACCTGGCTGAAGGCAAGTATGGCGCCACAATGAGACTCGGATCTTACCCGGCTCATCTTATAGAGGGAACTATTGCCAGAAAAGCCTATGGAAAGGAAATTATTTCCGAAAGGCATCGCCATCGATATGAGGTTAATCCGAATTACGTGGAAGAACTCAAAAAAGGCGGACTGTTTTTTTCGGGAGTATCTCCGGACGGCGTTTTGATGGAAATTGCCGAACTTCCCAAAAAAATTCATCCTTTTTTCTTGGGTACTCAATTTCATCCCGAATTCCAATCAAGACCGCTTCACCCGCACGAGCTTTTCAGCGCATTTATAGAAGCAGCCATTGAGAAAAAAATGAAGAAGTAGAAAAAACAATAGATAATTTAAACACCCAGGCTGTGACTATATTCTGTTTGGTTTAACTTTTTTATTTTTCTTTACAAAGTAGTTAAAAAGGTGTTATCCTTCAACAAGCAGATATTTCCAAACCCTAAACAAAAAAAGGAGGGTTACTATGCCCTTTAACAGTACGAAAACAATAAAGCTCAATGATTTTCTGGGGAGAGTGCATACGAGGCTTCAAGCACATAATAATCCACATATACTCACTTTTTTCGAGATTTTTCTGCAAGATAGTCTTGCGAATGACCTTGTGAAAGAGGCTGGCGCAAAACCTGGACTAGCTGAACTTGAATTGTTGCCGGGGGATTTCGATGTTATTTATGACTTTGCGGCAAATAAGTTGCGTGACGCTGCAGGTCGAAATTTAAGCGAAGTTCATCTAGACGTATATCAAAACGCCCAAGCTGTTTCTCAAGCTTTTTGCGATGAACTGAACGAATTTTTTGAATGTTCTGGGGAAGATGGGCTATATGACTTGATTCCCATCAAATCATTCGTTGAAATGATGGGTCTCGCCGGGTGTTTAAAGCCATAGATTGCCAATCACTCGCATGCGAAGAAAATCCCTTAGATTTTCTTCGCATCGGGTGATTTTTTTCATTTATAAAATTATCTTGGAAGATTTTTTTAAAAATTCTTCATAACAAAACCTCTTAAAATTTTGTTATACAGAAGAGTGTTGAATTTACAAGAATTAATTTAATTTGTCATGAAAAACACCTTGATTACTATAATGATTATCATTGTCCTTTTTTTAGCGGGTTGGTGGATATTTAGCGGGGTAAGCGGACAAAGCCAATCATCCATCATTGGAAACAGCACTGGGACTACAAACCAAAACTTAGGAGATATGAGTTCTTCAACCGCTTCCGGAACGGGAGCGAATCAGACAAACTCAACCGAAAGAGATTTTACAGTTAATGGCAAAAATTTTTCTTTTGATCCGTCAACCATTACGGTTAACAAAGGCGATACGGTTAAGATTACTTTTAAAGACAATGACGGTTTTCACGATTTGAAAGTTGACGGATATAATGTGGCCACGAGTCGGATAAACACAGGAGGAGAGGCAACGGTTACTTTCATTGCCGATAAAGCCGGCAGTTTTGAATATTATTGCACTGTTGGCAGTCATAAGGATTTGGGAATGAAAGGAACATTAATTGTCCAATGAGAGTCAATAAAATGTCCCGAATTCGCCTTTGGCGAATTCGGGGGATTTTGTGTTAAAATTAAACAATCTTTCTTTTAACATATTTATATGTTCGTTCATCTTGGAATCGCTTTAGCTTTTGTCGCAATGCTCTGTTGGGGCTTCGGCGATTTTTTCATACAAAAATCAACGCGAAAAGTTGGTGACTTCGAATCCTTATTTTTTATCACTGCGTTCGGAGCTGTTATTCTTTTGCCTTTTGCCTATAAAAATCTTCCCGCGGTTTTCAGTGGTTCATACAATAATCTCCTTATCTTAGGAATTCTTTGTGCCGTTTTGTTTTTTGCGGCTATTTTAGACTTTGAAGCTTTGCGTGTTGGCAAGCTTTCCGTTGTGGAACCGATTTGGTCTTTTGAAGTTCCGGTTTCCGCCCTTTTGGCTTTCTTTATTCTTGGCGAAAAAATCGGTTTTGCTCAAATTTTGCTTATCATTTTTCTTCTTTTTGGCTTGGCTTTGGTATCGCTCCGAAATAAATTTCAAATACGAAAACTTTTTTGGGAAAAAGGAGCTCTGATAGCGTTTTTTGGCGCCGTTATGATGGGCGTGGCCAATTTTTATATGGGCTGGGGTTCTCGCATAAGTGACCCGGTTATGGCAAATTTTATCTCGGATCTTTTTATCGCTATTGTGTGCGGTGTAGTTCTGATTGCAAGGGGTAAGTTCAAACAAACCATTCGCGATATATTTTCAAACAAAGCGATTTTATTGCCGATGTCTATTGCCGATAAGGCGGCATGGCTGGCTTTCGCTTTTGCAATGAGTTTGGCGCCGATTGCGATTGTCGTTGCTTTATCTGAAAGCTACATAATAATCGCTGTGATTTTGGGACTGGCCATCAATAAAGAAAAACTGCATTCCCATCAAAAGTTTGGTTTGATAGTTGCTGTTTTTTCCGCCATAATTTTGGCATCAATCACCGGCTGATTTTTTACAAGCCAATTATCTTTTAGTTAAAATCTATTCTCAAATTCTTAAGAATTTGAGAATAGATAACGGAGATTGATTTAAAAAATTTATGGCAATAATCAAAAAGAAAATTACACCGGAATATTTTGAATTGGTTCAGTCCGGCAAAAAGAATTTTGAATTTCGAGTCGCTGACTTTGATATCAAAGAAGGTGATACTTTGATTTTGCAGGAATGGGATTCAAAAGCTAAAAAATATACTGGGCGTGAAATCGTCAAAAAAGTCGGCTATATGGCAAAATTCAATCTTGATTCTTTCAATCAGCGCGAGCTTTTGGAAAAACACGGTTTTTATGTCATTCAACTGGTTTGAAATTACATAAATTTACAAATGGCGTAAAATTGTTATAATAAAACCATGGAAAATACCAACGATCAAAAAAGAACAGGCGAGCCGAAAATTGTTTTGTTTGGCGAAGAGATCGGCAATAAAGAAAAAAAAGACAAAACGGCGCGCCGCCACAACCATGAAAGCGAAGTCGGAGGACTTATGGTTCTTCTTGCCGGCATTATTTTGGTTTTAAACAATGTTGGCGTCATTCCGTGGCAATTCTGGGATTACGCTCTGCCTTTCTGGCCGTCTATTTTGGTAATAATTGGCGCACGTATTATTTTAGGCAAAAATACTTTTTCGCGAATGCTTGTATTTATGCTTGCGGTGGTTGTATTCGCTTTTGTCATCATCTACAGCTTGATCAGGTTGAATTCGCCCATAACAAATCAGTTACCCCTTGAATTTAGAGACTCGGTTGGAAATTCTTTTGATGTCCGTTCAATATAATTAAATTTAAACTATAAAAATGAAATCAAGATTTATTTTTGGAATAATTTTAGTGATTATCGGAATCAGCGCTCTTTTGGACTTGTCATTTTTCAAGCTGTTTTTTGCCATAATAATAATTTTGCTCGGCGTCCGGCTGATTTCCGGCAAATGGTCAAGAATAAGCCCCGAAAGCGCTTCGGTCTCAAATGAGGATTTTCTCAATGAAGTTTTGATTTTCAGCCCGGTAAATAAAGTTTTGAAATCGGAAAAATTCAAAGGCGGAAAAGCGGTTTTGGTTTTTGCCGGCGGACAGATAGATTTGAAAGATGTGAAATCGGCTGATGGAACGATTTATCTTGAACTTACGAGCGTTTTCAGCGGATTGAAACTTATTGTTCCTAAAGATTGGAAAGTCGTTTCAGAAGGCTCTGCCATTTTTGGCGGATACAACAATAAAACCGAAAGTGGAAGCGGAACGGTTTTGAATATAAAAGGCACGGCAGTTTTCGGGGGAGTGGAGATAATGAATCCGAAGACGGATTAATTTTCAATTTTTAATTTACAATTTTCAATAAATTTTTAAATTACTCAATGATTAAAACAAAAGCAGAAGATGTGAAATTGTATTTGTTTAAAAATTCCAAATTACAAATTTCAAATTACCCGCCCGCCTTGTTTCGCTAATTACTTTATGAAATAGAACAATCGATAATATAGACTTCTTATTTTTGACGATAATTTATTTGATACAAGGCGAAACGGGCAGGAAAATAAACCCTGTGAAAAATTTTGTCTTACAAAATTAAAATTTACTAATTTTATTTCACAGGGTAAAACCCGAAAATTCTAAATTCAAAACCGCCGTGAATGCGAAGCATTCACGGCGGTTTTATATTTTTTTACACAAACGTCAACGCTATGCCTTTTTTGTCTCCTCTTCCGGTTCTGCCGATTCGATGAACATAGTCGTCATAAGTATTGGGAATGTCAAAATTTATAACATGGCTGACATTTGGAATATCAAGGCCTCTGGCTGCCACATCGGTTGCAACAAGAATTTTCACTTTGCTTTCTTTGAAAAGCGAAAGAGCTCTTTGTCGCTGTGACTGGCTTTTATTTCCGTGAATGGCTTCGGCTTTGAAGCCTCGTTCAACCAAAACTTTGGATAATTTTTCAACGCCGTGTTTGGTTTGGCCGAAAATAAGAACTTTGCTGAATTCCGGTTTTATAAGGAGATTGTGAAGCGTGTCGATCTTGGGACTTTCTTTTTGAATTCTGATGATATCCTGATCCACATTCTTCGCCGTATCTCCGGTTTTTACCGAAATGGTAACCGGCTCTTTCAAAAACTCTTTTATTAAAGTTTCAATTTCCTTGGAAATTGTGGCCGAGAAAAACAATGTGTGTTTTTCTTTTGGCATTTTTGCCATCATGAATTTTACATCGTGTATAAAACCCATATCAAGCATTCGGTCGGCTTCATCAAGCACAATTGTGCTGAATTCCGTCAAATTTATATACTTTCTTTCAATGAGATCTTTCAATCTTCCCGGCGTACCGATTATAAAATTATTGTGATATCGGAGTTCGGAAATTTGACGTCCCATGCTGGACCCGCCGACGACGCACACTGAAAATATTTTCATTCCGGATGAAAATTCCTTGATTTCGGTATTGATTTGCACAGCCAATTCTCTTGTCGGTACGACAATAAGAATGTTGCTTTTCGGATTCAACAAGACTTTTTGAATAAGAGGAATGGCGAAAGCGCCGGTTTTGCCGGTGCCGGTATTGGCAATTCCAACAACATCCGATCCGCGAAGAATATGCGGAATAATCTTATCCTGAATCGGAGTCGGTATCGAGTAGCCTTTTTTTGCGATATTCGCCTTGAGGTTGTCAGATACGTTAAAGTCTATGAATTTGTGCTCCGGCACAAAACATTCGGTTTTTTCAGTTATTTCCGCCTTGCAAATGAATTTGGAAATGTTGATGTTCTCGCCTCCTCTCATGCCTCCTCGGTTGCCGCGGCCTCTAAAACTGCCACCGCTTGCGCCGAATCTTCTATTGCCAAATCTCGGCTTTGCGCCTCCTCCACGGCTAAATCTGCCCCCAAAAGAGGGTTTTTTGTTGATATTTCTAAACATTTTTTAATCTAATTTCGCACAGGAGTTGCGAGATTAGATTAAGTTCGCCCACCAGTGAGATATTTTTATACTATATATACTATACTAAGTCGTTATTTTTGTCAACCCTGTGAAAAATTTTGTAAAACAAAATTAAAATTTACTAATTTTATTTCACAGGGTCAAGCATTTGGTGAAATTATGGCTTATCTATTGGCTTTTAAGCATAGTTATCCTTAAAAAAACAAAACCCTACAGCATTGATTGCCGTAGGGTGTCTGATAACTTAAATATCCAAAACTAGGAGCTTAGGATCGAACTTTCAAATGTGGCTGATGGAGTAGAAGCGAAACAATTCTCGCTTAAATGGCGAAAGAAACACGCCCATTTGTATGGCACTTTGTCCTTTTCACTGCCAAACCAACAAATGGACAAAATATGCCGGCCTTTGTCCGGAGCAAGAAGAACGTCTCCGTCAAAGAAAATCGTACCGACTTTTTTCCATTCTTCCGGAATCAAACTCAAGTCTTTCCAAAAAAACAAAAACCAATCGGCGGTCAGGCGTATTTTGTCAGATTTTTTCAATCTTTCAATTCTTTCCTCGCCATCAATGCAGGTTTCTCCTTTTTTAAGCAAAGCCAATAATCTGACGGAATTGCAATAAGTAATTGAAACGTTCGGACAACGGAAGTCGTGTTCTTCCGGAATAAATTTCCAGCCCTTACCCATGCCTGGAAATTTTTTCGGATTGAAATGACTGACAGTCGTCAAAGCGACATTCAGGCTTTCCGTGAAATTCATTTGTATCCTTTCTGTGAAGCTTTATACACCCAAAATTATAACTGGTCAATATTTTAAAAATTGTAATCTTAAAATTTCTAAATCTTTCCCTTATAATCCTCTAAAAATTTTGGGAATTGGGAATGGAGCGGGGAAGGCAGTTTGTCCAAAGTAAACCATTCAACAGCTTCAAGTTTATGCGGTTCGCCGTTTTTGGCTTTTTTCTTGTCCACAAGCACTTTAAAATCAAGAGCGATCCAGTGCGTTCGCTTTCCTTGATGTTCTCGATGAACATCTCTGTATCCTAGGAATTCGTAATCCAAAACATCGGTGCAGTATTCTTCGCCGATTTCTTTTCTCAATGTGTCCAAAACCGTGTCTCCAAATTCCAAACCTCCACCACCCGGATCCCAAGTTCCGTGTTCGTCTCGGCAGTTCGAGCCTCTTTTACTGAGTAAAACATTGCCTTTGCCGTCGTGGCATAAAAATACCACCGTTATTCCTGTAAAATCTTCTCCTTTTTTCATGACAATAAGTATAACAAACTGAAAATTAGTCGTTAAGTTGAGAAAACAACCCCAATTTCTCTTCCCTCGTTAATTTTTTTATTTCACACTCTCTCTTTAGTGCTTTGGATAAAGTCCTGAATTTTTCTGAATACTTTAAAACTACCGGCCTTCGGATTTTTGTGTAATGGGCGCCCGATTTGGAATGGTTGTGATGATGCAAACGTTTTTCCAAATTGTTAGTATATCCGATGTAAAGAGATTTGTCGGAACATTCAAGGATGTAGACGAAGTAAGGCATTGAATTATTTTCATGCGGTTAGGATTACGTATTTGATTTTTAATTCTCCCTTTCATAAAGGGAACACTGAGTTCTGACTCAGGAGGGATTTAAAATCCTCTGTTTCGGCAGACCTCAACACCTCCTTTAGGAAAGAAGGAATTAAAATTCTTTAATTTACTGTATCTTTTTTCTGTCCGAAATAATCAAAAAGAGCTTTGATGCCGGCGAGATTTTGTTCCCATTCAACAGTTGTGTGAGTTTTAAGCTCTACGGAAACAGCCGGAATATTTATGGAAGCCAGCCAGTCGTCGGCGGCGCCGGAAATGGCGTAAGCGTCAAAGGATTTGACTGCCGGATAGCCGGAAGCTTTTGAATAAGCGTCCATAATGGAAAGCGTGCCGGGCAGAATTCCATCGTTGCATTTTGACGCGTAAACGCCGTTTGATTGACTGTGCCAGAAGACAACGGCGCTAATTTTATTTTTATTATTCAAAACAAAATCACTAATCGCTTGCGCTTCCGGTTCATAAAACTCTTCTCTACCGGCGCTGACAGTTTTGTTTTGCCATGTGCTTGTCGGTTTCCAGTTGCATGGAAAGTTTCGATTTAAATCAACTTTATTGGCGTTAAAACGCCCCTCGGCTAGAATTTTTGTGCTAGTTGATACATCATCTTCGGTAAAACGGCCGACTTTTCCAGTTACTTTAAAAACACCGTCAGGATTGGCGGATGGAATGACCGTTACTTTTATGTTGCTCGGAATAAAGTTTGGATTGGTGTTAAGGTAGTCAATAAATTGATAAGCCAAAAGAACAGTGTTCCATTCATATCCGCCGTGAATTCCGCCGACAAATAAAAGATTTGTCTGCCCGTTGCCGTAAGTGTAGGCGTCAATACCGCGTCCTTCCACAGATTGGCCGATAACTGTATGTGTCGGCCCAAGATTTTTTTCTACGACGGGAGGAGTTTTTGACGCTATGCGCCAGCTTACAAAGGCGAACACGCCGATACAAAGTATCACTAGAGCAAGAACCACGATGAAAACAGTCTTACGAGAATTAGAAGAGTTTGTTTCCATTATTTAGTCGCGTAATAATTAAGCAGAGCTTTAACGCCGGCCAGATTTTTTGTCCATTCGGTATCTGTGTGGTTGGTCAGAAGCACATTGATCGCCGGAGTGCCGATTTTTGCCAGCCAGTTTGTCATATCGCCAGTGGTTGAATAAAAATCAAAAGTGTCATAAGCGGAATAGCCGGAAGCATCCGCGAATTTATTCATAATGGTTTTTGTATCAGCCGAAACGCCGTTGTGGCAATTTGAAGCGTAAACTCCGCCAGCGGCGCTGTAGAATGCGACAACCGCAACCGGCTTATTTGTTTCCACATAATTTTTTATGGCCTGCGCTTCCGGTTCGGAAAATACTTCGCTTCCTCCGCTCACTGTTTTATTTTGCCAAGTTCCGGTAGCTTGCCAATCACAGTCAAAGTTGCGGTTGATATCAACATTGTCGCCGTTAAAACGTCCGGAAATTACCGTGGCTTCAGAAGTTGATACGTTTGCTTTTGTAAAATTTGGCGAGGTTGTGCCGACAACTTTATTCAAACCGTCCGGGTTTAAAACCGGAATGATTGTAACTTTCAAATTCGCCGGAATGGCGCTCGGATTTGTTTGCAGATAATTCATAAGCTGGCCGGCAAGAAGAACCGTATTCCATTCATATCCGCCGTGAGAGCCGGCGACAAACAAGATTTCTGTGTTTCCGGTTCCGAAATGGTAGGCGAGTATATCTCTGCCTTCAGCCGATTTGCCGATGATTGGCGAAGCTGAGCTGGTTTGCGATTGTGTCGTGGTGGCGGTTGAATCGGTTGTTGTGTCGGTTGTATTCTGGTTCACCGGAGCTTTTGGCGAGCTTTTTGTAAAATAGTAAATGCCGAAGCCGATAAGAACTATAACTATGACTATTGTGATGAATTTTTTCATAATTTGTAAAACTTTAATGTCTAATAAAAATCTCTAATAAAATTGTAGAAACTTAATTATATAGGACTTGCGCACTTGGT
>Ga0172379_10010654_pt1 | contig 11087 bp, 3 predicted proteins | sample GrowelOW334metaG_FD_119756 | JGI IMG/M metagenome (GOLD analysis project Ga0172379, IMG submission 119756) | Groundwater microbial communities from an aquifer near a municipal landfill in Southern Ontario, Canada - Groundwater well OW334 metaG | ecosystem: Environmental > Aquatic > Deep... | reverse complement strand
TTTTGTTCAATTTAACGTCAAACTCTCAGAAGGGGTGCAACATGAAATGCGGTTTTATTCTTGCAGTTCTACTGCAGGTGCTTGCTCCAACAAAAGCTTTCGCTCAGGAAACACGCCAGGGGCCACTTGCAGTAAATGTTTGGGGTGCGTCTCTACACTTAGGCAAACTTGTTAGGCCACCAACGCAAACAAATTGGGGACTTGGTTTCCGATACTATCTGTCAGGTCCTGGGGATAAATCCGAAGTCTACATAGATGCAAATGCGTTTAGGAATTCAACGGGTGGGCTTGCTGTTTCCTGGGGGGCCGGCTACCAGTATTCACTCTGCACATTTTTGGAGAGCGATTTGCTGTGTGGCTTTACTGCAGGGATACTTCAGTATCAAAATAAGTGGTGGGACACGGTATCGGTTATGTTTGCGGCGTACCCTTACTTGGGGCTTCGGCGCGAGAACACAACACTTGCCATTGGCTATTTGCCGGCTACGTGGGTAAAAGGGGAACGTACACCCCCTGTACTGTTCACGTACGTCAGTATTAAGCTCTAAGCAGAGGATACAGCCACGAGAAATCGTGGCTGTTTTTTTTGATCCAATAATCAAAGTGCAAGCCATTGACAAATAGTAAAATTGGTGCTAGGATTGGTCCAGATTACAAGGGGAGACAAGGACGTCTACCTTTGGCCTATTTATTCCCAAACTTAAGACCCGCTGGGTCTTCATACTCAGGAGAGCACATGCGTTCTTTCTACAAGATCTTCTTGATCGTCTGCTTGATGGCTACGGGCGTCTTCGCCCAGAACCTTGGCCCCTCGCAGCGTTCCGCAGGGGACATCGAAGCCGTGGTGTGGTTGAAGCCGCATCACTTCGGAGATGCGCCCGAGGGTTACAATTTCATCATGCAAAACGCAGGGGGTGGCATTCGCTACTATCTCTGGACTGGAGGGGAGGACAAGTCAGAGGTCTTTGCGGACCTCAACAAGTTCTGCTCGTCGGGCACCATGGGCAGCGCGACTACACTCAGGATGGCGTACCAACAACGCGTCATGTCTGCGGGGCAGGGGAAGGTGTTCATTGGCGTGGCTGGAGAATTGATCCACTACTACAACACAATCGCCATCAAGTCCCACGTGACCGCAGGGCTTAACCCCATCGTCACTCTGCGCTACAAGCGGCTGAGCTTCTCGGCCGCGTACTCGTTTCCCTTCGGGGAGAGTGGTGAAAAATACCCGGCCATGATCACCGGTAATGTTTCATTCCGCTTCTAAGTAGGAATGCAACGCGCCGTAAAGCCGCACATCGTGCGGCTTTTTTACTACAAGATTGAAATAGCTGTGCGGTATTGCTATAATTATGTTGATGTTTCCTTCTTTTCTCACAAAACGTAAAAAAAATGATGCGAATGTATTACTTATTGACGTTGGCTCTGCAAGCGTCGGGGCCGCGCTTATAGAGCTTGGAAAAGGAGCCCCTCCCACTATCCTCACCACGGCAAGAGAAAACATTACATTTCAGGAGAAACTTTCATCAGCAGAGTTTTTACGAGCGATGGGTCAAGCTCTGGAGAGAGTTCTAAGGGTTAGCCAACAAAAAATCAAAAATACTGGAGCCCCGGCGCATATTTTTTGCTCGCTTTCGTCTCCTTGGTTTATGTTGAAAAGTCGTCATCTATTGATCACTCGCCAAGATTCATTTACCGTGGGTCCCGGAGAGCTCAACAAACTGCTCGATGAGGAGGTTGAGAGGCTGAAGATCGAACTTAAGGAGACGTTACCGATTGACGGTATGAAGGTCGTTGAAAAGAAAATCATTCAAACCAAATTGAATGGTTATGAAATCAAGAATCCGTATGGGCAAAATGCATCTCGCGTGGAACTTACAATGACGGTAGGAATATCGTCAAAGCAGGTTACCGAGAAAATCGAGCACACAATACAAAAATTTTTTCATGCTCTAAAAATTCACTACGGTGCGTTCCCTGTAGCTGCTATCAGTGCTATCCGTGACATATTTCCAACTGAGAAGTCCTTCATTTTTTTGGACATTACAGGGGAAAGCACCGATGTCTCTCTGGTGAATAGGGATCTCTTGATGGGCACGGTAACCTTTCCACGTGGTAAGAATTTCTTTATTAGAGAAATATCCTCTCAGTTTAGGATGCCTCATGAGGCCGCGGCTTCTGTGCTCAGCATGTATCTAGGGGGGACACTAGATCCAGTCAGGCAAAAAGAGACGGAGCTACTCATGGAAAGAACTCAAAAGGATTGGCTCGAGCGTTTTGAAAAGACCCTTTCTACACTTAGCAACGCGGGTACACTTTCGCGGAAGATTTATTTTACCGCAGATCCAGAGACGTCGGCTCTTTTTTCTGCGATGCTTGCAAAAGCAAACGGTCCGAATGTGGCAAAAAAACCTTTTGATATTCAGTATCTCGACGAACTTATCTTTGGCAAATTTGTTCACTTTGAAAGTGGGGTAGTGCGCGATTCATTTCTCACTGTTGAGGCGCTTCTCGCAGAAAAGGTCGTTCCACAATTAACGTAATAATTAATAATAATTTATGGCCCGAAAATCAATGGAGGATGTTGTTGTTCATCACACTGACCCTAGACAAGGGGCAACTTTGCCGGTTTCCACACAGAATAATGTTAAGTACTCGTCAAACCCAGTGAATGCTGATCGTGGTCGCATTGAAAATAACCCATTTTTTGAAAAGGTAAAGCCAAATCCAGAACGCCCGCAAAAGCAGAAGAAAACCTCACGCACATGGCTATGGGTTGGAGCGATTATGTTTTTCGCTATTGCCGCATTTCTTGTCGCAAACTATTTCGCCTCTGCGACAGTTGAAATTACCCCACTTACTTATAGCGCGCACCTGGAACATGATTTTGTTGCGGTAAAAGGGAATATTGTGAGTGGCAATGAGCCATCTACCCAATTATTTCACTTTATTAGTAGCACCGACGAAAAGTCTATCGACGTACCCGCAACAACGGAACAGAAAATTCAAAAGAAAGCTTTTGGAAAGGTAGCTATATATAATTCATACAGCAAAGATTCCCAGCGGCTTATTAAGAATACTCGCCTTGAATCCGCTGATCACAAAATTTTTAGAATCGTTGACTCCGTCGTTGTACCGGGTGCAAAAATTGTCGCCGGTAAAATTAGCCGACCAGGCATGGTCGAGGTTCTTGCCATCGCGGATGCGCCTGGCGCTGAGTACAATATAGGATTAGGCGACTTTACTATCCCGGGGTTCAAAGGAGACCCGCGTTATACAAAATTCAGTGCTCACTCAATAACATCTTCGCCAATAGCCGGAGGGTTTTCAGGCACTGTTAAAATTCCAGATGAGTCTGTAGTGCTAAAAGCGCAGGAGGATTTGAAAAAAGATCTAAAAACATCTTCAGTTGAAAAGGCGCGTGCACTTATTCCTCCCGGTATGTCATTTTTCCCCGGTAGTATGGTGATAAAATTTGAAGAAGTTCCACAGGATTTTGCGGCGGGCGACACAGCAAAGATCACAGTAAAAGCCACCGTAGCGGTTTTCTTTTTTGATACCGAGCTTATCACGCAGAAATTTGCTGAGGTATCTTTGCCGAACTATCAAGGGAATCCGGTGACCATTTCGAACATGTCGGCGATAGGGTTCACGTTCCTTGATCCGGTAGACAAGATTGTTCTTGGGGATCTTGCCCAAATTCGTTTCCATGTAGTTGGCGATCTCATATTTGTGGGGAAAATTGACAATGAAAAAATTCGTACTGACCTTGTTGGTAAGGATAAAAAGGATTTTGGAAAAATTATTATTACCGAACAGAATATAAGTAAGGCAGAAGCCACAGTTCGGCCTATGTGGAGGGCCTCTTTTCCTCTCGATCGCACAAAAATTACGGTAGACGTTATGGAGGTGGGAAAATAGTAGGATACTGCTAAAACACCATAGCGTAGTCAAATTATTTAGTATATAATTGTAAGTGAATGAGGTTCACTAGAAATAGGCAGATTTCATTGTCTTTAAACAGTTTTGGTCTGCGTGGAATGCGCGTGCTAGCTACACTCGTTTTTTTGTTGGGGCCGCATCTTGCTTTTGCGGCCACTTTTACTGTGCCGGATTTTTATAAGATAAAAGACCAAATAGTCGACACGGGGAATATGTTGATTCGTTGGGTGCCCGAGACCCTTCCTAGGCCTGCCCAAAAAATTGTCACGACTGCTTATAAAATTGAGGAGGATGGATTAACCGATCTGCAGATTTTGCATAGCAGTATTCGCGCTGCTGTCTCGGTAGCTGATTTGGCGGGAAATTGGATGGGTGGGGTGACAGTAGACCTGCTGACAAATGCCAATAGTATTTCTGGGAATGTCCTCGATTCATTTTTGGATGCAACTGAGCACACCACCAGCAGTTTGCTTGCATCTGGTCTGACAAAAACGGTTCTTGCGAGTCCTCATGTGCTTGTTGCAAAAGTTGGAGATGCCATATTTGGGGTAGTAGATGCCGCTCGTACTCTTATTGAGCAAACAGGGGGTTCTGCGCTTGCGCTAAGCTCAGACAGTCAAACATCCTCTGTCCTTTCTGCTACGACTGATTTTGTTAATTCAAGCGATAGAGCTGTTCGGAATTTCTGGGGAAATTTTTTTGACTTCTTTACACCCAAAGATAACGTAACTGCTCCGGCAGTTTGGCCGGCACCACTTCCTGCTCCAGAAAACAATTCTGCGACTACAGCAAAGGTACCTGAGCCCACGTCCGTTGTCACTCAAGTATTCCCGATTCGCGAACGTATCGTGGAGCGTGTTGTTAGAGAACCATCTCCTGCACCAATCAAGGTACTGGGTGTTTCGCAAGCTACGCTTGATTTGAGCTTGAACGAGCTTAGCAATGCTCTCAAACAGGAAATATATCGTGTGGGTGCGGAGGCACAACGCCAGTCTGACGGTAATTTCCATGCAATTGCCCTTACGCAAAGAGTTGACCAGCTAAACACGGTTGCGATTTCAAACGCTACGATAACGGGCTCAACATTTACCGGTAGTGTCGCAGGCACGAGTGGCTCATTTTCCGGAGGAGTATCGGGTACCACAGGAACCTTTTCGGATATTCTGACGGCACCTAAATTTTCTATCACCGGTACCGGCACCTCGACCATCCTTGGCGACAGCGCATTTGATACCAGCTCGCTCTATGTTGATTCGGTCAACCATCGTGTTGGCATCGCAACGACAAGCCCCACGGATATCTTCTCGGTCAATGGTCCAATTTTCTTGGGGAATGTTACTCCGGCGTTCACGCCAAATCGTTTGTACGCGAACGGGAACAATCTCTATTGGGCGGGCTCTCTCATTGGTGGTGCTTCGACGGGCAACTGGGTGACAGACGGGACCAGCGCATGGCGTGCTACGGGCAACGTGGGAGTTGGGACTACAACACCGTCAACTAAATTGGATGTTCTCGATACCCCAGTAAACGAAAACACCCCCGCAGCAACCATTACGCGACTTTTTAGTGGTATAGCAGCTAATCCAGTTGTGACCATGTTGCTTAGAAACACCAATGAAACAGCCGGGGGATCTGACTATCAAAATGAAGTCCATCTTCGCCTGCAGGCCGGTACAACAAGTGATCACCGAGCGTATATTAATTTTGCCGACTATGCCGGAGTTGATAAGTGGCTAACGGGCAGAAATGCACTCAATGCTTGGATTCTCTATGACGCAGAAGATACAGCTCACCGTATGTATCTAAATTCATCGGCAAATAACGGTATGTCGTATATCAACTCAGTAGGTACTGGGGCAGTCCAAATAAACAATTCGCGCACAGGCGCGGATGTTGTTGGTACGGGAGGATTTGAGGTATTCAACGGTGGAGCAATCCCAAGCACATCTGTCTTCAAAGTATCGCCAGATGATGGAAATGCGGTATTGACCGCGACAAGTAACGGCGTAGGATATGCACCTGCTAGTTTGTTATTAAAGGCGACCCAAGCCAACTACCGCGGCCAGGGAATCTTCTATTATAATCAGCCATCGCAGACGTCATGGTTCTCAGGTGTACCATATTTAACCGGTACAGATAAATACGTAATTGGATATAAAACAAGTGCGACGTGGGATTCTACTGTTGCCCAGCCAAGCTCTGCTTTATTGACTGTACAATCAAATGGCAACGTCGGTATTGGGACGACGACGCCCAATAATCTTTTACAAGTAGCAGGTTTGATTGATTTTAATAATACGGATTTTGATACAAAGCTTGGATATCAAGCGGGAAATAATATTGTTGCAGGTGCTCAGTACAATACTTTTGTTGGTAATCAGGCAGGATTATCTAGTGCAACACTCAGTACGAATGTGGCAGATTACAATAGTGCTTTTGGCTATCAAGCTTTATTCTCCAATACCACCGGTTTAATCAATACAGCTATTGGTGCATTTTCTCTTAGCGCCAACACTTCTGGTGTAGGTAACACAGCAAGTGGCGTGAGCTCGCTTTTGGCTAATACCTCAGGTTCTTACAACACAGCTTATGGTAAAGATTCTTTTAGAAATAATACTACCGGTTCAAGTAACACTGTAATTGGTTATAGCACGGGGTTAGGAATTACAACCGGTGATAACAACACAATTATTGGTGCCAATGTAAGTCAGCTTTCAGCCGGGCTTTCCAATAATATTATTATCGCTGACGGTCAAGGTAATAGAAGAATAAATGTAAATAGTGCAGGGAATGTCGGTGTCGGTAACATAAATTCAGCAAATCTTTTTTCCGTCACCCCTGCTCAGTACAGTACGGGCACCGCATCACAATCTCTCACTACAATTACGGGCGCAGGAACGACATTTACTTCGGCGATGGTGGGCTCACAGTTTATTTTTGCTGACGGCACAAGCGCAGGCACGATTACAGCATTTACTGATACGACTCACCTCACTGTTTCTACTTCCCAAACAGTTTCATCGTTTCAAGCTTTTAACATTGTATATACTGGTTTACAAGTAGGGAGCACAGGGAATGTCGGCATAGGGACGACGGCACCTGCAAGCACATTGACTGTTGCTGGGCAAGGGACTGGAACGGCACAGATTGGTTCAACTGGTTTTGGTAGTAATTATACGGGAATAAGTTTGTCTGGGGCTTTGAACACAACAAACTATAACTTCTTAAGTTCCGCAACAAATCCTCTCTTGTGGATAAATCGTCCAACAGGTGGTGATATTTCTTTTAGGGAAAATAATGTTGCCCAAATGACAATTGTTGCAACTTCTGGCAACGTCGGCATCGGGACGACGACGCCAAGTGCCAAACTCGACATCCTTGATACCGCTCTCGCAGGCTCGGGGGCCCTTGCAGGTTCTGTTCTCAATCTTGCTCAAACTTGGAATACGACAGGTGCACCGACTGCTATTTTATTGAATGTAACAAATACTGCAAGTGCTTTTGCAAGTAATTTAATAGATTTACAAGTTGGAGGAACATCTATGTTCAAAGTTAATAAATCAGGGGTATTAACAACACCGCAGGCAGCTTCTTTTGGCTCAACCGTTACTACTGCTGGAGGTCTGACTGCTGGTTTTGCTATCACAACATCAGGAGGACAGATAGGGTCTACTTGGACAAATCCAGGTACCACTGGTGCATTTTCTCATACTGCGACAATTACAAATGCAAGTAATCAAAATATATTAAAATTATCTCCTACCTATAACCAAACAACTGCAACATCGGTTGCAAACACAGACCTTTTAATTAACCGAACTGAAACAAGTTTAGGAACAACTCCTGGCGCTCAGTTATTGCTTGATGCACAGGTGGGGAGTGTAAGTAAGTTTAGTGTAAGTAATACAGGAATTGCAGCTCTTGCTGGGGGTCTAGTCTCTCCTAAGTGGTATCCTTCTGCAGACTCTACGACTGCAATTCAAATCAACAAAGCAGACGGAGCGACAAATGTTTTGAATGTAGATACGACAAATGGGCGTGTCGGAATTGGTATGACACCAACAGATAGTTTTGAAGTAAATGGTAATATCATTATATCAGATGCTGGAGTATCAGGACTTAGAAGCCTCACAATGAAAAGAGGAGGTTCTGTAATTGGTGGTTGGAATACAGGAAGTTCAAGAGTCCAGTTTCAAGACAACATAGGTAATGGAATTGTATTTCAGAGTTCTGCTTCTGCTACTAATATGATGATTAAAAATGACGGTAGTGTCGGCATCGGGACGGCGGCACCAGCGACTACCTTAGAAGTTGTAGGAGCAGATTTACCTTTTATTGTATCGGGGTATGGAGCAAACAACGCTGGGTTAATTAGTCGTAAAGCTCAAGGAACATTAGCATCTCCTACTGCAGTTACAGCTAATAATTATCTTACATTATTTGGTGGACGTGGATACCAAGATAATAGTGCTTGGTCTGGGAATGCGGGAATAATAACCGTAAAATCAGCTGAAGCATTTACATCAACAGCAAATGGTACATATATAACATTTGAAACTACTCCAATAGGTTCAACTACCAGAGCAGAAAAAATGAGAATAGCTGATAACGGAAACGTCGGTATCGGGACGGCGAGTCCGACTCTAAGCAAATTGCAGGTGTATACTTCTGGAACTAAGGCCGCAGTTTTTGAGGGCGTGGATAGCTCTGGCTACAACACTTGGTTTAAGGGAACAACCGCTGGATTTTTGATGGGGCAAAATAATAGTAAGGGAATGATACAAGGAGTTAACGCGGCGGGCACTGCTTTTGATGACACTTTAATAAATCCAAACGGCGGCAACGTCGGCATCGGGACGACGAGTCCAGGAGCTAATCTAGATGTGTACAGTAGTACTATTGGAGCAACCACAGTAATTAAAGTAGGGGACGCAAATAATAATATAAAATTAGGAGTAACTGGAGCCTATACTGGATTTTGGTATAACCAAACAACCCCAGATGCTGGGAACTATTTTTTCCAAGCTGGAACTAACCGAACATTCTTCAATGCCCCTTCAGACGGAGGTACTAGTTATTTAGATTTTAGAATTGCCAATGCGACAAAGATGAGAGTTCAAGAAAATGGCAACGTCGGTATCGGTTTAACCCCTGCTGCTACTGCAAAATTAGATATCTTAGACACCACCCTCGCAGGGTCAGGTTCTCTCGCAGGCTCTGTTCTTAATTTGGCTCAGACTTGGAATACGACAGGAAATCCCACGGCGATAGCATTGAACGTAACTGATACAGCAAGTGGTGCAGCAAGTAAACTTATGAATTTGCAAGTAGGGGGAGTTAATAAATTCTTAGTTACGAAAAGTGGTAGTCTTACTATTTCATCTAGCCTTACTGTAAATACAGGTTCAATTTTTGTAGATAGTGGGTATTCAGTTAACGCAGCTAGTGGATTTTTAAATGTTGGGGGACAGAGCAATAGTGCTGCAGGATATTCTGTAAAACTTGGTGGAGGTACGCATACAAATTCATCTGGTGTTTACGTTCCAGTTTTAATTAATCCAACTTATAATCAAACATTAACTGCTGCTGCAACTGACCTCCTCATTAACCGCACAGAAACTGTAGTCGGTTCAGGAGCACAGCTTTTAATTGATGCACAGGTGGGGGGGGTGAGTAAGTTTAAAGTAAGTAATACTGGGAATGCGACGGCTGTGGGTTTGTTGGGTAATAATTTATGGACAAATTTTGTTTATGATTTAAGCGGAGTTGGAACCAATTCGTTAAGTCTTGGTAATGCGACAATAACAAGAACAACCAGTAAAGCAGATGTACAAATTGCTCCTACATACAACCAAACAACTGCAACATCGGTTGCAAACACAGACCTTTTAATTAACCGAACTGAAACAAGTTTAGGAACAACTCCTGGTGCACAATACCTGATTGATGCGCAGGTGGGTACAGTTTCTAAATTTAATATTTCTAATGTTGGTAATGGATATTTTGCTGGCTCCGTCGGCATCGGGACGACGGCACCGGCACAGAAACTTGATATTGTCGGAAAAATTAGATTAGCAGGAGTTGAAACAGATGCAACTTCAAAATATTCATATATATCAAATAGACATTACACAAATGCTCAACCAGATTTTACAATGGTAGAGGGAGGGTCTGAGTTAGCTAGAAACTTTGTTTTGTTTGGTGGTGGAGCATCAGGGCAAAATGCAGCTACTGAACTTTTATTTTATACTGCTGCAAATACAACAACTACAGTTGGAACAGAAAAAATGCGAATTGATAATGCTGGCAACGTCGGGATTGCCACAACGACACCGTGGCGAACGTTATCAGTCGTGGGAACCATGGCGATAAACGGTCTTACGACATCTACCGCAGGAGATGCACTATGTATTACTGCAGGATTTGAGGTGGCTACTGCAGGCAACACTACGTGTATTACTTCATCCCAAAAAACAAAGACGGACATCAGTACTATCACTTCAGAAGAAGCAGCACATGACATCCTAAACCTCGTTCCTTCTGTCTATACCAATATTGAAAAAGGCGACAGGCGTTTCGGCTTCATCGCAGAGCAGGCAAACACCGTGGATGCGCGTATCGTTGAATATGCGAGCGAGGACCGCACGTTGCCGAGCGGTCTCGTCATTGCTAAGGGTGACCCTTCTGGTTTTGACTATCTCCGCTACCCGGCAGTACTTACCAAGTTTGTGCAAGATTTATATGCAAGCGTACAGACACTTGTTGCTGAAACAAAAGATATCACAACAAAAGTAGGCAATTTGTTTGCGCGCGTTATCTCTCTCGAAATCTTCAATCAAAACCAGATTGCAAATGGAATTACTACAAAGGACCAGCTTACTGGTGAAGACTATTGCGTGTATGTTTCCGGCGGGGTGATGAAGACCACCAAGGGAGCGTGCGGTACGAGTCAGTCGGCTCTAGTTACAGGAGCTCTGTCAAACGGCGTGATGGCGACGAGTACCGCGGGAGTTACCATCTCAATCCACGGCAACAACCCCGCAACCATAAACGTGGGAGATACCTACGGTGACCTGGGTGCCACTATCACCGCACCAACATCTGCTCTAAACCTTGGTATCAAAGTATCCATAGACGGAGGTTCC
>Ga0172379_10010653_pt1 | contig 11087 bp, 7 predicted proteins | sample GrowelOW334metaG_FD_119756 | JGI IMG/M metagenome (GOLD analysis project Ga0172379, IMG submission 119756) | Groundwater microbial communities from an aquifer near a municipal landfill in Southern Ontario, Canada - Groundwater well OW334 metaG | ecosystem: Environmental > Aquatic > Deep... | reverse complement strand
TTGTTGTATCCGCCTGTTCTTGGAGCGCGAGGTTCCATTGTTTTGCTTCATTAACTGTAAGAGTTCTTCCGTCCAACTCTGTACCGTTAACTGTTTCAATAGCTTTTTGTGCTTCTTCGTCAGTTGACATTTCAACAAAACCAAAACCTTTTGATCGGTTTGTCATTTTGTCCATTATGATAACAGCTGATTCAACTGTTCCACATGCTGCAAATGTTTCTTTCAAAGTAGCTTCTGAGGTGTTGTAAGACAATCCACCTACGTATAATTTTTTTGCCATGTTTTTTGTATTGGTTAATAATAAGTAAGCCGACCTGCTATTTTTTTTCCTCTCACAGCTTACTTATAGTAAAAACCTAAGAAAGAAATACAATAGAAACTTACAATTTCATAGTAGCATCTTAATTAGGAAAACACAAGCGTCAAGTAAAAAAAGAACCCGTTGATGTTTCCATCGCAGGGCATGTATATTTGCCGATTGGCTAGTGTCCGAAGAATCCTCGGGCTTCAGCGTCTGGCATCTGGTAAAGAGTGACGCCGTTTTCCACACAGAGGTCTTGGATTTCTTTATCGTTGATACTTCCGCTTGTGCTGAAAATAGCTTTAATACCATCTTGGATGAGGCATTTCGGACCATCGGGGAATGGGAAGAAACTGTCGCTACACGCAACTGCACCTTCAAGTTTTTTCCCATGTCCAGCGTCGATTGCGCGCTTGATTGCCAGTTTGGCTGCACCAACTCGGTCTTGTTGGCCGACTCCATTTCCAATCAACATGCCATCTTTCACAATGGTGATTGTGTTGGAATTGGAGGTGGCACAGACCGCCCACGCGAGTAATAGACTATTCTGCGCAGCAAAGTTACGTGGTCCGAACATGGTCATATTGGGGTCAAGGAAATTTAGCACGAAATTGTAATTAGGCTGAACCATGAATCCTCCACGAACCTGTCGAAGGCGTGGGGTTTCATCTAGAAATGCAAAATTGCAATCAGCCAGTGCTGGATTGGCCATGAGCCGGCACTTGCCCTTTTTACGGGCGAGTATTTCAATGGCATCATTACTAAATTCTGGAGCGACAACGCCATCAAATAGCGCTTTTTCGTTTGGCACAGATGCCCTCATTATGGTTGCTATGTCAACGGTTATTGGGAAATTGGTCATAACGATACCGCCGAAGATTGCGCGAGTATCGCCTTGAATTGCGTTGCGAACAGCATCAAAAACATTGTCGGCCGTCGCTGCGCCACAAGCATTGCCATGTTTAACGCCAAGCGCGACAAATGGGGGAAACCCAATGTTTAATTCCCGAGCCGCATTGATGTGGGTCATTGTTTGCAGAAGCCGGTCTACATCGCACCAATTATTGTAACTTGGCGCAGAACCTTCAATAAGCTTGAAGTTTTCAAGCGCCAGCGGGTCGCTGGAGCCTGTGCTGAAAAGCGCTGCCGGAGTTTGCGGGCCGTTTTCGCCTTTGAATTCGCAAACTTTTTCGCCGGCGATTACTTTGAACTTGCCAGCGCCGTGGAACATTGCCGATTGGCCAATGTACTTGGCAACTTCGTATTCTGCGCGTGCGCGAAGCTCTTGGCGATGTTCAATGGAGACATCACCAGTTGCTTCAAGCTCTTGCAGAACTTTTTCCATATTTTCTTGTTTGCAAACTACGATGCGAAGGCCTTTGGCTCCTGAACGAACCATGCAAGGCCCGCCGATATCGGTTTTTTCAATCACCGAAGCAAGAGTTGCCTTGGGATCGGTAATCGCTGCCCAGAGCGGGTAGAAGTCACATCTCACAAGGTCAATCAGTGGAATGACCAGACTATCCAACTCTTTCAGATCTTCTGGTTTATTCGGATCAGCCAGTAATCCGGCGTGCACTTCACGTGATAATGTTACCACTCGGTGGCCGAGGATCGCTCCTCCGCCCACAAGTTCTGCAACGTTTATTACAGGAATTTTGGCCTCCATCAGCATTTTTGCAGTACCGCCAGAGCTGATTATTTTCCAGCCCATCTTTACCAGTCGACGAGCATCGTCTGCGACGCCCGTCTTGTTGAAAACAGAAATCAGCGCGTATTTCGGTCTCATAACATTTTCCTTCCATAATCAGTTATCAATGAGCAACAGGCAAGGGAACAATTCCCAGGCTGTCTCATAAATAAAGCTACACCAAATCATAAAAAAAGACAAGGAAGCTTGTCTAAAAGTTATTAATAATTTATTAATAATTTAAAATGTATAATAAAAAAATTATTAAATTACTTGATATAAATGAATAAAGGATTTAAAGTGAAAGCATCATAATATAATTAATATGGACGGTAAAAACAAGGAAAATTTAACTGCAGATGAGGCTATTGTTTTTGATTCTTCAATAGAATGGCAGAGAACTTTTGACCACATATCAGATTCTATTTTTATACAGGACAAAAATTTTACAATTATAAAGGCCAACAAGGCAACGTTTGATTTATTAAGGCTTAAAGAAAAAGACATTATTGGAAAAAAATGTTTTGAAATTTTTCATAAACTGAATAAGCCATGGAAAAATTGTCCGTTTGAAAAAACAAGATTGGATTATAAACCGCATACGGAAGAAATTTTTGATGATAACATTGGAATGCATTTATTGATAACAACGTCTCCAATATTTGAGAAAAATGGAGATTTTTACGGGAGCGTTCATATCGCAAAAGATATCAGCGTTTTTAAAAAAGCCGAGGAAAAATTACGCCAGAACGAGGCTGAGTTGAAACGACTTGCTTCTTTTCCGGAATTAAATCCAAAACCGATTATTGAATTGGATTTAAAAGGAAACATTACATACCAGAATCCTGCAGCAAAAATTATATTTCCTGATTTGCTTAAAAAAGGAGTCAACCACCAATGGCTTTTAGGCTGGGAATCCATATTAAAGGAATTAACAAGCGGGAAAAAAGCAATAATAAATCAGGATGTAATTGTTGGTAAAAATTATTATAATAAAACAATCCATTTTTTAAAAGATCATCAAAAAGTGCGAATTTATGGAACCGATATTACAGAACAAAAGAAAAAGGAAGTTGAGCTTCATCAATTAAACAGAATATTATCAGCCCTTTCAAACAGCAACCAATTATTACTTAAAGCAGAGGGTGAAATGGATTATTTAAAGGGTGTCTGTAAAATTATAACCGAAAATTGTGGATATAAAATGGTGTGGATAGGTTATGCTGAAAATGATGAAAACAAAACTATAAAGCCGGTAGCTTTTGCCGGATTTGAAAAGGGATATCTTGAGACATTGAATTTGACTTGGGCAAATAAAGAAAGAGGAAAAGGGCCGACAGGAACTGCCATAAGAAATGGAAAAATTGCCATGTGTAAAAATATGCAGATAGATTCAAAGTTTAATCCATGGCGCGAGGAAGCACTTAAAAGAGGATATGCCTCTTCAATTGTTTTTCCTTTGAAGGATGACAAGAAAATATTCGGCTCAATTAGTATTTATTCAGAACATCCGAATCCATTTTCAAAAAGGGAAATTGCTCTACTTAAAGAATTGGCCAGTGATGTTTCTTATGGAATAATTTCCAGCCGAGCAATGAAGGCCCGCTTTGTAGCCGAAGAATCATTGCAGAAAAATGAGGCAAAATTAATGGCCGAAAAAAATGTTTTGAACATTATAATGAATAACGCTAAAGCCGGACTTGCATATATAGGCAGGGATTTTAATTTTATTGCCGTAAACTCTGTTTATTGCAAAAGTAATGGACGTACAGAAGGGGAACTTTTAGGAAAAAACTATTTCGATTTTTTTCCAAGCGAAGAAAGCCGGCTTTTATTTGAAAAAGTCATAGAAACCGGTCAGCAAATAGAGCTCAACCAAAAACCGCTGATTTTAAAAAATCAGCGGTGGCAGGATGTAATATATTTAGATTGGACATTGTCTCCTGTTAAAAATAGTGAGGGGTATGTTTACGGATTGGTTATTTCTTTAGTGAATGTTTCTGAAAGGGTTAAATTAATTGAAAGCTTAAAAATACATGGGAATAAACTTGAACAAATTACTTCTGAATTAAAGAAAGTTCAGGTGGCTGTGGAAAATGCTTCAGATATAATTTTTATCACCGATGAAAAAGGAAAAATTATATATATAAATAAAGCGATTAAAAATATATTGGGCCACAAGCAAAAAGAACTTATTGGGAAAAAACCGAATTTTTGGATGGAAGACATGCCTAATAAATTTTTCAGACAGATGTGGCAGAAAATATATTTTGACAAAGAACCCTTTATCGGAGAAATCCAGGACAGAAAAAAAGACGGAGATCTTTTTACTGCCGAGATAAGAATTGCTCCTGTATTGGATAAAAATGGAAAAATATTGTCTTTTGTGGGAATAGAAAGAGATATAACTGAAGCAAAAAGGCTGGATACGGCAAAAACAGAATTTATTTCGTTGGCTGCGCATCAGTTACGAACTCCCATAACAACGGTAAATTTGACTGCAGAATTACTTTTGGGAGGGCTTTCTGGAAAAATAAACAAAGAAACAGAAGAGCATTTGCAAGAAATAATGGTTGGAGTTAAAAAGATGAGTGAAATGGTTGAATTGTTTTTGAATGTTTCCAGGATAGAAATGAAAACCTTTGAAGTTCTGCCTCGGCCCTTAAATGTAGCAAAAATTATTGAAGAAAATATAAAATATATAATGCCTCAAATCAAAAAGAAAGACATAGAACTGAGGAAAAATATTTCCAAAAATTTACCAATTGTAAATGTGGATCATAATGTTATGGACATTATTCTTGATAATTTACTTTCAAATGCAATAAAATATACTCCGAGTAATGGAGTTATAAAAGTTGAAGCTGAAAAAGAAATGGATAATTTAATAATAAAAGTTTCCGATACAGGTTGCGGAATACTAAAAAAGTATCACGAAAATATTTTTGAAAAATTATTTAGAGCCGAAAACATGGCCCAAAAAGTTGCTGGCGTAGGGCTGGGTCTTTATCTTTGCAAGGCTTTAATTGAACAAGCTGGAGGAAAAATATGGCTGGATTCTGAAACAAATAAGGGAAGTACATTTTTTGTGTCTATTCCTTTAAATGGGATGAGGATTAACAAAAGAGCTAAACATAATTAAGATACTAATTAACGCTGATTTTATATCCCACACCTCTGATTGTTTTTAGCATTCCGTTTCCATTTCCTCCATCTATTTTTTTCCTTAGTCTGTTTATATACACGTCCACAATATTACTGAAGGAATCAAAGTCAAAGTCCCAGATGTTTGTTGTTATTGCCTCACGTTCTAAAACTTTATTGGGATTCCTCATCAAATATTCCAAGAGCCTAAATTCTGTCAGAGTCAGTTTTATTTCCTTACTTCCCAAAAAAGCTGATTTATCGGCAGGTTTTAAAGTTAAATTTCCCACCGAAAGTTCTGTTGCAAGGGAGGCTTCGGGCCTTCTGGTTAATGCTCTTATTCTGGCCAAAAGTTCTTTAAAGCTGAACGGCTTTACTATATAATCATCAGCTCCGGCATCCAAAAGGTTTACTTTGTCTTCTTCACTGTCTTTTGCCGTTAAGATAATTATTGGAGTGGTTATTCCAAATGATCTGACATTTTTGCAGACCTCCAACCCATTTTTTTTCGGCATCATCAGGTCTAAAACGATTACATCATAATCGCCGTGATGAATTTCTACTCTCCTTTGGCCGGCTTCTCCGTCTAATACGTAGTCGGCCGCATAACCTTCTTTTTCAAAGCCCTTTTTTAAAAGCTTTGATAAGCTCTCTTGATCTTCAACAATTAGAATTCTCATGATTTTATTTTGTTTAATTTTTAACCGTATTGTAACTTTAACCCACGAATTATTAATTTTAGATTAAAACTTGTTAATGCAGCCCTTTTTTATGATTATACTATAAAATTACAGTTTTGTCCATAAAATCTGTTAATCTTATTTTAATTCATTTTCTGTACAATTTTAAGTGCAACCATGGATTCATACATAAAAAAATTAATAAAAAATTATGAAAAAAAGAAACCTCTCTACGAGGATTTTTGTTTATCGATAAATAGGCTTTTGTGCAATATTTTGGATAATAAAAAATACAAGTATCAGATTTATTATAGAATAAAAAGTTTAGCCAGGTTGGAAGAAAAAATAACAAGGAAGAAAAAACTCAAAAAAATATACAAAAAGCTTTCTGATATTGATGACTTAGCAGGGATAAGGATTGTTTTTTATCTTGAAAGTGAAAAAGAAAAATTTTTGAAAGACTTGCAGAAAGAAATGCCCAGCATAATTGCAGAAGAAAATTTGGAGAAGAAAAATGGATATAAGGCAAAGCATGCGATAATAACTTTGGACAAAAAAAGGCTGGCGTTGAGCGAGTACAAGAAATTCAAAAATTTGAAATGCGAAATTCAACTAGTTTCCATATTCAATCACGCTTGGGCAGAATTAGAGCATGACTGGCTGTATAAAGATTTTTATAAATTTAAAGAAAGAAATCCTGAAGGATATATTTTTATTAAGAAACAAATGGAAAATATTTTTAAAAATTATGTGAGAAAACTTACTTCCAGATTGGAAAAAGTTGCAAAGCAGATACCGAGCGCAAAAAAGCACCGAGATATTCTTTAAGTAAAAAAAGAGGGGAGCAATAGTCAGCTCCCATTTGCATTTTGAGGTTATTAGCGGTTTTTTTTGGTGCGGTGATGATGGTGGTGGTGATAATGTTTCTTACGAAATGTTTTTTTGATCCAGTGCAGGATCCCACCAAAAATGCTTCTTTTTGACATTTCGTAATACTCCTCACGTTGGATAGTGCCCATTTTGAACCTCCTTCTATGGTTATAGTGGCACTGAACCACTAATTTTGGTAACGAGCCAGTATTTTTTTATTCTACGCTCAATTGATTTTTTGTCAAATTATATATTCGCCAAACTGACTTGCTTTTTTAATTGAAAGGTTTATTGTTTAATTAACAAACGAGTGTTCTTTTCCAACCTAGAAAGGTAGGTGTCCCATGCAAGGTGTAGAAATCAGCCATCTAAATGCGGCAATAGCTGCTGTGCTGAAAGCATATTACGACTTTCGACATAGTACAGTTGAGGACGCTTTACGTCCAATTGCAACATATGGCAAGAAAGATACTTTGGGAATGGACGCAGGTCCGGAAATCATTATCTGTGAGGAACTAAGAAGATATGATGCCGGTGCTGTTGTCATTACTGAAGAAATTGGGTCAAGGGGAGTAAGTATGAATGGCGACACATTCCGTTCAAATGATCCGCAAACATCTCGAACGGTTTACATTAGCGATCCAACGGATCGCTCAAACCAGCTCAAAGCTTTTTTGGCGAAGTTCCCAAAAGAACAGAAAATTGGCGACATATTTGGAGAAGAGGAAACCATAAGAAGGTGGGAAAAAGACTTCAGTGCTCCGGCCTCAATAACCGGTGCAACTTCGGCAATTAGCTGTGTGCGGCGGGGAATTCCCATTTTTGCGGTGATTGTAAATTATATCACGCAAGAAATGGCGGTATCCTGTGCAGCTGGGAATAGAATTCTTAGCCTACCCAACGAGCGTCCGGATTTAATCGATCTGGACTATGTACGCTTAAACGGGAATTTGCTTTCTTTTCCCAACATTGACGGTGAAATGAAAAGTATGCGAAGGTTCGTGACTTTTCTTGGAGATACCGGGAAAGTCGGGTATAAAGAGAACTTCTTAGACAGTGGGCTTATGAGCGAAGTACAGATGGCCGAATTTCTTCATTACGGCAAACCTGGCGGACCTTCACGAGCCCTGTATCTCTCTTCTTTGCAACAAGAATTGATACCAGTTGGATTTGTTCTTGCTAATGGTGAAAAAATCGGCGAGTGGATTCACTGGTTGCCGTTCGTTCAGTTCTCACGAAGTTTGAATGACGACAGTCAGCCTGCCCTGATTCTTTACGAGGTTTTTCAGGACCGGCCATGGACCAAGGATGGTATTTTGATGTCTACTCCACCGAATTATAGCGTTTTCCGCGAACATAACGGGAAAATGTTTATCAACACAAATGGGTTGCTTCAAATGGCAAATCCCAGTCAACTGCGTTCAACGCTAATTATCGCTCCATACGACAATCGTTGGGCTGTTAGAGCCAGCAGTCAGTCGGGGTATCGGCCTATAATATTCTGACGCGAGTCAGACAAAACAAATCCGGGTTTTGGTTTCAGAAACCCGGTCTTTTTTTTAGCCGCCGAGGTATTTTATAAAAAGTTTTTGGCGTTTGGTAATTGCAGATCCAGACATTTTTTTAAGTTCAGCAGAAGCTTCTTTTGATAATTTTTTAAAATGTTTGTCCACGGTCAAAGCTTTTTTATTTACGCAAAAAGCCAGATTGTTTATTCCCATCAACCTTAAGCCTTTTAATGATCTTAATCGGGACAGAGCCACATATCCCATTCCTTCCAAAAAACATTTTGAAAGGTCAATTTCAGCAGAATCTAGGTTCATTCCTTGGGATTTGTGGACAGTAATTGCCCATGCCAACCGCAAGGGAATTTGCGAAATTCCAGCCACAATTGAATTTTTTTTGCCCTGAACCGCGTCGAAGGGTTCTTCAATGGTCCAATCTGCATAAGTTACAGTTATTTTTTTCCCTTCTTCTGTTTTTACAATTGGCAGGTCCGAGGCGGCAAATCCAATTATTTTTCCTTGTGTGCCATTAACATAGCCTGCATCAAAATTATTTTTTATAAACATAACTTCAGCTCCTTCCTTTAAAACTAATTTTTCCGGCGCTAAACAACTTTTCTTCAAAATATCAGACACAACAGGATTCCCTCTAAAAGTCATCTGATAAAAATATTCCTTATTTTTTATTTTTGAAAGCTCAGAATAATTAATTCCATCAACGTCAATGTTATGTGTGTAAAGCTTAATATAATTTTTCCCCCTTCGGCTTCGCTCAGGGCCTTCAGCTTTGTTTCGTTCGCGAAACAACAGCTCTCGGGATTCTTCAGCTTCGTTGTCTCTAATATGGTTTAAAATTTTATGCAGTTTTTTATCTTTTGTCCGGTGCTGTTCATCCAAATAGCAAATTTTCATTTCTAAACTTTTCCAAGCCTGAGAATCGGTAACAAATTGTTGTCTGTTGTGATCTGGGCTGAAAAGTTTACCTTGAGTTTCGCTTAAGGGCTTTTCATTTTTAAAAACAGGTGGCAATTGAAAAAAATCTCCAGAACACACAACCTGAATTCCGCCAAAAGGCCGAGAACTCCTTTTTATGTACTGGCAGATTTTATTTACCGCCTCAAACTGCGAGGCTTTAATCATGGAAATTTCATCAATAATCAGGACTCCTGTACTTTTTATTCTTTTCCTCATGTATCCTCTTTCACAAGCTTTTTTAACTTCTGTGTCATCAAGTTCTTCTCTAATCCCCAAGCCAGACCACGAATGCAAAGTGGTTCCGCCCATATGTGTGGCTGCAATTCCCGTGCTTGCTGTAATAGAAACAGCCACATTATTTTTTCTTAAATATTTAATGTAACTGTTCAATAAAAAAGTTTTTCCACTTCCCGGCGGACCCGTTAAAAAAGTGTTGTATCCGGATTTTAGAATGTCCAGCGCTTCAATTTGTTTCATTTTTGATTATGTTTAGGATAAATCCTGAGATTTTTTTGAGTATGAAAGCAAGTAAAAGAAAAAATATTAAGTAAAAAACTGTAGCTACCCATGAAGGCAGATATTTGTAAAAGATATCATAACGGTAGAGAATCGGCCAGTGGAGAAGATAAATTTCGTAAGAGTATATGCCAAAAAGGTGCAGTAATTTAAATTCTACTTTTTTTAATGAAAACAGGCATATAATTGCTAGCATTGTAATTATACTTACAACTTGAGCCTTATTTGGGTCTGCCTGACCGCCGAAATATAAAGAAAAATAACATATGAATATTATAAGTAATACAATTACTGCATAATATCCTATTTTAAATAGATGTTTTTTAAACTGGCTCAAAACATCTGGTTCTACTATTTTATGCGCAATGCTTTTTAGCCAAACATAACCTCGGCTTTTGCTTATTTTGTAGTCAAAATGTAATTCATAAAAAGCCCATCCGGCTATCATTCCTAATGGAAAAGCAATGACGTGCAGTCGGTAAAAAGATGATACCCAGCTAAGTGAAACTATGTGCTGGCCCAAAATAAAATAACTGACAGCGTAAATGAAAATAGCAGAAATCCAGGGCCTTTTTTTGGAAAATAATAATGGAAAAATTAAGTAATAAAATAAAATTAATGAAAAATACCAAAGTGGAGAATCTAAATCTTTATATAAATCTGCGCTTGGGAAAAATCCAATAAAAGCGTTTTGTATAAATTTTTGGGAGTAAGATATTTTAAGAACAAAAAAATCAAGCAGTAAAAACAAAATCAGCGTCAGCCAAAAAGGCGTAAATAATTTTAATAAGTTTTTCTTGTAAAAATGGAAAATGGATAATTTCTTTTTGAGTGCGCTTGTCGTTAAACCAAGTCCAGAAAGAAATAAAAATAAATCAACGCCAACCCCAGCCATAATTGAAAGAGGAAATAAAAATCTATGGTCTGTTACCAAAAAATAACCGATATGAGAAAAAACTATAAATAAAATCGCCAATCCCTTGAGCTCATGGCTTTGGGAAATTGGAAAGAATTGATTGAATTTTTTTATGCGAGCGGAAATCAAAAGAGCAATGAGGAAGACGCAGTCAAAAATCAGCGTTGCCTGAACAGGATTGTCAATTAAAATTATCATAAATTATATCTGCCCAGAATGAATAACCTTTACTTGAAGGATGGAACAAGTCAGCTGAATAATATGAATCCGATTTTCTAAATTCTTTTAAGGTTGGAGAATATAGATCAATATACTGCACATTGTTTTTTATCGCTAAATCTTTTATTATTTTATTAAATTCTTTGGTTTTGAAATCAAAATAATAATTGTATGGTGGCAAAATTGAATTACTAGATCCTAAAAATGGAATGTTTATTACATAAATTTTAGCGCTTGTATTTTTTGAAAGGCTTTCTAAAATTTGTTCGTA
>Ga0172379_10010652_pt1 | contig 11088 bp, 6 predicted proteins | sample GrowelOW334metaG_FD_119756 | JGI IMG/M metagenome (GOLD analysis project Ga0172379, IMG submission 119756) | Groundwater microbial communities from an aquifer near a municipal landfill in Southern Ontario, Canada - Groundwater well OW334 metaG | ecosystem: Environmental > Aquatic > Deep... | reverse complement strand
GCGGCGATGTTGTTCGGCCACATGAGCGATTGCTGCATCAGGCCGTGGAACGCGTAGGCCACGCCCGCGACGGCGGCGGCGAAGTTCATGCCTGTCCAGCGGCGTGCGACCGCATACGCACCGAGACCGCCGAGCCAGAGGTGCAGCAGCATGAAAAGGCCGAGCGACCACGGCAGCGGCAGCAGCAGGTAGCAGAGCGAGCCGGGATAGAGCGTCATCGTATTCCACTGCGCGAGGAAGGGCAGGCCGCAGTTGTTGAGCGGATTCCAGAGCGGCAGTTCGCCGCGCCAGAAGCACTCGCGGTAGTAATGCGCGATGGGATGGCCGAAGACGCTGAAGTCGCGCAGGACGAAGCTGGCGGAGCCGAGCAGGACATCCGGCCAGGAGGCGAAGACGAGCGCGGCGAGCAGCGCTGCGAAGCGCGCGGGCGTGAGCAGATTGGCGGCGGGAGTGTTCAGTGTTCAGTGTTCAGTGGGCCACGAGCGCGGAGGAGGCCGAAGAGCACAAGGGCGAGCATGGCGAGCGAGAGCGCCGCGCCAAGTCGGAAGGCATGGTCCACGTAGCGCAGTTGGATGAGGTGACGGCCTTCACTGACTTCGATGGCTTGAAACGCGTGGTTTGCACGGCGAATGGGCAGCTCGCGCCCGCCCTCGAAGGCTTTCCACGGATGGTAGTAGGTCTGCGCGATGACGACCCACACGGGCGCGTTTGCTTCGACTTCGATGCTGATGGCTTCGCGATCCCAGCGCGTGGAAAGGACGGTCGCACGCGTGATGGCACTGGCGTTGGTCGCGCGCGAGACGGCGAGCAGTTCCTTCGGCAGGAAGACGACACCTGCGGGATCGAAGCCCGGGGCCGCGAGTTCGCGCAGGGTGTTCGTGGCATCAGTGAAGACCGGTTCCACGCCGGCGGTGACGAGCGGCAGCGCGTTCGTGCGGTGCGTCCAGGTGAAGAGCACGTCGCTGGACGAGATACGCGTGACGCCGAGGAAGTCCGCGAAGCGCTCGGGGAACGGGCGGTCGTGGCCGTAGAGGAGCCACCACGTGTCGGACAGCTCGCGTGGGAACTGGGAGAAGAAGCCGTTCACCTTGGGCACGCCGTCAAGGAGGTTCCAGTTCGCGAAGACGGCGCGCCGCGCGCCGATGCAGTAGTTGAGGGCGTCGGTGTTTTGCGCGTGCGCCATGAAGCCTTCCATTTTGCGGCTGACCATCGCGCGGCCCTCGCCGAGACGCGGCATGGTGGTGGAGAACTTCGCGACGCCCGGCTCGTAGGCCTGTGTGATGACGGTGGGGTTTTGGCGCGGGGCGTGAAGCACGATGTCCGCCGCGAGGACTACGAGAACGAACACCAGAGGTTTGAGTGCCCCTACAGAAACCGTGTTGAGTGGACGCATCAGGAACATGACCATGACGAGCAGCGTCAAGACGGGCCAAGGCCATTGGTTGAAACCAGCGCCGCCTTCTGCGGACTGCCGGGCCCAAAAATGAATCGCGCCATACAAGGCCATGACCACCATGGCAGCCAGGGTGAACGGGGCGAACCAAGCGGGCTGTGGCTCGTCGTTCGGGTGTCTTGCGGGCTGCGTGGCAAAACTCTCTGGCTGCCGCAGCACGGCCATCCCCATTGCCGCCAGGAACGGCAGCACCATCAGCGGCAGCAGCACATACTTGATCGGGAAGCGGATGAAGCCGAGCGGCGGACAGAGGGCCTTCAGCCAGTCGAGCAGGAAGGCGTTGTGTCCCATCGCGAGCCAGACGCCGAGCAGGGCGACAGCGGCGAGCAGCCAGACGCGCGGCTCACGCCGCCGCCACACCGCGAGGGCGGCCAGTGCGAGGATGCCGATGCCGGGGTAGTAGCTGGAGGTCCACTGCTGGTCGAGGTGCGTGAAGACACCGAGCCGGTCCGGGGTCATGCGGAAGAGCGGAACGAAGAAATTCGCCCAGCCCCAGAGCGGCATGGCGTAGAGGTTGTCGTCGTAGGCCAGCGTGCGGTGCGAGTGGCGGAGCAGGTCCAGGAAGGGGAGGAGCTGGGCGGAGGAGAGGAGCGTGGTGATGGCAGCGATGCTCGCGAAGCGGCGGAAGCAATCAGTTTTCAGTATCCAGTTTTCAGTATTCAGTCTTGAGAGTTCGGGTGCATCCGGAGCACTCGCTCGCCCACTGAACACTGAACACTGAACACTGATTACTAGCAGCGCCGCGATTGCCCAGGTGAACAAGATGATTTCTGGCGCACCAGTGAGCATCTGCATCGCGCCGATAAGCGCGGCGAGCAAGACGGCTCTCCCGCCCTCCCGGCAGGCGCGCTCCACCAGCAGCCACAGCCACGGAGCCCAAGCGAGGGCGGCGATGTTGTTCGGCCACATGACGGCGTGGAGGGTGAAGCCGTTGAAAGCGAAGGCCAGGCCGGCGACGCTCGCGGCGAAGCGGTTGCCGGTCCAGTGGTGCGCGAGGCGATACGCGCCCGCGCCGGCCAGCAGCAGATGCGCGAGGCTGAACCCGCCCAGCGCCCACGGCATCGGGCCGAGCAGGTAGATGAGCGTGCCGGGGTAGAGACACATCGTGTTCCACTGCGCGAGGTGCGGGAGGCCGCAGGAGTTGTAGGGATTCCAGAGCGGGATTTCGCCGCGCCAGAAGCACTCGCGTTGATAGTGCGCCAGCGGGTAGGCGAAGTGTCCAAAGTCCCGGTAGTAAAACGTGTGGCTGCCGAGGATGACTTCGGGGAACGCAGCGAAGAGGCACAGCGCCAGCAACGCGAGGTAGCGGCCCGGCGTGAACCAGTCGTCCGCGAGCGCGGCGGGCGGGTTCACGCTTGGAGTCATCGCGCGAATACTTGCGGAGCCGGGTGACGACCCAAAGGAAAAACTGCACGTCCCCGGCGGGCTTTCGTGGCCGGACTTCAGCGTCAGTGAGCGAAATCAGGACCCGCATTGCGTCTTGAAGAGCTGACCCGGTGGAATGTCGGCTTGCCGCGTCGGACCAAATGCCTTACTTCACTCTCCGTTTTAAGCGCGGCGATTTGATTCACGCAACGTGAGCAACCCAACCAAACCAGTGCGGCTCGGCATCGTCGGCTGCGGCGCGGTCACGCGCGAGATGCACCTCCCGGCCTTCATCCAGTCGCCGAACGTCGAGGTCACGTATCTCTGCGATCGCATCACGAAGAACACCCAGCTCGCCAAACAGGAATACGGCCTGCCCGACGCCCGCGTCACCGCCGAGGTGAAGGACTTCGCCGGGCAGGTGGACGCCGCGCTCGTCGCCGTGCCGCCGAAGTTCCACGCGCCCGTCACCTGCGAACTGCTCGCGATGGGCATTGATGTGCTGTGCGAGAAGCCCATTGCCCTCAGCACCGCCGAGGCGCGGCAGATGAGTGACGCGGCCAAGAAACACGGGCGCATCCTCTCCGTCGGCTTCGTCACGCGCTTCAACCGCAACGCCGAGGTCTTCCGCCGCATCGTGAACGACCCGCTCATCGGCGAGATCCAGGAAGTCATCGCCGAGGCCGGCTCCGTGATGGGCTGGGTGATGACCAGCGACGCCTACTTCAACAAGAAGCTCACGCTCGGCGGCGCGTTCTTCGACTCCGGCGTGCATCTCATTGACCGCGTGGTGGACCTCTTCGGCGACGTGAGCGACATCGCCTACGAGGACGACTCCTTCGGCGGCGTGGAGTGCAACGCGAACCTCACCGGCAAGCTCGCCATCGCGGGCCGCCAAGTGCCGTGTCGCATGGCGTTCAGTTGGACCCACGGCCTGCTGAACGGCGTGAAAGTCATCGGCACCCACGGCACGGCGGAAGTTAAGTATCTCGACCCCGACGCGCTCATCGTGACGCGCACCGTCGGCGGCGAGCCGTTGGAACTGGGCGTGCGCTATCAAGGCACCGCGCCAAACCCGTATCTGCTGCAAATCGAGGACTTCGCCCGGGCCGTCCGCACGCGCGGCACGCCCAAGGTCACCGCCGAGTCCGCCACGATGTCGCTGGCCATCATCGAGCGCGCCTACGCCGCTCGAACACCGCTGAAGCAGCCGTGGGTGGAAGCGAACCGATGACCGGGGCGGAATGGCCAATGTCCAATGACGCAATGCCCAATGAATGACCAATGCCCAACGGGCGGAGCGCGTCGCTCCTGGGTAAGGGCCACGGAGTGGCCCGACGTGAGTAGCCGTGGGTGGAGCGAGCATCGCGAGCGCAACCCACGGTCACGATGCAAAAAAGGGATTGAACCGCGTAGCGGTTCAACTAGGTCGGCGTCCACCGTGATGTTCAACCGCTACGCGGTTGGCCACCAATTCAAACGTTGTTCCGTGGGTAGCCTTCGCTCCGCTTCGGCGACCCACGGCTACTCACCTTCAGCCGCTACGCGGCTCCGGCTCTCTGCGGCTCCGTCCTTCCATTGGTCATTGGACATTGGTCATTGGACATTGGTCATTACTCCGCACCGCGCTTCGACATGACCCCCACCAAAATCCTCCTCACCGGCGCGACGGGCTTCATCGGCACGCGGTTGTGCGAGCGGCTCAAGCTGCACTGGCGGCTGCCCTATCGCGCGCTCGTGCGCAACTACACCCACGCCACGCGCATCGCCCGGCTCGACTCCGAGATGATCCCCGGCGACCTCACGAAGGTGGACACCATCGTGAAGGCCCTCGAAGGCTGCGACACTCTCGTCCACCTCGCACACGGCGAGGACGACAAGGCCCCGAAGGAGACCGCCAACGTCATCGCCGCCGCGTTGCGCGCGAAGGTGAAGCGCTTCGTCCACATCAGCTCGATGTCCGTCCACGGCTCGAACCCCGGCCCCGAGTCCTGCCGCGAAGCCACCGCGCCCATCGTCCGCCGCGACGAGAGCACCTACGTCGTCTCGAAGGCGAAGGAGGAACTCCTCGTGCGCCAGGCCATTGAGCGCGACGGTCTGCCCGCGATCATTCTGCGGCCCACGGTGGTCTACGGCCCGTATGGCGGCTTCGTCATCGCGGCGGTGCAGCAGGCCAAAGGCGGCGTCATCGGCCTGCTCGACGACGGCAAGTGGGTCTGCAACGCCGTGATGGTGGACGACGTCTGCTCCGCCATCCACGCCGCGCTCACGGCGGACAAGGGCGTCGGCCAGGCGTTCTTCGTGAACTCGGACAAGCCCATCACCTGGCGCGAGTGGAACCTGACCTTCGGCGAGATGCTCGGCCGCAAGCTGGAGACGGTGAACTTCGACACCACCGAGCTGCGCGCGTATTGGGCGAAGCAAAAGCCCACGGTGAAATCCAACCTCACCGCTGCCGCCAAGCTCGTCGTCTCGCCCGACCTGCACCGGCAGTTCGGCAAAATCCCCGTCGTGAAGTCCGCCATCGTGTGGGCCAAGGAAACGGTGAAGTCGCAGATGGGCGAGGAGAAGGTGCTCGCGTTCAAGTCCAAGATGTCTCCACGCCCGCGCGCCAGCACCGGCCCCGGCGTGCCGATGCCCAATCCCAGCCGCATCCGCCTGGAAGCCTTCCCCATCGAGTTCTCGAATGAGCTGCTCAAGCAGACGCTCGGCTGGAAACCTGCCTACGATTTCAAGGCGGGCGCGGAGGTGACGCGGCAATGGCTGGAGTTCGCACGGATGATTCCGGCGCGGAGCTAGTTGGAGAGGGCGAAGGAAAGACGCCACATTCTCCTTTTCAACCGGCCCGGAAACTCCATCCTCCGCCGAACTTTCCGCCCTGCAGTTGAGCTGGCGGGCCGTTGCCATGCTGCCATTCGCACTGACCATTTTCACGGGGGCCTTTCTGCTCTTCCTCGTCCAGCCGCTCATCGGCAAATACATCCTCCCGTGGTTTGGCGGCACGCCGGGCGTGTGGACGACGTGCATGTTGTTTTTCCAGCTCGTGCTGCTGGCGGGCTACGCCTACGCGCATTTTCTCAACCGCTGGCTGAAGCCGCGCGGGCAGGCGGTGGTGCACCTGGCGCTGCTGCTCGTGTCGCTCGCGGTGCTGCCCATCGTCCCCGCCGAGGCGTGGAAGCCCAGGGCCGCCGACGCGCCCATCACCCACATCCTGCTGCTGCTGGGCGCGACGATCGGCCTGCCCTACTTCGTCGTTTCCACGACCGGCCCGCTGATGCAGTCGTGGTTCTCGCGGCTGAACCCGGGCAGGTCGCCCTACCGCCTCTACGCGCTGTCGAACATCGGCTCGCTGCTGGCGCTGCTGGCGTATCCGTTCCTCATCGAGCCGGTGCTGCCGCGCAAGTTGCAGGCGGTTTCCTGGGGCTGGGGTCTGGTGGCCTACGTCTCCTTCGCCACGTGGTGCGTGTGGCTCGTGTGGCAGCGCGGAGTGGCGGATGAAATCCCCGCCGGCGGCACGGCAGCGGAGGAGGAGACGGCTGAAGCGCCTTCGTTGCGGCGGAAATTCCTCTGGCTGGCCCTGCCGGCGTGCGCGTCGGCGCTGCTGCTGGCGACGACGAACAAGCTCTGCCAGGACGTGGCGGTGATCCCCTTCCTGTGGGTGCTGCCGCTGAGCCTGTATCTGCTCACGTTCATCCTCTGTTTCGATGCCCAGCGCTGGTATTGGCGGCCCATGTTCCTGCCCGCGATGCTCGTGTGTTTCGCCTGGCTGATCTACGTCCTCGCGAACATCAACAGCGTGGGCATCGGCTGGCAGGTGCCGGCGTTTTGCATGACGATGTTCGTGGTGTGCATGGTGTGCCACGGGGAGCTTTACGCGCTGAAGCCGCACCCGCGCTGGCTCACGAGTTTTTACCTGATGATTTCGCTCGGTGGCGCGGTGGGCGGCTTCCTTGTGGCCGTGGTTGCGCCGCATGTCTTCAACACCTACGCGGAGCTGGCGTGGGCCTGCGGCGCCAGCGCGGTGCTGGTGTGGCTCGTCTGCCTGCCGGACTGGCGGGTGCCGGATTTCCAATGGTGGCGCTTTCACGCGTGGCTGGCCGGCTCGCTCGTGGCGATGGCCGTGTGCCTGGCCTTCTTCATCCAAAGCCACGAGCGTGACAACGTGGTCGAGGCCACGCGCAACTTCTACGGCGCGATGTCCGTGCTGGAATACGGCTCCGAGACGCCCGGCTCACGCTACCTCCTGCTCCAGCACGGACGCATCACGCACGGCTTCCAGCTCACCGAAACCCCCGAACAACGCCGGCGCATCACGAGCTATTACGGCGAGCAGAGCGGCGTGGCGCTGGCCATCCGCAACTTCCCGCGCAAAGAGAAGCGCATCGGCGTCGTGGGCCTGGGCACGGGCACGATGGCGGCCTTTGGCAACAAGGGGGATTACGTCCGCATTTACGAGATCAACTCCGAGGTGAAGCGTCTCGCCACGAGCCGCTTCACCTTCGTCAACGACACCATCGCCCTCGGCGGCAAGGTGGACATCATCATGGGCGACGCCCGCCTTTCGATGGAGCGCGAAGAGCCGCAGCGTTTCGATGTCCTCGCGCTCGACGCCTTCAGCAGCGATGCCATCCCGGTGCATCTGCTCACGAAGGAGGCCGTGGCCATCTACGACAGACACCTCGCCCCGGACGGCGTCCTGGTCGTTCACATCTCAAACCGCTACCTTGATTTGGAACCGGTCGTGGAAAACCTGGCGAAGGAATTCGGCTATCAGCGGCTGTCGATCACCGACGGCGAGGGCGGCCTGGGGGAGAAGGACTGGTGGATTTACAGCTCGACCTGGGTGCTCCTGAGCAAAAACAAGGACCTGATGACACTGATCGCCAGCCGCGGCGAAACCTCAGAATCCAAACCCTCCGAAAAGCAGGTTCCCCTCTGGACTGACGACTACGCCAGCTTGCTTCCCATCATGAGCTGGTGAACCGCACGATGGCTCTTCCAGGGGCGCAACTGTGCCAGGCCACCGCCGCCCGTGTCACTGCTGGCACACATTTGCTGACGCTCCCTTTCCTGCCCGGCCTGGATGAGCGCGCAACTTCGCCAATGAAAACAGTGGTTATGTGACTGATTTGGTGGGGAAGACCTTCCTGGCACCGGCGCTGCTGAAAAGATCACGGCTTTTACAACTTAACTATATGGCAAAAGTTCTTGGCATTGATCTGGGCACGACGAACTCCTGCATGGCGGTCATGGAGGGCGGCGAGCCGCTGGTTTTGGAAAACTCCGAGGGCAAGCGCACCACCCCGTCGGTCGTCGCGTTCACCAAGTCCGGCGAACGCGTCGTGGGCGAGGCCGCCAAGCGCCAGGCGGTGACGAACCCGCGCAACACGGTTTATTCCATCAAGCGCTTCATGGGCCGCAAGTTTTCGGAAGTGCAGGAGGAGATCAAGCGCGTGCCCTACAAGGTGGTGAAGGCCGCCAATGGCGACGCCGCCGTGGAGGTGGAGGTGGACGGCAAGCCGCAGCAGTTCAGCCCGCCGGAAGTTTCCGCCATGATCCTCGCCAAGCTCAAGTCCGATGCCGAGACGCGCCTGGGCGAGACGATCACCCAGGCGGTCATCACGGTGCCGGCCTACTTCAACGACTCGCAACGCCAGGCCACCAAGGACGCGGGCAAGATCGCCGGCCTCGAAGTGCTCCGCATCATCAACGAGCCGACCGCCGCGTCGCTCGCCTACGGCCTCGACAAGAAGAAGGACGAGAAGATCGCCGTGTATGACCTTGGCGGCGGCACGTTCGACATCAGCGTCCTCGAAATCGGCGACGGCGTCTTCGAGGTGAAGGCCACCAACGGCGACACCCACCTGGGCGGCGACGACTGGGACAACCGCATCATGGACTGGATCCTCGACGAGTTCAAAAAGGACTCGGGCGTCGATCTCCGCAAGCAGCCGGACGCACTCCAACGCATCAAGGAAGAGGCTGAGAAGGCGAAGATCGCCCTCTCCAGCTCGCAGGTTTACGACATCAACCTGCCCTTCGTGACCGCCGACGCCACCGGGCCGAAGCACATTTCCACCAAACTCACCCGCGCCAAGATGGAGCAGCTCTGCGACGAGCTCTTCGAGCGCACCATCAAGCCGGTGAAGGACTGCATGAACGACGCCGGCCTCAGCGCCGACAAGATCGACGAGCTCGTGCTCGTCGGCGGCATGACCCGCATGCCCCGCGTGGTCGAGACGGCCAAGACGCTCGTCAGCAAGCCCCCGCACCAGGGCGTCAACCCGGACGAAGTCGTCGCCATCGGCGCCGGCATCCAGGGCGGCGTGCTCAAGGGCGAGGTGAAGGACGTGCTCCTGCTCGACGTGACGCCGCTTTCGCTGGGCATTGAGACGCTCGGCGGCGTGTTCACGCGGCTCATCGAGCGCAACACCACCATCCCGACCCGCAAGTCGGAAATTTTCTCCACCGCGAGCGACAGCCAGCCTGGTGTCGAGATCCATGTGCTGCAGGGCGAGCGCCAGTTCACCCGCGACAACAAGACCATCGGCAAGTTCCACCTCACCGACATTCCGCCCGCGCCGCGCGGCGTGCCGCAGATCGAGGTCACCTTCGACATCGATGCCAACGGCATCCTCCACGTCAGCGCCAAGGATCTTGGCACCGGCAAGGAGCAGAAGATCACCATCACCGCCAGCAGCGGGCTCTCGAAGGACGAGATCGAGAAGATGCGCAAGGACGCCGAGGCCCACGCCGACGAGGACAAGGCCAAGCGCGAGGAAATTGAAACCCGTAACGAGACCGACAGCGCGGTCTACCGCTCGGAGAAGCTCCTCAAGGACAACGCCGACAAGATTGATGCGGCGGCCAAGTCCAAGATCGAAGACGCGGTGAAAAAGGCCCGCGAGGCGCTGGCCGGCACCGACGCCGACAAGATTCGCGAGTCCCGCGACAAGCTCAACGAAGCCTGGCAGGCGGCCTCCGAGCAGCTCTACAAGGCCGCCTCCGAGCAGGCCAAGGGTGACAAAAGCGCCGGACCCGTTCCGGGCGGCGAAGCCAAGGCCGACAAGGACCAGGGCCCGATCATCGACGCCGAGATCGTGGACGAGAAGAAGAAGTAGCCCGGAGCGCAGGCGCAGCCCGTCCCGTGATGATCCGATGATCCCCGACCACTTTTCCCGCAGCAGGTGCTGGGGGATTTGATTCGCAGTAAATCAAACAACAAACATAAACAGAAACACACCATGGCACTAAACGTGAAACCCCTCGGCGACCGCGTCCTCGTGGAAGCAGCAGAGGAAAAAGAAGGCAAGAAGGGCGGCATCATCATCCCCGATACCGCCAAAGAGAAACCGCAGGAGAGCATCGTCCGCGCCCTCGGCACCGGCAAGACCGACGACAACGGCAAGAAGGTTCCCTTCGAAGTCGAAGTCGGCGATCGCGTGCTCGCCAGCAAATACGGCGGCACTGAAATCAAAATCGACGGCAAGGAATACAAGATTCTCAGCAGCGATGACATCCTCGCTGTGATCAAGTAATCCCGGCCCAAACCATCAACCCAGAAAACAGAAACTACTATGGCAGCAAAACAACTCCTGTTCGATGAAGCCGCGCGCCAGACGCTCCTGCGGGGCGTCTCCAAGCTCGCAAAGGCCGTCGCCGCGACCCTCGGCCCGAAAGGCCGCAACGTCGTGATCGACAAAAAGTTCGGCTCCCCCACCGTGACCAAGGACGGCGTCACGGTCGCCAAGGAGATCGAACTCGCCGACGCCTATGAAAACATGGGCGCCCAGATGGTCCGCGAAGTCGCCAGCAAGACCAGCGACTCCGCCGGTGACGGCACCACGACGGCCACGGTCCTGGCCGAGGCCATCTTCCGCGAAGGCCTCAAGCACGTGACCTCCGGCGCGAACCCCATCGGCATCCAGCGCGGCATTCAGAAGGCCGTGGACGCCGCCGTTGCGCACCTCGACAAGATCGCCAAGAAGGTCAAGGACAAGGAAGAGATCAAGCAGGTCGCGACCGTCTCCGCCAACTGGGACACCACCATCGGCGAGATCATCGCCGACGCGATGGACAAGGTCGGCAAGGACGGCACCATCACGGTCGAAGAGGCGAAGTCCATCGAGACCACCCTCGACGTCGTCGAAGGCATGCAGTTCGACAAGGGCTACCTGAGCCCCTACATGGTGACCAACGCGGACACCATGGAAGCCAAGCTTGAAGACGCCTACGTGCTCCTCTTCGAGAAGAAGATCAGCTCCCTCAAG
>Ga0172379_10010651_pt1 | contig 11088 bp, 12 predicted proteins | sample GrowelOW334metaG_FD_119756 | JGI IMG/M metagenome (GOLD analysis project Ga0172379, IMG submission 119756) | Groundwater microbial communities from an aquifer near a municipal landfill in Southern Ontario, Canada - Groundwater well OW334 metaG | ecosystem: Environmental > Aquatic > Deep... | reverse complement strand
GCATTGGGAGCATGAAAAGAATGATCTGCTTTTCAGTGAAGGATTTAAGGATATTTACGAAGATCCAAAACTACTCCAGCCACCGGTCGAAACCATTGACCAGCTCGCATTGATAGAAGCCACGATTAATGAAATCCGCTTGGTTACGAGCTATTGCCTGTATTATCAGTACGCCGGAGAAGAAGTGGACGGAGTTACCGAATATTCCTGGAAGTTGTATTCCAATGACCTTCAGGATTTTATCATTGGAGATAAGCCGGAAGAATACACCGCCCTGGCATCCACCTTGCCGATGATCCATTACCAGCGTTCCACTGGCGGACCAATAATCCGCTGCCCTCAAGCGGCCCAACTCTCCAGTTCAATCATTCGCAGCATATCCCTGCCCTGCAGCCTAAGGTTTTTGTTTTACCGTGGGATGGTGGCTGATTCAACAGGGACACCCTACCCCTATGGTTCATCTGATGCCTTCGATTCAGAAGGTGAGCTTCTTCCGGATGCAACACTCAGTTTGAAATGGCAGGGGGAAACCGGCCTGTATAACCAGCTCTGGAAAGACTACCTGACCTGGTGGAAAAAACGAAAGGTTGTCACCTGGACGATTACTGACCCTTCGAAGCTGGATTTCTTTACGGTATATGAGATTGATTACAACCACTACATCCTTAAGAACCGAAGTATATCTCTAAAATACAAAGGAGTTCAGCCTGGCGATTGCGAATTCTATTTGGTTTAAAAATTATCAAACACCCCTATTTCACGTTCCAGGTCTTCCGATGCAAGATGGGCATAAACCATTGTCATACTGATATTCGAGTGTCCGAGCAACTTTTGAAGGGCCGCAAGATTATTGGTCTTCTTTAGGAAAAGCGTTGCAAAAGTGTGCCTGCCACTATGGAAGCTTACATGTTTAAGGATCTTCGCATGCAATACAACTTCTTTAATATAAAGTCTCATCCTTGGTTCGCTGTAGGTGCTGAATATTAGACCTTTCACCCTGTATGGGGATTCATCCTTGATCAGTTCGAGGGCTGTTTTGGATAATGGGATCCTAATCGTCTTACCGGAAGAATTCTGAGTCTTAAGCGGAACAACCATCAATAAATTGGAGATTATATCTTCCATTTTCACACGCTGGAGGTCAGATATCCTAAGGCCGGTGAAGCAGGAAAATAGAAAATGTCTGAGCACGTTTTGATAATTCTCCGAAAGACGTTTGGTCCGATAGAGGGTTACCAACGTTTGCAATTCCTTCTCATCCAGAAAAACCCGATCAGTTTGAGCACGTTTGACCGGCATATGGTCGAGGGGATTCGCGTTCATAATCCCTTTACGTTTAGCGATATTAATGAAGGTCCGATGTGTTTTCAGCGTATTCCATTGCGTATTGGCTTTGTTCTTCAAGGTTACTTTGAGGTAGCGATGAAATTTTGAGAAGAACTCCTCCGACAACTCTGCAAAAGCAACATGTTCCTGGAAATCCCTCATCTTTTCCATGTGAGCCCGAAATTGCTTAATAGTGGAATCGGTCACCACACCCCGGCGCTCTTCGATGGCTTTATGCAGCCATTCCAGATAATCGAATCCCTGAGTTGGCCGCTCAAACTCATCCTTAAGGATTTCAAAGGTTAAAACCTTATCCTGCAGTCGGTACTTGACAAAAATATTGTTCAGCTTGGCCTTGCTGGTATTAATGATAAGATTCAAGTCATTGTATTCAGAATGGCTGGCCCTCACTCTCTCATTTTTCTCATCCCAATAAACAGGCTTGACCTTAACCCCCGTATTGAAGACCATTTTCTTCTTTTCCAGGTGGACGGTCAGGTTAACACACCCTCTGCCTAATTTATCTAAGTAATCGCTTCTATATCTGATTTTTACAGTCGGAATCTTTTCTGTGCCGTTTTTGTGCTGTAAATCACCAGTATTACCATCATCCAAAATCTCTGTGCCGTCATTGTGCCGTTTACTATCGCTTTTTTTCATTCCTTAAAAATAATGAACCCTCTGAAACCCTTGCTATCATTGGAAAATAAAAAAGCCCCTCATTTATCATGAGAGGCTTTGTGAACCTGGAGAGTTCACGATCTTTTTATCCTATGATCTAATTATTAATATATTACATTTAATGAAAGTGACTGTTCGGTACGGATTCAATACGGATTTTCAAATTTTACCACTTTTGCTTCTTTCTTCGAAATTTTGATGTTCTCAGGTCGGTATCCCCCAATACAGCTCCTGCCCTTATCCCCACCCAAATATTGCAGCAAACGTTCTTTCTGCATTCCCACCATTTCTAAGCATTCAACCATCAAATCACCACCCTGATCATGACCAATTTCAATACACATTTACCTTATTTAACTAATTGCTTGTATATCTTTGCTTTGACCATTTAGCATGGTAAATCGCTCTAACAACAGGGTGTGTTTCTCAAGGAGTTGAGTATACTTATCCTTGATTTCCTGTAGTTTAAGCTGCAATTCTTCATTATCAACCTGTATCCCAAAGGAGTGCCCACGGTAGTAGGCGAAAAGGTCAAAATCCAGGATCTCACATAACCGTTCGGCCAACTCAAAGTCAACACTTTTCCGGTGCTCAAGCGATTCAACATTCTGCGGACTGCATCCGAGCGCTCTTGCCAAAGCCGACTTTGTCATGCGGATTTGCTCCCTGCGCTCCTTTATAATCAGACCAACCATTTTTGCCATAACTTATTGATTATTTGCGCTTTTTGTTTACTGGAATATTAGCGATTTTTTGCTGTTTATATCTTTTAGCCTATCCGGCAACAACTTTTATTCCTCATATTCAAGGGCTCCCAAACTATTTCCAATCGTAACTGCTGCCGGCAATTTTTGCCAGCTGGAAAATCAATTTCCGTGGCTAATCTTGTCATGGATCGTTTATCAAGTTATCACAATCCCAATTTCAAGTCAATGTTACACAAATTACTACACTAATACTACACACTTACTACACAACTTTAATTTATTTATGAATCCGGAAATACTTTCTCAGATAAGGCGCATGCTACCAAGGGGTTCCCGTATTAAGATCAAGAACATTACGAAATACTCCCTGAGCTACATCGATCAGGTTTTGAAGGGGAAACGACATAGCCCGATCATCGAAAGCGAGATCTTCAAAATTATGGAGGAACTGCTGAGGATCGAACAAGCGAACTCAATCAAGTATAGAACAATAGTAAGGCTGTTAAAAGGTCTCCGGAGAATATAACCCCACGGCTATAATATATATAGGTACATCACCATGATAGATCCAACATCATCCCTGCTCAACAGAAACTCCAACACCAGGAGCCTGGAGTTTATCCGCCGTGCACTGAAGACCTACCTCACCTTTCTGAAAAAGGCTGAATCCTACCGGATGCTGACCGCCGTTGAGCCGATCAACTTCGCCGATGAATTCCAGTATGTCGAGCAACTGATCCGCGACATCACATTCGTTCTGAACAACCGGCGGTATGAATAGGTTGGCTGCCCCCTACCCTCACCGTCAAATCCCAATCCAGGCACCACATTAATCAAGACATTCCGATGATCCCTCAATCAACCATAGACCAGTTAATCAGTATACCGATCCAGGAAGTGATCGGCAAGTACACCACTTTAAAGAAGAACGGCACGACCTGGGAAGCCTGCTGTCCGTTTCACGATGAAAAGACACCCAGTTTCAAGATATTCCAGAAAACAAATACTTACAAATGCTTTGGCTGCGGAGCCGGAGGAAACGGCATCGCCTTCATGATGGCGAAGGAAGGGATCTCCTTCCCAGAGGCTTGCCGATCTCTGGCTTCCGGTCATGGCATTTCTTTACAAGAAGAAGAGCAAAGTAACGAACAGAAAGCAGCCCAGCATCATGCTGAATCCCTCTTCATAGTCAACTCCCTGGCGGGATCCTATTTCACCGCTCAGTTAAACGATCCCAACAATAAACCGGCCTTGGATTATGCACTTAGCCGGTGGACCGAGGAAACCATTAAACAGTTTGAAATCGGATTTGCGCCCAGCAAGAACGATGGCCTGATCAATTTCGCCCGGCAATCGGGAATCAAAATGGAAATACTGCAGGAGGCAGGTCTGATCAAAGAAAGCGAAAACAAAGCAGGACAGCTGTATGATTTCTTCCGTGGCCGGCTGATTATTCCCATTCACAACAAATATGGCCGGATCAATGGCTTTACCGCCCGAGCCATGACAGAGGATCAAAAGGCCAAATATCTCAACACACCGGAAACAGCTATCTACCATAAAGGAAAAACTCTATTCGGATTAAACTGGGCAAACAATGCCATAAAGGAAAAGGGATCGGCTTACCTTGTTGAAGGGAATGCCGATGTGATCCGGTTGCATCAGATCGGAATCCATGAGACTGTGGGAAGCTCCGGAACCGCCCTGACGAGAGATCAGATCCAGGAGATCAAAAAACTTTGCAACAGTATCACCATAATCGGTGATACCGACCAGGCAGGCATCAAGGCAGCAGAAAAATCGGCACGGCTGATCATTGGAGAAGGTATGAATTGCAACCTGATCCACCTTCCAGCGGGCGATACCAAAGCGGATCCGGATAGTTTTTTTACCGATGAAGCGCAGTTCAAAGATTTTGCCAAGGTTAATACCAAGGACTTTATCGTAGATCTGGCCAACTCCTGGAGCAAGAAATCTGACAACCCGGATAATAAGCTCCGGGCGATTACGGAAATCTGCTCCTTAATTGTCAAGCTGAACCGGGATAGTCATCAACTCTATATCGATCAGGTCAGCAAGCTGATTAAATCCAAGAAAGCCTGGCAGGATAAACTCAAGGAACTCGTCAAGTTAGAAACCCCTGAGGTAAAAAAGGAAGACAAGTTCGATACCATCCCCGAACATGTATCCTTCTCAGATTGGCAGAAATATGGTTTCTACGAGGAAAAGAATTGCTACTACTTCCGGACACAAAAGGGCGTCGAGAGGGGATGCAACTTTACGCTGGTGCCTCTTTTTCATATTGAGTCCGTCAACAACTCAAAACGGATCTTCCGGATAACCAACGAGTATGGCATCACCCGTGTTATCGAACTCCCGATAAATGCACTGATCAGTATGGGCCGGTTCAAAGAAGCAATTGAATCACTCGGTAATTTCCTGTGGGAAATGTCAGATACCGAACTCAATAAACTGAAACGATATCTCTACCAGGAAACCAAATCCTGTTTGGAAGTCACCCAGCTCGGCTGGCATAAAAACGGTTTTTACTCCTGGGGCAATGGCATCTTCAACGGATCATTCAAGGCCGTAGATGAAAACGGCATCGTCCCGCATGAGGATAAAAACTATTATCTGCCAGCATTCTCTCAGATATGGGCCGGCGAGGTTAGCCTTTATGTTTCTGAACGACAGTTTGTTCACCGTGATGGCAATACCATAACCCTCAAGGATTACAGTAGCAGACTAATACAGGTGTTCGATAAGAATGCCTCCATAGCTTTGTGCTTTTACTTTGCCAGCCTATTCCGGGATATCATCATCCGGAAGTTTAACTTCTTCCCGATCCTCAATTTATTCGGGCCAAAAGGTGCCGGCAAAACGGAACTCGCAGTCAGCATCATGAGTTTCTTCGGGAAATTCGGCAAAGGACCCAATATCAACAATACCAGTAAGGCCGCTCTGGCTGATCATGTTTCCCAGCTGTGTAATGCTTGCGCTCATATCGATGAATATAAAAACAGCATCGATTTCGATAAGATCGAATTCCTGAAAGGGATGTGGGATGGTACCGGGCGGACCAGGATGAACATGGAAAAGGATAAAAAGAAGGAAACCACAGCGGTGGATTGCGCGGTCATCCTTTCCGGTCAGGAAATGCCGACAGCCGATATCGCATTGTTCTCCCGCCTGGTTTACCTGACATTTACCAAGTACGAGTACACTGACGAAGAGAAGATTGCTTTTAATGAATTGAAAGATATTGAGCAGCTCGGCAATACCCATATCACCAATCAAATTCTTTCCCACCGCAACCTATTCATTCAGAATTTCAACGCCAGTTTTGATACGGTCGGCAAGGATCTCATGGCGAACATCGGGAAAATCGTTATCGAGGATCGTATTTTCAAAAACTGGCAGGTTATCCTGGCAGCATTTCATGCGATCAAAAATCATATTGGGGTGGCATTCACTTATGAAGAACTGATCACCCTGGCTGCATATCAATTGCAAGCTCAGAACAAAGAAACCAAGAAGGGTAATGAAGTATCGATCTTTTGGGACATGGTTCGCTATTTGGCCGCTGATGGCCTGATCCATGATGGCATTGACTTCAAGATATCTAGGCTAAAAGAATTGAACACGGACACGAGGGAAGGTGAACTGCCTGCTGAGGCCAGTATCCTGTTTATTCAAACGTCCAGGATATTTCACCTGTATAGCAAGCATGGTAGATCCTCAGGCGAGAACATACTTCCAAAGGCATCCATTGACTATTACCTTAGAAATGACAAGCGATACCTCGGAAAAACAAAAGTACGGTTCCGGTTTCTTGATACCACTCTCGGTCCCGGAGGCGAATGGAAAACCAAACCTGAACCGGCTTATTGCTTCTATTATGATGAACTCGATGTGAGTCTGGACGAGAACACGACCGAAGAAACATCCGGCGACACCAAGTCCCTCAACATAGCAATCAAAAAGAAAGCAACCGATGAAACTTTACCATTTTAATTTTCAGACCTCATTTTCACTGAAACACATGGAACACTTGGCACACTTTGTCAATCAGCCCCTTAACCCATTATGGCATTGGAACACTTCGGAACACTTGGGAACACTTGCGTTTGCCAATGGAACACTTGGGAACAGATGGAACACTTTTGGAACACTTAGTAAAATATATAAAATTGATAATAAGATAATTAATGAAGTGTTCCATCTGTTCCATCTGTTCCTGGCTTTTTACACGGCAAAATAAAACTTTTGAAAAAAAACGTTTTTTATGGACTACATCGACCGGGTTTATGTCGACCTAAAGGACAGGGGAAAGAGCAACTTCCTGATGTCCAGCCTGAAAGATCCCGAGAAGTTTATTTCAGCAGTCAAATTTCTGATCGATGGCGGCTGGATCACCAATGTTCATTGGGATTCCAGCTATTCAACCCTGTTCATAGAGGAAAAATACCCATTCGCTTCCTATAAAAAACCGGTCAAAACACCAATACCTGCGTTTCCCACCAATTTATCTAATACATTATGAAACAATCAATTGAGCGATTTTTACAATTCAATGGCAAAACACTATTGTTTTTAGCCAAAGACGGAACAAATTGGATAGCCTTAAAGCCTATCTGTGAAGCACTTGGCATTGAGTACACCCGTACTTTTAAGAATGTATCCGCTGACCCGATAATAGGACCTGCGTTGGCTAAACAGCCAATGCAGGTACCCGGTGATCAGATCAGAAATATGATTTGCATCCCGGAAAACTGGATTTATGGCTGGATCTTTTCTATCAACAGTTCGAGTGCGGAGCTTCTGAATTACAAACGGGAATGCTACCGGCTGCTGTATGATTATTTCCACGGCACCATTACCCGCCGCAAAGAATTACTGGGCGAGAAGGTATCGGTCCAGCTCGAACGGGGGAAGCTTGAAAAGGTTCTCCGCCAGAACCCCGAGTTCCTGCAATTCGAGAGCCTGAAGGCCATGGAAGCCAGAATAGGAAAATCATTGAAGGAGGTTGAGAAAGACGAGATGGATGAGCAGCTAAGATTACAGATCTAATATCTGAGATTTTTATAACCCAGGTTGATCATAAACAATCATTCGATAAAAAACCCTTTCAATATGAAGTCCGGCAAATACATCGTGATCCCCTGTAAACCTTACGTTAAGCAATTCCTGATTCAGAATTTCGGGTACCCGGTAAACTTCTATTCCGTGGCAAACCCGTATACTTATCTATTCCGCACCTACCTGCACCTGCCGGATGATCCGGAAGGCCAAGCCCAGGTGAAAAGAGGGAAGCGGCCCAAGCCCAAAGTAAAACCGTCATTCACCAACTCGGAGCTGGACGTACCGGTTGAATTCGTGATCTCCGATCATGATTTTTACCGGTATGGCTGGGAAATGGATCCGATCCATATAACAGCTCTCAATACCATTTTCGAGCAGGCAGCCAAGCTTTTCATGCGGACATCCATTACCATCGACACAGCGATCTCCGGAAGCCAGGCAACCAGCATCCGGAGGTTTCAGGATCGTTATGGGTATCCGGATGAGATTTGGAACTTTCAGTCCATTAAAAAGGACCTCGACCGGAACACCATCCGTCAGGAAATCGGGTTCGACACCGAGATCTACGACAAAGTCCAAAAAATATTAATGCACAATTTGTACAAATTAGGGACACTTTCTAAAAACAACCAATTATCAAATGAATACTCTCGTAAAAGAACAAAACAACCTCGGGGGGATAGCCAAGATCTGGCTGATCGCTGCTGCGAAGATTCCCTCCTATCTTTATAGTTATCCCCGTGGCCTGATGCAACTACCCATAAATTGGGCAGAAGATACCTGGGAACTTACTCCTGTTTTTCAATCCGGTTCCTATACCCAAGACATGGTGCAATCTCCTGCCGGCACTTACTACGAAAACACCGTAACATTCAAAATCCCGAAGTATACACTTGATAGAAGGCAATTTGCCGCTGACTTTGCGAACCTTCTCTGGGCTGTCCTTACCCTGGATCAAAATGGCGAGTTCTTGCTGATGGGAAGCAGCGATTATCCAATGCGTGTTACTATTAAGGTGGCATCCGGTGCTGATATTTCAGATCTCAATCATATTGCTATTACCGTATCCGGCAAATCCCCGATTCTTCCGCTTAACATCGGCATTACCACCTGATCTAGCCTAAAATCAAGGGTTTCAGAACCTTTTTGTCCTTTTAATCTGCCTGGGTCACCACTAATTTGGTGGCTCAGGCATTTTTTATGACCAGGCAAAAAGGACTCATGAATACATTACAACTTGATATTGAAGGATTTATCGGTGAATACGGGAACTCTAAATCCTTTGTGAAAAACTTTCTGGCTGCCGCAGGCAAGAACCCGGTAACCGTTAATGTGGACTCACGGGGCGGAGATGTCGCACATGCCATATCCATTCATGACCTGTTCGCCGAACACGGTGAGGTAACCGTTCACCTTACCGGCTTCAACGCAAGCGCAGCCACGCTGATCACACTCAGCGCAAAGAAAGTCATCATGAATTCCAATGGATTCTATTTAATCCATAAGGCGTTGAATTGGGTCGATGCCTGGGGAAATATGAACCCTGATGATATCGATGCCCTGATCGAATCCCTTTCCAAAAACAAGAAGGAACTCGAAACAGTGACACTGGTACTCGCTAAAATGTACGCGAAGAAAACCAAAAAAACTACCACGGAAATCCTCAACCTCATGAAGGATGAAACCTGGCTGAACGCAGAGCAAGCCCTGGCCTGGGGATTCGTTGATGAAATCCGGGAACCGGCTATTAAGGAAAACCTCCTGCAGAACCAGCGCATGATAGCCATGCTCAACTATTCCGAACTCCCGCTACCAGGTACCCTGATGCAAACCGAGGACCCGACTCCAGGAATCATTGCAACAGTCACCATCTCAATCAAGAAAATTATCAACTCAATCTTTACCATGAAACAACTAGCATTCCTCAACAAATTACTCGGGGTACCCTCACTTGAATCATCCGATGAAGGGGTTTACCTCAATGAAACCCAGCTGGCCGCCATCAACGAAGCTCTGGAAGCCAACCAGCAAATCGTTACCGAGCGAGATGCTGCCATCGTTAACCGTGATGCAGCCGTCACCGATCGCACCAACATGGTCGCCTCCCTGGATGCCATTGATGCCACCATTGCCACAGCAACAACCATCGAGACCAAGATCCAGGCGATCCGCGATTTCATGGCCGCAAAGCCTGCCGTTGCTCCCATTGGAGTGGTAACAGCCGTTGACCCGATCACCGACACCCTTACCGATAATATTAAACTCCTCAACTCTCTTCCGCACATGCAGGAAGACAACTAACCGTATTCACCACCAAAACAGCATTTCACCATGGACATCAGCGAATTAATCATTGCGTTTGGGGCCTACTACGAACAGGCAGGCCAAAACGTGAGCCGCATTAAGCGGCTCCTTACTCAAGGGATTGAAACCCCGAAGATCTGCACCCCCCTGAAAACAGACGATACCATCTATCGTTTATCCCAGATCAACATGACCCGCATCGTTCAGCCTTTCCAGCAGGGTTGGACCCCGATCAACTCGGCCGCCTTCACTCCGAACGAGCTTCGCCTCTTCCAGTTCAAAGTGGACCAGGATATTCAGCCGGATTTCATTACCGCCAGCTGGCTCGGATTTCTCGACTCAAACTCTCTGACCAAAAAGGATTATCCTTTGGTTCGATACCTGATCGAAAACAACCTGATCCCTTCCATTCAAAACGACATGGAAATGTTCGTGTACGGTCATGGAGAGTATCAGGCTCCCACTCCCGGAGTGGCCGGTCCGGTCGTCTCGTGCATGGATGGTCTCATCAAACTGCTTCAGACAGGCGTGGATGCCTCGACCATTAATTCGGTCAATATTGGGCCTCTGGACAAGGATTCGATCTTTGACCAGGTGGAAGCCTTCATCGATGGCATTTCGGAAATCTACCAGAATGAGGCCATGGACGTTTGTATGAGCCAGACCTGGTACAAGCATTACCTCCGGGATAAGCGGGTGAGTGGGTTCTATACGAAATTCTCCGATAAGGAAATCGACAACGGTATCGACTTCACCGTCCAGAAGGTAAAAGCTCTTCCCTCTTTGAATAACTCCAATGTTATTTTCGCCACTCCGAAAGCAAACCTGCTGCACCTGACCAAGAAATCGGCCAACATGACCAAGTTCGATATTCAGGAATCCAAACGTACCGTCAGTATTTTAACTGACTGGTGGGAAGGTCTCGGATTCGGGATGAATGCAGCCGTCTGGACCAACCTTCAGAAAACCGGCAGCGGTTCTGTTTAAT
>Ga0172379_10010650_pt1 | contig 11088 bp, 7 predicted proteins | sample GrowelOW334metaG_FD_119756 | JGI IMG/M metagenome (GOLD analysis project Ga0172379, IMG submission 119756) | Groundwater microbial communities from an aquifer near a municipal landfill in Southern Ontario, Canada - Groundwater well OW334 metaG | ecosystem: Environmental > Aquatic > Deep... | reverse complement strand
TCTTTCTTCCCCACTCTCCTCAACATGCAATACGAATTGCATAGTGAGGAGAAATAAAAAAACCGCTTAGCATTTTGCCGAGCGGTTTTTTGTATCTTGAAAATTTTTTGCTAGCTGATTTTTGTTGCCTTAAAACTTATTCTAACTTTTCCCCCATTTTTCCCAGAGGACAAGCATCGGCGAAGCGACAAAAATTGACGAATAAGTTCCGATAAATATTCCGATCGTTAAAGCTAGGGCAAAAGTTCTGATTGAAGCGCCGCCGAAAATTAAAACGGCGAGCAAAGTAAGGATTACGGTTAAGGAGGTATTTAGCGAACGGACTAAGGTTTGGTTTAAGCTGGTGTTGACGGTTCCTTCAAAATCCTCGTCTGAACGGGGCAAATTCTCGCGGATCCGGTCGAACACGACTATCGTATCATGGATTGAGTAGCCTAAAACGGTTAAGACGGCGGCAACGAACGGCGTATTTATTTCTATTCCGTAGAAATGGCCTAAAATCGCGAATACGCCGATGGTGATGATTACGTCATGGATCATGGCGATTAAAGCCGAAAGCCCGTATTTCCAGGATGCCACCGGCTTGGAAATCCGGCGGAAGGCTATGCTTATATAAACTACAATCGCCGCTAAAACCCAAAAGATGGCGTAAATGGCTTTTTGCTTCAGTTCTTTTCCGATAGACGGGCCGACTGAAGTGTAGCGGATTTGTTCTACCGTGTTCGCGCCCGAGGTTTCAATCTGGACGGCTCCCAAAGCCTTGTTTTCGGCCTGGATCTGGACATTCGGCTTCGCGGCCTGGCTGCCGGCTCCGGCCAGCTCTTCCAGTTTTTTCATCACCGCGTCAGCTTTTTCCTTTTCGGGATTTTGGAACCTTAAAATTACTCCGTTTTCCCCGACCGGCTGGACTGTTAAACTGCCTAAGCCTTCAGCGCCGAGCTTTTCTTCAACCTGGGTAACCGTCGGCCGCTCGCCGGAAAACTTCACTTCTAAAAGGCTTCCGCCGGTAAAATCAATGCCGAATTTTAAGCTCCACATTATTAATCCGGCCGCCGCAACTACAAAAATTATTGCCGAGATGGTTAGCCAGATGTTTTTATGCTGGACAATCTTAAAGTTGGTCATAGTAATCAATTATCAGTTAACAATTATCAATTGTAAATTTAACATTTATAATTGAAAATTTATTTGTGAACTCCGATTAACCAATTTTTCTTTTCAAGCCAGGAGGCGGGAATCAGCCTTAGGAAATTTTTGGTGATGATGATGGCTGAAAACATCGAAACCGCCACGCCGATTATTAAAGTTACGGCAAAGCCCTTGACTACGCTGGTGGTGAAAAGTATTAATATAACGCAGGTAATAATAGTAAAGAAGTTTGAATCGCGGATACTCGGCCAGGCGCGCATAAATCCTTCTTCCAAAGCGACGTCTAAAGGCTTCCCTTTTCTTAACTCTTCGCGCAAACGGGCGAAAATTAAGACGTTAGCGTCAACCGCCATTCCGATCGACATAATAAATCCGGCTAATCCGGCCAAAGTTAAAGTTACCGGCCAGAGCTTGAAAATGGCCATAACGATTAACGAATAAATCGTCAAAGCAAAAACTGCCAATAGCCCCGGGAAGCGGTAAAAAATAATCATAAAGAAGGCGACAAGCAAGAAAGCGATTAATCCGGCGTCTAAACTGGCCCTGATTGATTCTTGCCCCAGGCTCGCGCCGACAGTTTCCTGCGAGATTAAATTAATCGGAACCGGAAGCGCGCCGGCGTTTAGGCGCTGGGCCAGGAGTTTAGCTTCGGTTATAGAAAATTTTCCCGAAATCTGGGCTTTGCCGCCGGTAATTTCCTCATTAACCGTCGGTACGCTAATCGGGTAGCCGTCCAAAAATATCGCTACCGGCTTGCCTACATTCCTCTTGGTAATTTCCGCGAACATCTTGCCGCCCTCATCGTCAAACTCCAAAGCCACCTGCGGCGTATTGTCGTTCGGGTCGAATTGGACTACGGCTTTGGATAAATTCTTTCCGGTTAATTCAGTATTTTTCCAGTCGGTTTGCCCGCCGGTGTAATCGGCTTCGGACTTGGTCCGGACTAAAATATTTTTGATATTATATTCGGTAATCGGCCGCTCGGCTTCTTTAAATATTATGTGATAACCGAACTCGGTTTCCACCGGATCGGAAATCGTCCCGACTTTTTGGTTCATGGCCGTATCTTCGAAAGCTTTGACCATCTGGCCGGAAGAAAACCATCCCAAAGATCCGCCTGAAGCCGATGCCCCCGGTTCGGTTGAATTCTTTTTCGCGAGTTCCGAGAAATTTTTGGGGTTAGCCTGGGCTTTTAATTCTTTTATCTTTTTTAGGGCGTCCTCTTTTGATAAATCGCTGGTGCAGCTGGTCGCGCCCTTAAAACAAATCAAGATATGCGAAGCTTTTACTTCTTTTTCGGTTTGCTGTTCGTTAAACGGATTTTTCTTGTCGCGCTTTGCTTCCAGTTTTAATATTTCGAATCCGCCGGCAGTCTTGACTAAATCATTCGTAAATTTTCCCGGAGCTAAATTTTTTACGGCCCCGGCGATTTCCGGCTGGTCCTTTTCAGTAATCCAGCCCATGTCGCCGCCTTTATCCTTGGTGTCCGGATCTTCGGAATATTGCTTGGCTAAAGCCGAGAAATCGCCGCCGGACATAACTTTCCCTAAAGCTTCGGCTGCCTTGGCTTCGGCCTTTTTATTATAGTCGTCCATCTGTTTTTTCTGGTCAGCGGTAAGGGCCGAACCGCCGGCTTTTTCTTCTTTAAATTCCAAAATCGGAGTTTCGCCAATCATCTTAATCGCTTCATTCACGTCTTTTACTCCGGCCAGCTCCACTACTACCTGGTATTCTCCGGCGCCGGTCCGGTTGGTTTGGACTACCGGCTCGGATACGCCGAATACGTTAATCCGGCGCTCAATTACGTCCCGGACGCCCGATAGGGCGTTGGCGCGGTCAGCTGAAGCGATATTATCTACATTAGCCTGGTAGACAAGATGGGTTGCGCCCTGCAAATCCAGTCCCAGCCGGAAAGGAAATTCCTTGATTTTGGGCAGTCTTATACTATTATTGGTTTTTGCCGCCAGCCAGTCGGTTCCCTTGTTATAGTAGTTTCCGCCGGCAATTCGCCCGGCGCCGAGAGCGAGGATTAAGATTAAAACAAAAACCCAGCGGACTTTTCCGCGTTCGCCGGGCCGAATAATTGATTCGAGAATATTGGCCATATTGATGAATAAGGGTTAGATTATGCGCTTGAGCATAAATTCAGGCTCTTTTAGCGGCATTTAACAAAAAACAAAAACGCATAAAACGCATTTGTTAATATTTTATACAAGTTTTAAACAAAAATCAAGGGTCAGAATGTCATGCTCCGTGGCACTTCTTATATTTCTTTCCCGACCCGCAGGGGCATAAGTCGTTTCGGCCGATTTTTTCTCCTTCGGCGTTTAATTGCTTTCTTTGGACAAATTCCACCTTTTCGCTTCCCGCTTCTCCGGCTTTTGACATCTCTTTGGCCGGCGCCGAAAATCTTATTTGCCGGTTAGCGAGCAAGTTCTTTTGGGACTGCGCCACTTGCATGTCCCCCACTTTATATATGCTATAGACAACTTGCTTTTGGATTAGCGCGTTTAATTCATTAAACATCCGGAATGATTCTTTTTTGTATTCGATCAAAGGGTCGCGCTGGCCGTAACCCCGGAGGCCGATGCCCCGGCGCATGTAATCCATCGCTTCAAGATGCTCAATCCAGTTTAAGTCGATCGACCGCAAAAGTATTTGTTTTTCCACCTCGCGCCATTCGATGCCGGCGCCGCCAGCCGCCTGTTCCAGTTTTTCGTAGAGCCCTTTAGCCAGGCCGGAAAGATGCTCGATTATTTTCGTCCGGCCGTTCGCCTTATTCAATTTATTATTTTCACCGGCGATTTGGGTTATGTCTTCCTTTAATTTCTCCTCTACCGGAAAAATCGTTCCAGCCACCTGGTAAATTTCCTCCAAGTTCCAGACTTTCAGCAAATCCGAAGCAGTATGGAACGAAACCACCTGCTCGATTTCATTTTCAACCATTTCTAAAATCAGCTTCTTATAATCCGCGTCCGGCTCCAAAATTTCGTTTCTCCTCCGGTAAATAGATTCGCGGTGCTTGTTGATTACGTCGTCGTATTCAACCAAATGCTTTCTTGTATCAAAATTGTTAGCCTCGACTTTTTTTTGCGCCGATTCAATTGACTTTGAAATCAATTTATTTTCAATCGGCATGTCTTCAGGAACGCGCAAGGTCGTCATCATGCTTTTCATCCGATCGCCGCCGAAGATGCGCATTAAGTCGTCTTCCAAAGAAACAAAAAACAAGCTCGAGCCCGGATCGCCTTGGCGGCCGGCCCGGCCCCGCAGCTGGTTGTCGATGCGGCGCGCTTCGTGGCGCTCGGTGCCGACTACGTGCAGTCCGCCCAGTTCTAAAACTTTTTTTTGCTCTTCGGGATTAGCCGGGTTCCCGCCTAAGATAATATCGACGCCGCGGCCGGCCATATTGGTAGCAATCGTTATCGCGCCCAGCCGCCCGGCTTGGGCGATGAACATAGCTTCTTTTTCGTGGTTTTTCGCGTTTAAAACGTTCGGCCGGAGCCCTTCCCGCTCCATCATCCCGGCTAAAACTTCGTTTTTTTCAATAGAAATCGTACCGACTAAAACCGGCTGGCCTTTTTCGCTCCGCTCTTTTACTTCGCGCACCACCGCCTGGTATTTTGCTTCTTCAGTCTTGAAAATTAAATCATTATTATCTTTTCTTATCATCGGCCGGTGGGTTGGAATGACGATGGTTTCCAGATTATAAATTTTATAAAACTCTTCCGCTTCGGTTAGGGCCGTACCGGTCATGCCGGCCAGTTTTATATACATGCGGAAATAATTTTGAAAAGTAATGGTCGCGAGAGTCTGTGATTCGCGCTGGACGTTTACGCCTTCCTTAGCTTCAATAGCCTGGTGCAAGCCTTCGGAATACCGGCGGCCGTGCATCATCCGCCCGGTAAATTCGTCGACGATTATCACTTCCCCGTCTTTTACGACGTAATCTTTGTCGCGCTTAAATAAAACCCGGGCTTTCAGGGCCTGCTCGATATGGTGCACTTCCTTTACTCCGCCGGCAGTATAAATATTCTGGACATTCAAAAACTTTTCCATTTTATGGATTCCTTCTTCGGTCAAAGTGGCCGCCCGCATTTTTTCGTCGACGTTATAATCTTCATTTTCCGCGAGCCGGCCGACCAGTTCGGAAAACTTGAAATATTTATCAGTCGATTCTTCGGCCGGAGCGGAAATTATCAAAGGCGTCCGGGCTTCGTCGATTAAAATCGAATCGACTTCATCGACGATGGCGTAATACAAGCCGCGCTGGACTTTGTCGTCCAGGCGCACGACCATGTTATCGCGCAAATAATCAAAACCGTATTCGTTATTAGTACCGTAAGTAATGTCCGCCCGGTAAGCCTCGCCCCGCTCGACCGGCATAAGATGCATTAAGCGGTCGTCGAATTTTGATTCGTCTTTGTAACCCAGGCTGTAAACATATCCGGCCTCATGGGCGATTACGCCGGTGGCCATTCCGAGAGCATCGTAAAGCGGCGCCATCCAGCCGGCGCCGACTTTGGCCAAATAATCATTGACGGTAATTAAATGCGCCCCTTTGCCGGCTAAAGCGTTTAAATACAAGGGCAAGGTCGCCACCAAAGTTTTTCCTTCTCCGGTCCGCATTTCCGCGATTTGTCCGCGGTGCAAAATTATCCCGCCGATTAATTGGACGTCGTAATGCCTTTGTCCGATTTTTCTTTTGGCCGCTTCGCGCACTGCCGCGAACGCTTCCGGCAGGATTTCGTCCAAAGCTGACTTTTCTTCCATCTTTTTCTTTAACTCTTCCAGCCGCGCGCGCAAAGCCGCGGTCGTCAGCCGCAAATCTTCATCCGATAAAGCCTGGTATTTTTCTTCCAGGCTGTTAATCTGGCCGACGATCGGCCGCAAAGCTTTCATGGTCTTTTCGTTCGGGTCGCCCAATAGTTTTGATAATATTCCCATATAAAAATACAATAAGCTTTTGCCTATTATTGTTTACTTTCGTTAATCTTTTATTAAACCATTATAATCCCTTTGGGCTGAAAAATCAACCGCCAAAAAGCCTTAAAATGGCCGAGATTCTATTCCATTCCTCCGAACCGCGCCTAAAATTGGCTCTGCTGTATATAATACTTATTTATGGTATAATATATTTATATGCGTCGCCGGCGAAAACTCCGTATTTTCTTATCCAAATCAAGGATAATTTCCTCATTAGCAATTTTGGGCGCCCTTCTAATTGTCGCCAGCGTCCAGCCCAAAGAAGAAGCGCGAACCGCCGCGCCCTGCCCGGCAACGCCGATTAATTCCTCGACTCTTTTAAAAACCTACCATTTGCTCGACTTAACCGACGGCTTTGGCGTTTCGCCCGCAAAAGACGGCGGTTTTTTTGTTGCCGGCGATACCATTCCGGCGGCGGGCATGGCGGCGCCCTACCCTTTTATTTTTAGAACCAATTTAAAAGGCGATCTTTCCTGGAGCCGCTGGTTTTCGAGCCAAAGCCTGGCTCTTGGAGCTATGTCTTCCCGGCGGATAGGCCGGATAACCGTGGAAACCTCTGACAATAATATTATCATGGCTAGCGATGTTTTGGATTTTGTTGATGAAAATAAAAAGGAGCTTTACGGCGATATTTTAGTTACCAAGCTGAACTCCAAAGGCGGCTTAATATGGTCTCTAATGCTCGGCAACCATAGCCAGGATCGGCCGCGGAAAATGTGGGCCTTGCCGGACGGCGGAGTTATGATTCTCGGACGCTTTTTAAAAACCGGCTATGGCAATGGCGACGGCGATACGGATACCATTCCCAGATACAGCGCGCTTATTAAAGTTGATAAAAACGGCAAGGTGCAGACAGCTAAAAAATTCGGTTGGGAGGCCGAAGATATGGAAAGGCTGGCGGACGGCAGTTATATCGCCCTGGCTAATATTGAGGTTCCTAAAACCGTCCAGCCGAAAAATATTTTAGGGCCGGAAGTGGTGCCGCACGCTTTGCCGACAATAGTTAGATTGGACAGCAAGCTGAATGTAGCCTGGGCGAAAAGCCTGGAGATGATTCCGTCGGAAATAAACGCGCCCACCAGCTACGCAAGCAGTACCTTAACCATAGGAAAGACTAAAATCCGCCTGGCGGGCGGGGATTTCCGCGCGGTTAAGCCGACCCCGGACGGTGGCTTTTTGGCTTTTGGCTATGAAAATTTAATTTTAACCACCGGGCTGAACGCCGGAGTTTCCAAAGAGGTAACGAGCTTCACTGTGCGCGCTTTTATCGCCGTAAAAGTCGACAAGGCGGGTAAGTACCAATGGGCGAAAAAATTAACCGTCAATCTGCCTTCCAGCGCCGCCTCAAACGATTTTCAGGTAGTAAAAACCGCGGACAATAAATTCGTTATCATGCAGGACGTGATTCATGATCTTGCCGCCGGTTTTACAAAAACTGCCCTGGCTTCAAATATAGAGCTTATAAAAATTGACCCGGACATTAATCCCGTCTGGGTAAAAAAAATCGAGGCTGAACGGGACTTGTCCGGCTACGGCATCGCGGCGACGGCCGACAAAGGCGTCGTGATTTCGGCGAGCATGTTAACAACCAAACAGCATATGGTTATGTTGAGCCTTGAGCCTTACAAGGAAGCGGCATTAATCAAGGTGGACGTAAACGGCAAGGTCGAGGGCTATGTCGGCGCCCGCGATTTCCGCGGCGTAAGCTTGGAAGACCAAAGCCAGTATTTGGTGATGAACAGCATGGACGCCGGAAAAATCGCGGACTTAAAATTGAGCATCAATAAAAAAGTCAAGGAAAAACTTCCGGCCATAAAGAACACGGCCCGCAATATCAGCCCGTATAAAAAAAGTTTTGCAACGCCTGTTTGCTCTTTTTTAACGCAAAGCGCGTCCGGCCAGCCGGCGACCAACACGGCTAAAACCTGGGCGCTTATCAATTACGAAAATACCAAAGCGGCCGCGGTAGAGGGGGATAAAAACCAAACCGTTAATGATGAACTTTTGCCAATGCTTAACCAGCTGTTCGCGAACCAGGTTAGGCTGAAAGACAATATGAAAAGCATGTGGCTTACCTATATTTTCCCGCGCCTTGTTACCCGCGCGGACGTAGAGGCGGTAGAGAATAAATACAAAGAGCTGGGCTATAAAATTGACGAGTCCGAAGGCGGCCGCCTATACGTTTCCCGGGTCGGCCTTACATTGCACATGACTTTTTCCATCGATAATTCCATGATGGGCAAATTAGAAGTGCTGTTTTAAATTTTATTTAACTGTCATAACCATAAAATATAAAGGTCGAAGAATTTACTCACTTAATTTAACAATAAACTTGTATGGATAAAAAAACCATCATTATCATCGCCATAACCGTCGTCGTGCTTGGCGGCGCGTATTACGGCTATAACCGCTGGCGCCAACAGCAATTAGCTAACCAGATTTTAAAGCAAATGTACGGAATAAATACCGGCGGAGGAATTTTAGATAAAATGACCGGCGCGGGCGGCAATATTTCCGGCCAGATGGCCCAGGAAATCGCCAAGATAGCGGCCAAGGAAGAAGCTAAGCAGAAAGAAGATGAAAAAAAGGAAGCGGCCAAGACGCCCCAAGACCGCTATAACGAAACCGAAGAAGTAGCGGCTTATGACGCCGCCTCCAAAGCCGCGGCCGGCGAAGCTAAAGAAATTATAGAAAAAGTTTTTGGCAGCGCGAAGTTAACCGGCGCCAATACTAATAATTACACCGACCAAAGCACGAGCTATAGCATTATGGAATTCAAAATCTCCCGATTGGCAACCGGAGCTGATTTGGGCGCGCTTTCTAAGGCCCTTGCCGATAAAGGCTTGCCGGTTATCCAAAGCGGCATCTCGGACAAAAGCGCTACGGTTTCGGCCGGCAGTAATGAAACCGCCGTATATACTTTTGCTTTTGAAATTGGCTCGCAGGACGTAAGCGCCAATATAATAAAAGTAAGCCAATAGTTTAATATTAATTTTTAATTCAATTGATATGGCCCAAAATCCTCCAGTCTTCGGCGGGAAAAAAAATACCGCGATGGCGGTCATCGCCTACATTTTATTTTTTATTCCGCTGTTAACCGGCGACGCGAAAAAAGATTCGTTCGTAAAATACCACACCAAGCAAGGCTTAGTCCTGTTTCTTCTCGTAGTTTTGTTAAATGTTATCGGCCGGATAATGCCGTTTTATTTCTGGTACACGATTAGCTGGATTTTAAGCTTAGGAACGCTGGTATTATTAATCATCGGCATCAGCAACGCGGTCGGCGGAAAAGAAGCTCCCTTGCCTTTAATCGGAAAATTTTCGGACGTCTTTAAGTTTTAAGTTTTTTTCCGCAAGATAAAACAAATTTATAAAAATCATCCCGCGTTTAGGCGGGATGATTTTTTAGTTCTGGCGAAGCCGGAAAACCCTTTCTAAATATTGATAATCGGCCGGCCAAAAAATTTCTTTCTTAATTCCGCCAGACTGCGGACATAAACCTTTTGGCCTTTTTCAATATGGTAAATTTTCTTGTCCTTGCCCCGGATTAAATCGCCTTCTGTATAGCCAAAAATAGGAGCACCGGCCGGATAAGCGTAAATAGTAAAATCAGTAACAATGTTTACTTTTTTTCCTTTGAATTTTCTCAAAGCAATTAAATCAACGATCCAGCGGCGCTTTTGGTTTTCAATATAATATATTTTTCTATCCGAACCGCTGATTAAAGATCCGTCCTTGTAGATTTTTTCCCCGAGCACAACTCCATTGTCTTTTTTCTCTTCCTCGTTTTTTTCTTCTTCTGATCCGTTTTTTTCCTCTTCTATAACACAGGCTCTTTCCAGCGAATTTTTTTCCGTTTGGCTCATTTCGCAATTGCCGGGCTGTTTCGAAACTGCAGTCCTTGCTTGCTTTCCATCCTTACATACTCCCCAATCGCTATATTCAACGCTAGAACAGCTGGCGGTTGATTGGTAAGAACCTCCGGAAGAACCAGACGGCGGAGGCAAGGGATTTTGGGCAAAGGTGGTAAAAAAAGTAAAGTGCTTGGTCCAGATATACAAATCAACGCCGTTGTCAAACTTGCATTCGGTTACGCCGCCCACCAAGCTCGCGCCATTATTAGCCGGGCAGACATTGGTGATTTCCGTAAAATCTCCGCCGTTTCTTGAATACCCGACCCGCCTTCCGGTTTGCCCGGGCAAAAGTATGCTTACCGGCTGATCAAAGATTAAATGCTCGCCCGAAAATCCGATTTCAATTGTTTCTAAAACTTCGGCTAACTTTCCCGGGTCGCTCGGGACTGTTACGGTTGTATTCGGCTTAATAGTCGGAGCGATAATCGAGCCGTCCCAGGTCGAACTCCCGGTAATAACGGTTCCGGCCGGAAAATTTATCTCAAACCGGTAATTCGGGTCAGTAGCTTCCCTTTTAATTAAAAATCCTCCGGCGCCGATTGTTACCTGTTTGTCGGTTCCGCTCGCGGTTGGAGTAAAACTAACTTTGGCCTCCGCGTCCGGCGCGAGAGTCGAGGGAAAAGTTGTACTACTAGTCCATTGGTTAGCCATCCGTTCTTCAGGGCTTAAAATCAAATTCAAATTGACGCTCGCGGTTGAGGCAACGTCCGGACAAACCGTTTCACCGGCAATATTGCCGTTTATGGAAAAAAATAAATTTTCCCCAACCATTTCCGAGCAAGGCATTTCATAGTAATATTTCCCGGTTTGCCTTGGGCTGGTTGTCGCCCATTCGGAATTATCGGCTACTTTTTTTATCGTTATCAAGGTATCAAGCGCCGCCGGGGAGCCGTCGATAGTAACATTCCCATAATAAAATACCGGCAAGCTCGGCGGGTCGGGAATAACGGCCCAGGCCGCCAAAGGCAAGAAAAATAAGAAGGCAAAAAGAAATTTTATCGCCGTTTTGCGCATGAAATTAGCTTTAGAGAGTTAGAGA
>Ga0172379_10010649_pt1 | contig 11089 bp, 12 predicted proteins | sample GrowelOW334metaG_FD_119756 | JGI IMG/M metagenome (GOLD analysis project Ga0172379, IMG submission 119756) | Groundwater microbial communities from an aquifer near a municipal landfill in Southern Ontario, Canada - Groundwater well OW334 metaG | ecosystem: Environmental > Aquatic > Deep... | reverse complement strand
TGCCGAACCGGGTCTTCTTTCCGGGCGGCGCGCAGTTTCGGTGGTGGCCGTAGCTCAGTTGGTAGAGTCCCGGATTGTGATTCCGGTTGTCGTGGGTTCGAGCCCCATCGGTCACCCCACCAATAAAGCGTTTCAACGAAAGTGCTTACTAACGTGTTACAAAAAAGTAATCGCATAGTAAGCAAAAGGCCCGCTGATATCAGCGGGCCTTTTTTCTTCATGCGTGAGGCGAAAGACGCTCACAAGGGCCGCCGGTGGCGCCATAGCTGATGTCGTCGGGAAAACGAGTCTCGATGAAGGCTATGTCAGTTGTTCCGCGCCATCGCGCGCTGGATGCCCATGCCGGCCGCCGCGGCGAGCTGCTCTTGCGTGCGGCGATCGGCCGGGCCGGAAATGGTGAATTGATTGACGACGGTCATACCGCCGCCACCGCCGCGATTCTCCGCCGCCGGAATGATCCGCTCGCCTTTGTGGATGCGCGCGGTCATGTCGTGCGGCACATAAGGCGTGCCGCTGGCGAAGCTGAATTTCGGAATCACCATGTCGGTGATCGCCGCCAGCCCTTGACCGGCCCAGCCGCCCATTTCGCCGGTTTTGCCGAAGTCGCCGAGCAGATAGTTTCCCAGCTTCGCCGCCATGGCGTTGGCTACCATGCGATCAATGGTGGCTTTGAAACTGCTGCCAAGCGTATCGAACTTGCCCTGCATGATGTCGAAGAAGCCGTCGGCCATCGCGTCCTGCATGTTGCGCGCGGCCTCGCGGGCGAATTCTGACATCTCGTCCATGGCCTTGACCGCTTCCTTGGATTCCTGTGTCACACCGACCGTCATATGCGCCAGGTTGTCGAGTGCAGACACATAGACGTCAACGTCGAGGCCGGAATCGAAGAACAAGGCATCGAGCCGCTCGATGGTGGCGGCGAAATCCTGCGCCTTTACCAGGTCGCTGCTGTTGATGGCGCCGGCAACGGCCTGGTTGATACGCGAGGCGTAGTCGTCAACGCCGCCGCGCTGCTGCGAGGCGGTCTTGCCCGGCTTGCCGCCGACAACCCCTCCAACGCGCGCCTCAAGTGCTAAATTGCGAATTTTCTTGACGGTCTCGTTGGCGGCGCCGGCACCCTTGCCGTCAAGGGTCAGAATGCGCCTTTCCCACTCATCGAAGTTCCTGCGCGCTGCAGCTGCGTCATTCTTCATCGCGTCGCCGATGGCGATCGCCCCCGTCAGGTTGCCACGGCCCAGGGCGGCGGCCTGCGCGGCAATGCCGCCGATCTCGGTGCCGACAGCCTTGAAGACAAAAGCGACGTTACCGAACAGCACGGCGACGGCCTTGCCGGTTTCCAGTAGGGGCTTGAACTCAGTCTCCAGCGCGTCGGTCTGCTTGCGCGCAGCCAGCATATCGTCGGCCAAGGCGTTGAACAGCGGCAGCGCATCGCCCACCATGGTGTTCAGCAGCTTTCCAGTGCCAAAAAGCTCTTTCCATTTGTCGTTGAAGGCGTCCGCGGCCTTCGTGGATGCGTCGGTGATGCCCGACAGGCGGCGGCCCTTTTCGACAAGCTCACCGACGCCCTTGCTGCCTTCCATCATCAGCGGCGCAGCGCCTTCCCATGCCTTGCCCAGCGCCTCGGCGCCGAGGGCGGCGCGAAGCTGCGGATCCTGCACCTCTGAGAAGACGTCGGCGAGCTGCTTGAATGCCTCCAGCGGATCCTTTGCCGTAATCCCCAGGCGCTTGAATTTCTCTTCATCCTTGCCCATGTTGACGGCAAGCTTGTTGATCGACTTGGCGATCGAGTCGAGGTCGCCGCCGGCCAGCTCGGCAGCGAACTTCAGGCCGGCCAGTGTTTCGCTGGTCAATCCGGTCGCCAGGCGCAAATCGTTAACCCGGTCAAGGGCGTCGATGCTGCCCTTGACCATCGCGCCAAAGCCGACAACCGACAAGCCAACGCCGAGCGTGTTGAAGGCCTTGGTGATGTTGCCACTAACACGCGCGGCATTGGACTGGAAGCGGTTCAGGTCGTTGGTGACCTTGTCCAGACCACTGGTGAAGCGCGCCAGGTTTGCGTTGAAATCTATCGTCACCGATTGGGTCATGATGAGTTCCTTTCTGTTGGTGAATGCATGACGCGGGAATCAATCCCGCGTCATGGAGCGCAGTCACATCAGCTCGTCGCGAACTTCATCAGCTTGATGGCCTCGAAATGCGTGATGCCACCGCCGAACCGGCGCCGGAAGTTGAACTTCGTGATGCCCTTGCTGGTGATGTTGTCGCGGATCAGCGTGGTGCCGGTCCGGTTGACGATCGTATAGCCGCGCTCGAAGTTGCCGAAGGCGATGCTGTACGAACCGGCCGCGATGGTCGGCATGTTGTCATCAACCTCAACTGGATAGCCGAGCAGACGGCCGCCGAACGGCGCGGTCGGATCGGGTTGCCACAGATAATATTTCCCCGTGCCATCCTTCATCTGCTTTACCGTGTTCAGCGTTGCATCGTTCATCAAGAACGCGGAGCCTTGGCGGTATTTGACCGGCAACGATGCGACCAGGTTGCTTATCGTGTCCGCAGGAGCGACCGAGGAAAACGCGGCCGATTTGCCGGAAACGATATAGCCGACGTTGCCCCAGGTGTAGGAGCTATTTGCCACGTTCGTATAGCTCAGAATGCCGCGCGCCTTGGCTACACCATCGCCGTTGATGAACTCCGCTCCGGCGCCCTCAGCGAACGCGATACCGGCCTCATCAGCAAGGTCGGCGGAGAGGTCGATCTCGGCATCCTCCAGTGTTTCGTTGTTAACCCACGGCTCGACTTCACCCGTAGAGACACCAATCGTGACCTTTGAAAATTTCGGTTCGGTCGTCTCGCCGCCGCCCGACCCATCGGCCACGCGGCGCATCGCCATCCCGGCAGTCTTGACGAGTTTTTCATATGCCGCCTTGCTGATCGTCTTGACGTTGGCCAGGCGGTACATGGCGCTGACAGTCGGCGCAATGCGGTCAATGGTGCGATCCATCTCAGGCAGCACGAAGTAGCCGCCATCCGGGTCGCTGCCGCTGTTCATGGCCTTTCGCTGCAGATCGGCCAAACCACTATCAACGCCCTGGCGCACGTATTGGTCGAAGGCTTTCTTGTGTTCCGGACTGTCGCCGCGGGAATCGCCGCCGGCGGGCGGGCGATTCCCCTTTTTCAGAACATCGTTCAGTTCATTTTCCAGCGTCTTGAAGCGATTGTCATAGCGACCCTTGAACTCCTCGAATGCCTGTCCTTGCTTTTCAAGCATCTTCGTCAGGTCGCCAAAGTCGGTGTCCCCGATAGCCAGCGGCAGCATGCCAAGGCCCGCAAGCGACTCGGGGGAAAACAGGGTATGGCCGCCGATCAGCGCGGCCATTACCAAGGCGAACAACACCAGGGCGATGTAATAGATGCGGGGGATCGTTTTCATTTCAGGTTCCTTTGGTAGAGCTGCACGTTGCAGCGTGTTCGTACTTTAGAAACCGTAATTCACGGTATAGGGGAAAGCGGGAAATCAGGCGCGCAGCTTTTTTTTGCAGGCCGTGAGCTTGTTTTGCAGGGTCGCAAATGTCACCTGAACCGCGCCCTTACGGGGCTCGTGATACGTCACCAGCTCCCATACCCGGTTCACCTTCTCGAAGGGGCTGGCCGCTTCGCCATCAAGCGCGCGGCGCACGGCGGCGCCCTCGATCCCCTCCAGCATCCGTTCGAACGTCACGGGCTCGCCGATCCGGCGCACGATCTGCAGCAGCTCCCGCGTAAGGTAGCCCGGGCGGCGGCCACAATGTTGTTTCTTGAACTCTACTGCCAGCCGCACCAGGCCTAGAATTTCATCGCGTTCCGGCCCCGGCGGCATCGCCGCCACCAGGTTCCCGGTTGCCGTGCAGACGTCTGGACGAGCGGTCATTGCTTGCCCTGGTTGAAGCGGACGGCGACCGCAATCTTGGCCCGCGAGCGACTGAGTCCGGCAGCGCGAAGCTGCAGTTCATATTCGCGCTTGGCTGATGCGACCCGCTTTTCCTTTGGATCTCCGCTCCCCTGCGATCGCGCAAAGGTCGCGGCGCGCTGGCGCAGTTTTTCGATCAGTGAAGGCATGGCAGCGGCGCTCCTCTGGCGACGATTTCAAAGAGCCTGGCGACGGGCTCGCCGGTTGCCCGGCTGTGCAGCGTGACGCCCATCGTCAGCGTGTTGCCGTCGATGCCACTCACTTCGACCACCAGGCGCGGCGCCAGGTCGGTACGGTGCAGCAGGTTGGTGAGCAGCTGCGAGCCATTCTGTGCCGCCCGTGCCTGCGCGGCCTGCATGACCACCTCCAGCAGCTTGATGCCGTTTTCGAACAGCTTCGATTCCATTACATCCCAAGTGACGCCTGCGTTTTCGTTACTCATGTCGATTCCTTTCGGTGATTGTTGATGTGTTCATTGCTCTGCTACCACCCCCCCCTCCCAAAACTCCCGCACACAAAAATCTGAGTATCTGCACGGTCGATAGCTGCAGGCTCTGGAAGATTTCACCCCCCCCTATGCCCTTCGATTGCGCCATCCTCCATCCTCGGCAGCGGTCTTCCGGTCATGGCATGGCTTGCACAAGCCCTGCCAGTTCTCTTCGCTCCAGAACAGCGCCTGATCGCCCTTGTGCGGGATCTTGTGATCAACCACTGTCGCAGGCTCCACGCGTCCCTGCGCCTTGCAGGAGACGCACAAGGGATGGCTGCAAAGGTAGGTTGCTCGCGCTTTCTCCCATCGGCCGCCGTAGCCGCGCATTGCTGAGGTGCCTCGCTTTCTGTCGTATTCCTTCTGGCTCTTCTTGTCCTCCTGTTGCTTCTGTTCGAGATGCTTTGGGCAACGGCCTGAACCGTCACGGACCAGGGCGCTGCAGCCGGGGTGCCGGCAAGGTCTAGGTGCTTGGATTGGCATACGTTTCCTTTCTCGTCGATGTTGATCGCGCTGAGCATCGCCAACTGTGCACAGACACTAGGGGTGAAATAAGTGAATTTGGCGAAAGAGCTTGCTATCACTGGCTTTGCGCTGGTTCGCAAAGGGTGAGCAATGGGTGAAGTAAGCTGTCTGTGTGAAGTAGTTGTTCTGGTTAGTTCACCTTCTTTCACCCTTCCCTCACCCTTAGTGTTTGGCTGTATGCCTTGCTGGTGCTGTTCTTTCACTTAACTCACCTTTTCCCGTAAGCGTGAAATCTCAGAGCGGCACGTCCACCTGTCGTGTCGTCCTTCCTTTGTTCAACCAGGGGCGGCGCCAGATTCATCAACCGCTCAAGCGACGCCTTCACTTCCTTGGTGCGCTTGCGCTTCCAACATTCCTGCAGGCCGGTGAGCGTGATGCCGGGTTGCGCGACGATCACATCGAAAACCTTCGCCGTGAATGGATCGAGCCCACCCTCATCGTCAGGTGTGTTGAAGACGTAGGTCACGCTGGCGTGCCAGTACTCCACCCATGCAATCGCCGTATGCAGATCGCCGGGCGCGATCTCGCGCCGCCCATCCATCGCCGCGAAGATCATCGCCAGCATTCGCGCGTACATCTCCGACCGTGCGAGCAGGCTGCCGCCCTTGCCGTCACGGTCTCGTGTCAGCTGCGGGTATCGTTCAATCCACAGATCACGCGCCGCCGTGCTGAGCCTCACCTCGTGCGTGTTGTTGGCATGCAGGTCGATGCCGGCGGCGCCGATGATGGCGTCCGCGATGCGGACAGCAAGCGCATCCAACTTGGCCTCTGGCGTCGGTTCCGGCAGCGGTACCAGTTTTGGGCGATAGACATAGAGCATGGCCCACCGATTCAAGGTGCCGTTGGCGGCGTCGTTCGCCGTGGATTTCTCTCGAAGCTCATGTCCGGTGATGTGCCCAATCCCCACAACGTGTGGCCTGGTTGCGCGCGTGCGACTGGTCTTGGTCATCGGCTCGATGTCGCGGCCATCGAACAGGTTGCGCAACGTCGCGGACAGGGTATTGTTCTCGCGCCGCAGCTGCGATAGCAGATTGTCGAATTCAGACTCGATAACAAGAAGTCGCTTGTCGTGAACACCAACATCGCCGCCCTTGCCGCTTTCGTCAGGCTCCTGCTCGTCACGGATCGCCCAGGCGACGCCTTCGCCCGTCGAAAGACCGCCGGTATGCACACGAGGCCGATCCTCGTTGCCTAGTTGCTGCCGCAATCGCGCGCCGACGCGCCGGAAGATTTCACGAACAGTGTGTTCGGCCGTGCCCTTCCGCGCCTTGCCAGATTTGCCGATGATGAGCAGAAACGGCCGGCAATGAATGACTGCATCACCGATCCGCTGAAACAGTCCGCGCCCGATCAGGCAGGAGAAGAAGGCAATGAAGTTCGCGGCAACCGCGACCGGGTGTGCCTCGCTGTTGGCGCAGGCAGCGTCGACAACATCTCGGACCAATCGCGGAAATCCTTCCGGCGGCATCCGGGGCGGTGAAAGCGGAGGCGGATCGGCGCGCAGATCCTGTGCCTCTGCCTCGGTCACCGCTTCGGCAATGGGCGCCGCAACCGCATCTTTCCCTTTCAACTGGTGAAGGTCGTTGAAGTCCGTCGGTTTCTGTTTTTCGCTCATCGTTGATGTACCTGGTGTTCGGTGTCGAATCGAGGAACAGCCAGGCATCCGTGAACCGCTTGTGCGGCAGCAGCGGCCCGAGACAGGCCCGGGTTGCCGGGAGTTTCGGTGTCGTTGTCGGCGCAGAGGATGATGTTCAAGTCGGGGAATTTTTCGCGCAGGGCGCGCGCTACCGGCTCCAGGTTGCCGGCGTCGAAAGCGACCGCCGTGGCATGGCCGGTCGCCTCGAAAATGCTTGCGCCCGTGGCGTAACCCTCACAGATGCAGAGTGCTCGGCGCGGCACGCCAATAGCGAAGTAGCAGCCCCGTTTGCGGCCCCCGGTCAGGAACTTCTTGCTGCCATCGATGCCGATGAATTGCAGGCTCCACAAGCCACCATGAACATCACGTACAGGGATTACAAGCTGTTCGCGTAGCTGGCGGATGCCGTAGGCATTGACGCCTTTGCGCCGCAGATAGGCATGGTCATTGGTGGCCGGTTTGCACCGGCTGAGCAGCCGCGCCGCGCGCTGCGCTGCCTCTGTGTGCCGCTGGATCACTTCGGCCTGTCGCTGCTGTCTGACGGCCTCAATCCGGGTCCGCAATGCAACAAGGTCTTCCGGGGTTTGGCCTTGATCTGGTTTTGCATGCCAGGTTTGCCAGCCGAGACCGTCGCGCCAATTCTCGAAACCGCCGGCCGCAGGTGTGTCCCGATGAACGGCATAGGAGCCATCTTTCCGGCCCGATTTCCCGCCTTCGACTCGGCATCTATGGATGCGGCCATCTGCATCGATCGTATCCGGCAGTATGATGCCGCGTGCAGCGGCGGCTGCCCGGTACTGGTCGAGGTCGATCATTGCGCCGCCTCCAGCATCTCGCCATCGTGATACGCCTCAACGGCGGCCAGGAAGCCCTCGCGCTCGTCTCCGCCGCGCTGAAAAATCACATAGCAGGCGCCGCAGATTCTGTACTCAAATGCCATTGGTATCGCCGCAGAGTACGGATACAGGCGCATGTACTTGCGCGGCTTTCGCGCCAGGGTGAAGGGCTTCCGGCAGCTCGCGCAGTTCCTGTCCGGCTCGCCGATGCGCAGGTCGCCCTTGACGCCGGCAAACACGGGCAGGATGTCGCCAACGGCCTTGCCTTCGGGGATGGCTTCCAAGCGGTGCAGGCGGCTTTTCATGGCCGCTTACGCTGCAGGATCTGCGGCCGATGTAGAGCAGCGGGGCGCGGATAACTTCGCCTGCGCCCAGGCGTCGAGGTCAGCCGTCAAATAGACAGCGCGCAGACCGAAGCGCCGGTAGACCGGCCCGCCGCCGGTCGTCACCATCTTCTGCAGGGTGTTTTTTGAAACCCGCAAGCCTAATGCCGTCAAATATCCGGCAGCTTCGGTGCGGTCAAGGTATTTACTTTCCATTTTGTCGCCACACTTTCTACATAAAGTTAAAGTGTTGCGACGATAGCGGCGCGTTTAATGCGCGCCTATCGATTGCACAGAATCAGCGCAATTTGTGCAATCGAACTCCGCGCCAGGCGCGCAGGTGCTTTTGTTGTTTAGCGTCCATCTCGTTGAACCACTTGAACGCTGTGCGAAACTCAATTGGCAGGTCTTTTATCACATGCCTGATTGCAGATCCCTTGTCCATCTCGCCCTGCGCGATCAACAGGGATACGCGCATGTACAGTTTCCGCTTCGTCTCCAGATTGAGGCGACCTGTCATGCATTTCTGGTCGCTTGTCGGATAGCGGTCTCCCATGCCGAAAACGCTATGCAAGGTCTCCGACGGCTTCGCGTGCAGCTCAGAGAGCGCGGCCCGGATGCCATCAGCAAGCCAGTAGGGCAGGGGCACATTCTCATCGCAGACAACTTGCAGCGCATCGATCAGCGGCGCCTGCTTACCCGCTTGGAATTCATCGTGATGCACCCCAAGGGCCGCGCTAACCTGCGTAAGTGATCCGCCGCGAAATGAAGGCTGTCCCGCCTTGATACGCGCGCGCACCCCTGTCCGAAGAGATCGATGATAGTCCGCCCAACTTTCTTCAAGCGCGAGCAGTTCGCGCTCGTCTTGATCGTAGTCCGGGATCACATGTTTAATCAGGTCAATCATTTTGCGCCTTGTGATTAACTGCCGCGCCCATCATCAACCGACGGGCGCGGCGGGCCCAGGCCTAGACAGAACGCAACTCGCGAAGACCGTCCATGAGAGCTTCCGGCATCGGCAAAAGCCTATTCATTTGGTCGCGCACCGCGACCAACAGTGCATACATCTGCATATTCGCTTTGCGACCTTCGGCGGGATCGTTGATGTTGTATTCAAGGGTGTCGAACATCAATTGCATGTAGCTTTCCAGCAGGTTGCTGGTCTCCTCAACCACGGTAATCGACGCGTGCATGCCAGCGCCCGGCAATGCCTTGGTTTCGGCTATATTTGTTGCAGTCATGATGTGAAGCTCCTTTTCACGTTGTGATTAGGGATCGCTGGTGCTGTTTCACCGGCGGTCCCGCTTTCGCCTGAGGAGTCCGTCAGGCAGCGGTGTTGCTCTTTCTGCGCAGCTTCGTCACGCTGGCCTTTTCCGTCTGCCCCCTGAGGCCGGCCATTGCAACAGATGCGGCGCGCTCTGCCAGCGTGCTACGGGCGCGCTCGGCAAAATGGACGTAGCGCAGCGTCGTCGTGATTTGCTTGTGGCCCAGGGTCTCCATCAGCTCCACGGCTGACGCGCCGGCCATCGCCAGGTGCGTCCCGATCGAATGCCGCAGGCCGTGCAGCCCGAGTTTTTCCGGCAGCTTCGCTTCCGTCCGCACCGCCGGCCAGGCCGGCCCGAGTGACAGCGCGCCATTGCCCTTGCTTGGGCGAAAAACGTAATCATCAGGCTTGCCTGCAGGTTGCCGGGCGATGATCGCCTGCGCCTCGGTAGGCAGGGCGATGATGCGCGGCTTGCCGGTCCGGTGCCCCGTCTTGTGTGCCTTCGGTGGCAGCGTAATCAAACCGCTTTTCAAATCCACCCATTGCCAGCGCAGGCCGGTTGCTTCGCCACGTCGCGCCCCGGTCAAGGCAATGAACCTGATCGCATCGGCAGCAGCAGGTCGGATGCGCTTTTCGTTCTCCATTTTCTGCAGAGTATCGAACAAGCGACCATAGTCCTTGGCGTTGTCGAGTATGGTGTCGCGCGTGCCCGTGCCGCCGCACTTCATCTTCGCGGCCGGGTTGCTCTTGGCGAAACCGTTTTCCATCGCCCATGAGTAAGCGACAGAGAGCAGCAGGACGCTCTTGTTCGCCGTCCCTTCGCCTCCTGTGACCTTGGCCAGGCCACGGGCTACCGTCTTCACCCTGCAGGCCGTCTTGCCCTCTTTGATGGCGCGGTGTGCCCTCTTGACTTGATCGGCAGTCAGGACGCCGGCAAATTCCTTGCCGAGCAGCGGGCGCAGGTGGCGCTCGATGCGGCCCCGGTCAGTTGCTTGGGTTGTTTCGGCGTTGCTGGCGAACTTTTCCGACTTCACATACATGTCCAGAAGTTCGTTCACCGTGATGGCATTTCGCCGCGCCTTCTTTTCGCCCATCGGGTCGCGGCCGTCGCGTACTTCATGCTCCCGATCCTTGGCTATCTTGCGCGCCTGGTCGGCAGTCAATGAGTCGGAGAACTTGCCGATGGTGCAGCGCCTGGTTTTGCCCTCGGGCGTCCGGTACTGATAGACGAAAGTTTTGGTCCCGGTCGGGGAGATCTTCAACCCAAATCCCTTGGTTTCGATATCCCATACGAACCTGTCTTTTTCGCCAGGCAGCTCCCGGTCCACGGTCGTCTTCGTCAGCTTCGTCATAGTCCGGCTCTCGAAAAGTAAGCATATAGTAAGCAGGAGAGGGTTAAAAAGAGTAACAAATACTCCTGACTACCGGACTAATAGTAAGGCTAAAACGCAGGTATATCAAGGAAAAGGTAAGCGTTTTATTTTTCTAGTAAGCAAGGGTTAGAGGGGTTGAGCTGGATTGTGATTCCGGTTGTCGTGGGTTCGAGCCCCATCGGTCACCCCACCCGAATTTGAAACGGAGCCTGCGGGCTCCGTTTTTTTATGTCCCCGACGGTTACGTCGGGGACGGTATCCAGGCGATATGTCCCCGACGGTTACGTCGGGGACGGTATCCAGGCGATATGTCCCCGACGGTTACATCGGGGACGGTATCCAGGCGATATGTCCCCGGCGTCCTGCCGGCGACGGTATCCCAGGCCGTCCATCCAGGCGCAGCTTCCCTTTCGCCCTGGTACCCCAGCCGCAATTGCGCAATGGGTGGATTTTTACGTACCATCGCCTACCATTAGGAACAGTCGCCGCGCGCGAATTGCCGTGGTTGCCACGGTAGTGCTTTCTGGTCGCGTCGCCGGTCCGATCGCATCGCCATAGCCCTCCTGGAGGTTCCATGCTCAAGCTGAACGTGAATGGCAAGCTGCATCAGGTCGATGTCGAGCCGGACATGCCCCTGCTGTGGGTGTTGCGTGACCACCTGGGCCTGCTCGGCACCAAATACGCCTGCGGCGTGGC
>Ga0172379_10010648_pt1 | contig 11089 bp, 11 predicted proteins | sample GrowelOW334metaG_FD_119756 | JGI IMG/M metagenome (GOLD analysis project Ga0172379, IMG submission 119756) | Groundwater microbial communities from an aquifer near a municipal landfill in Southern Ontario, Canada - Groundwater well OW334 metaG | ecosystem: Environmental > Aquatic > Deep... | reverse complement strand
TCCTCGCTTCAGTCGGCTGCGGACACGATCAAACAGACCGACGTCAGCGCTCCATACAGCGTCGCGGACGCCGAAGACGCGGTGGAAAACGCGATGCTCGCGCTCACGGTCGCTGAGGACGATCTGGCGGACCTTCTTGACGGAGCGGAGGCGGATGACGTCGCGGACGCGCGGGAAAACGTCGAGGAGAAACGACAGCAACTTGCCGATTTGGAGGCCGGAACGGACGCGCTCGAGCTGAAATCCCAGCGGCTGTCCGTGCAGGAGCGTCAGAATTCCCTGAATGACGCGCTGGAGGAATATGCCAAATACGTGGTTCGCGCGCCCATTTCCGGAACCGTTGCCAGCGTGGGCGTATATCGCGGCCAGAGCGCATCGTCAGGAACTTCGATCGCGACGATCGTCGCGGACCAGCTGGTCGCCTCGATCGCGCTGAACGAAGTCGACGTGGCCAGCGTGGACGTCGGGGACAAGGTGACGGCAACGTTCGACGCCATCGAGGACCTGGCGCTGACCGGATCCGTCGCGGAGATCGATTCGATCGGAACGGTCTCCTCCGGGGTCGTCAGTTATGGGGTGTTGGTCCGCTTCGACATGCAGGACGAGCGCGTGCGTTCCGGGATGAGCGTCAGCGCCGTCGTTGCCACCGACGTCTTGCAAAACGCGGTGATCGTGCCGAGTTCCGCCGTAAAGGCCGCAGGAGGCACCTCGTACGTCGAGGTGCTCGACGGCGTCGACGCGTCCGCTGTTTCTGCACAGGGAGTGACGTCGGACACGGCTCCGCGGCGGGTCGCCGTCGAAGTCGGCATGTCCAATGACACGGAAACGGAAATAATTTCCGGGTTAACCGACGGCGAATACGTTGTTACCCGCACGATCGCAGGTTCGGAAGCGAGCACGACAAAGGCGACCTCGTCTTCGTCGTCGGCCGCAAGCCTGCTTGGCGGCACGGGAACGGGCGGGCCTCCCGGCGAAATGCCGCATTAAAATCCTATGATTGAAGTTCATGACATCACGAAGACGTACGTGACCGGCGCGGAGTCGTTCCAGGCGCTTCGCGGCGCGAGCTTTTCGATTGAGGACGGGGAATTCGTTGCTATTATGGGACCTTCGGGTTCCGGAAAGTCCACGCTCATGCACATCCTTGGCGCGCTGGATACGCCGACGAGCGGAACGTATTTTTTGAATGGAAAAGACGTTTCGACGCTCAGCGAGGACGAGCTTGCCGACATTCGTCTCGGGCATATCGGGTTCGTATTCCAGTCGTTCAACCTGCTTCCGCGCACGACCGTGCTACGAAACGTGGTGCTTCCATTGGTCTACGGCGGGGTGGAAAAGCTTGACCGTGAGGAACGCGCCAAGCGCGCGCTCGTCTCCGCTGGCTTGGACGAATCGCATTTTGACCATCTTTCAAACCAGCTTTCCGGCGGACAGATCCAGCGCGTGGCCATCGCGCGCGCCCTCGTGAACGATCCGACCCTCATTCTTGCCGATGAGCCCACGGGTAACCTTGACTCAAAGACGGGAGAGATTGTCCTTGGGACATTCCAACGGTTAAATCAGGAATTTAAGCGCACGGTCATCCTGATCACGCATGAGCCGGACGTCGCCGAGCATGCGGATCGGATCATCCTCATTAAGGACGGGCTGATCGTGAGCGACACGAGGACGCATGCGAAAAAATGCGCAAGAACGGCCATATGAAGATCGAAGACCTTTTGGAAGAGACATTTTTGGCGCTTTCGGGAAACAAGGCACGTTCCGGCCTGACCATGCTCGGAATCGTCATTGGGGTCGCCTCGGTCATCGCGATGGTGTCCATCGGCCAGGGCACGCAACATTCGGTCCAGTCGAGCATCGAGTCGATCGGATCGAATCTCGTCCAGGTGATGCCGGGCGCCCAACGGTCGTTCGGGGGCGGGGTAAGCGGCGGACGCGGCTCGGCACAAACGCTGACGCTTGAGGATGCGAACGCGATTGCGGAACAAGTGGCCGGAGTGAGCGCGGTCGCGTCGGAAGCGTCGTCGCGCTACCAGGTGACGACAAAGGGCGCGAACACCAACACGTCCGTCGTCGGCACGACCGCCAGCTATCCGGTCGTGCGAAACGTCGAAATCGCGATCGGGACATTCGTGTCGGACCAGCAGTCGGCGAGCCTGGCAAAGGTCGCGGTACTGGGACCGACGGTTCGTGACGATCTGTTCGGGGAGGACGCGGACGCGATCGGGGAGACGATTCGCGTGAACGGCATTCCGTTTACGGTCATCGGAGTCACGGCGGAAAAGGGCGGAACCGGTTTTGGGAGTCAGGACGACATGGTTTTCGTTCCATTGAAGACCGCGCAGCGCTTTTTGTCGGGCAATGACTACGTGTCGACGATTAGTGTGCAGGGAGAGGATTCCGAATCGCTCAGTGACATGCAGGCGGAGATAACTAATCTTCTTCTCAGCCGTCATGGCATTGTCGATGCGGCATCCGCGGATTTCAGCACTATCAACCAGGCGGACATCGTCGCGACCGCGTCGAGTGTCACGGGAACGCTGACAGCCCTTCTTGCTGCGGTGGCCGGCATCTCGCTTGTCGTCGGTGGGATCGGCATCATGAACATGATGTTGACGACCGTGACGGAACGCACGAGGGAGATTGGTCTGCGCAAGGCGATCGGCGCGAAACGAAACGAGATCAGCGCGCAGTTTCTCTCGGAGTCGGTGTTCCTGACGCTCATTGGCGGCGGGATCGGCATCGCGCTTGGCATCGGAGTTTCGTTCGGGGTATCCGCGCTCGGGATCATCGAAACGAGCGTGTCCGTCGCGTCCATTTTGCTCGCGTTCGGCGTTTCCGCCGTGATCGGCATCATCTTCGGATATTATCCGGCGCGGCGCGCGGCCGGTCTCAATCCGATCGTCGCCCTTCGATTCGAATAATTCATTTCCATGAAGAGCCTATGAAAAAATACGTCATTCCAGTCATCGTCGGAGGAGTCGTTCTGATCGTCGCCGGATTTTTCGGCGGAATGGCCGTTTCGAAGCGCGCGGTGCCGGGCGGTCCGGGAGGCGATTCGTTCCCCTTTGGAGGAGCCCTGCCCATGGAAGGATCAGACGCGGCGCGGGGAGGTGGCATGACGCGCGGGGGCGGCGGGGTAAACGGAGGAGAAATTCTATTCATCGCCGACGGAAGCCTCACGATTAAGCTTCCCGACGGCGGATCGAAGACCGTCTACGTTTCGGGCGCGACGACCGTCACCGAATCCGTGGCCGGTTCCGTGGCCGACCTGTCAGTCGGGAACCAGGTGGCAGTGACGGGAACCGCGAACGATGACGGGAGCATGACGGCAACGATGATTGATGTGCGTCCGACCGCGGCTGATCGCGCGCAGGAATAACGCTCCGCAATTTTAGAAAAAAGCGGCCCTGGCTGGGCCGCTTTTGGCGTTCGTGTAAAAAAAGAACGCGTTAGGATTTTGATTTCGGAGCGACCGGAAGCTCGAACCAGAAAGTGCTCCCCTTTTTTTCCGTCGAGGAAAATCCGATCGTTCCATGATGCGCGTCGATGTAGCATTTTGAGATGAAGAGCCCGAGGCCGGAGGCGTTCGGCCTCATGGTCGCCGCGTTTGTTCCGCGATAGAACCGTTCGAAAACGTGCGGTTGGTCATGGGATGGAATACCGATTCCCGTGTCTGAAACCTCAAACCGGACGTTCCCGTTCTTCGCGTAATACGCGACGACGATATTGCCCTTGTCTTTCGTATAGGCAATGGCGTTGTCGATCATTCGTGAGATGACATTTTGAATTTTCGCCACGTCGATTCGAACGGAGGGAAGGGAAGTCTTCGGCGTGGTGATCTTGTGGGTAATTTGCTTGAGCGTGCCCGCGATCAGCGCTTCTTCGCAGGCCGATTGAATAATCTCGGCGGCATCCATGGTTTCCAGATTCAAGGTGAGCCGCTTTTCTTCGATATCCATGGCGACCATGAGGTCCTCGATTCTGGAAATGACTTCGCTGTTCGCCTCATACATCCCCCGCAAGAGTATTTCCTGTTCCGGAGGGACCATTCCGCGCTTTCGTTCGAGCAGGGACTCCAGGCTCCATCGAATGACGCTGAGCGGCGTGCGCAGCTGGTGGGAAACAATTCGAATGAATGTGGTTTTCAGCAGGTCGATATCCATTACCCGCTTCTCGATTTCTTTGCGCGCGCGCAGCGTTGCGATGCCGAAGGCCAAGTCGTTAGACATTTCCTCGAGGATCGCAATTTCTTGGGCGTTGAATGCATCTGTTTCGGCCGCATAAATGCCAATGACGCCGATGACTTGCCCTTCATTGCCGAGCGGAAGTGCAATGATTGATTGGTATCCGAATTTACGGGCATCCTTGCGCCAAGGGGTCATTGAGGGGTCGTTTGCAATGTCACGGGCGACAACGGGTTGCCTGGTGCGGATTGCCTTGCCTCCCGGGCCTTGTCCGCGTTTGGTGTCCGCCCAAGTGATCCTGGCGGACATGACGTATTTCTCACCGAAGCCCGCATGGGCAACCGGACGTACTGTTTTGTCTTTGTCGCGTTCGGCGAATCCCACCCAGGCAAGACGGTAGCCGCCCGCCTTCACCATGATTTGGCACACCTTTTTTAACAATCGATTCTCATCCGTCACGCGAACCAATGCCTGGTTGATTTCGTTTATCATCCGCAAGGAACGGTTCAGCCGCGCAAGTTCTCGTTGGATCCGTTTGAATTCGGTGATGTCCGTCGCGACGGAGAGAATGTGCGTCTTGTTTTGAAAGACAACGGTCCTGGCCGAATCGGAGACGGTTAGCAGCGTCCCGTCCTTGCGTCGAAGCGTAGTTTCAAAATTGGTGACCTCCCCGTACTTTTTTAAATGTCTTGCAAATCTGACACGATCCGTCGGATTGGCCCAGATGGCGAGCCCCCCCGTAGTTTTTCCAAGGGATTCGGCTCGCGAATAACCCAACATCTTCGTATAGCCCTCATTGACCTCAACGATCGTGCCGTCGTCGATTTGGGTGATGGCCAAAAGGTTCGGCGACGCGTGGAAGGCGGCGGTGAACTTGTCTTCGAATTCCTTCAACTTCTCTTTGGTACGTTTATACTTCACTCCGTTTTCGATCGGCGAAAACCCTCGGGCCTTCGAATGGCCGGCCATTTTTTCTTTTATAACCACCCTAGTCTTCATATGGAGAAAGTATACCAGAAAATATTATGACGGGGGGGGTGTCACAGCAATGGCAATCTGGATAAAAAAAAGAACGCGTCACGTTTCGTCGTGACGCGTCAGTCGAATGTTAGTTGCCCGCGGGCGGGTCGGCCGGAGGCGCGGGCGGCATTCCGGTGGGAGGAGCGCTCGGCTGCGGCATGCTGAGAAAGATCTGGAACGCGCGCCAGTCGAGCAGGGCGCGGGCGTCCGGCCCCCGGTTGCTCTGCAGGTATTCGTCCACCACGATCTTGAGCGCCGCGCGGCGCATCGGATCCACCGTGAGCTGCTCGATGAAGATCAGGCCGCGCTTGTGTACTTCCTCCCAGTCGGTCTGGGTCGGGAGGCTGGTTCCAAGCAGCTCGCTCATGTCATTCGTGATCTCGGTCACCCCTTCGACGATGGTGAAGACGGTGTTGTACTTGGTTCGTGCCGCGATGCGCCACGCGGTTGGATCAGTCACGTACGTGCTGGTCCAGGCGTTCGCGGCCATGTCCATGAATGCCCTGGAGTAGTGCCCTGCTTCGGGGAACGAACCGGAGATCGGCGGGATTCGATCGACAAGCTCTTCCGGGTTCGAAGGCGGGGGAGGCAGCATGGCCGCGGCCTCTGCTGACTCGTCGTCGCATTCGGTGAAAACCTCTCCGTTGCAGGCGAGCGAGGCCGCGTCCCATTCGGTCTCTACGGCATCGAGGACGTCCACGGCATCGGGATCCGTCGGATCCAGGCGCGTGAACACGAGATCGTTGAGGCCGAGCGGATTGCATGCCAGGGTGCCGGAGTACCCGTCGTAGGCCGGATCGCGGCTAAAGTCCACGTACATAGTGTCCGGAACCACGGGATCGATGTACGCCCACGCCACGGCGAGCAACACATCCTCGCAGGTGCCGTCCGCCGACGGGGCGTCGGAATGGATCTCGATGGAGGTCCATCCGTTGTCCGTGGCAGAAGCCACCGCGAAGCGGTAGCCGTCGGTCGGAGAAAGAACGTCCTCGTAGGCGGCCGTCACTCCGTTTGAGGAGATGATATCTCCATTGGCGGAGAAGATTCCGAGGGCGTTGCCCGCGTCCCCGGTGCCGGGAAATCCGAAGAAGAACGTGAATCCGTTCGCGACGTCCGTCGAACAGGTGATCCCGTCGGCAGTCGCATCGGAAACGATATCGACCTCGAGGGTGGAAGCCCAGACGCCGATGAGGTTTTCGGCGCACACCGTCGCGCCGACGCCCTCGCCTCCCTCGCAGGTGTCATCGTACTGGGTATCGCTCAGCCCGTCGGGGCAGGCGATCCAGTCCACGGACATGTCGCTGTAGTCGGGGGTTGCGTAATCGCCAAGGCCGGGGAAGTAGTATCCGGCGTTGTGGCAGTCGGCGAGCGCGGTACAATTTCCTCCGCCGTACTTGGTGTAGACCACCTGCTCGAGTTCGCAACAGCAGAACTCGTAGTCCGCTTCGTCGGGGTCGATTTCGGCATCGCAGGTCGGATCGTAGTAGGCGCACCCGTTTAGGGACATGGGGAACGCAAGGATGAGAAGGAATGGGAAAAGCAGACGCATTTATATCTCCATGGTTTTGCATTCTGAATTTCATGGCGCATGCCTTGAAGCCCAGGAAGCATCGGAAGGATGGGCTTCATCACTGTTTTTGTCAAGGCATATTGCTTGAGGAGACGCGGATCGTCTGGTATTCTTAGCTCGATATGAAACGCATTCCCTCCTCTTATTATTTGTACGCGGCCGCCGGTCTCGCGGTTGTCGCGCTGTTTGTCGCCATCGTCGCAAATGGCGTGAAATCAGGCGCCCCGTCCGTTTATGATGGATTTGCTCAGTGTCTGGCTGAGAAAGGTGCAAAGATGTACGGCACCTGGTGGTGCCCGCATTGCTTGAACCAAAAGAAGCTGTTCGGGAGCGCGTTCGAATTCGTGAACTACGTCGAGTGTTCCCCCGGAGGAAGCAAGGTCATTTCGCAGGAATGCGTTGACGACGGCGTGGTGAAGGGGGTTCCCGCGTGGAAATTTTCGGATGGGACATGGGCGAGCGGCGAGCAGTCCCTCGAGTCGTTGGCCGATAAAACCTCTTGTCCGCTCCTGGATTCCGGCGCGAATCCCGAATCGTAACCTATGAACCGTCGATTCCTGTTTCTCATCATCGCGCTGTCGATCGTCGGCTTTGGCATTTCCGGCTATTCTTTGGCGCATCATGCGTCGTTCGTTTCCGGCGCCCTGTGCAACCTCAACGCGACGTTTAACTGCGATATCGTTAATCGCGGCCCGTTTTCCGAGCTGTTTGGCGTTCCAGTGGCGCTCATCGGGCTCGTCGGGTACGGATTTCTCATCGCGGGAGCCGGGATGTGTCTCAAGCGCCCGGAAGATGTTGCGGCACGCACGTTCTTGCTGCTCGCGGCCTCGGGCGGCCTTGCGTTCAGCGCGTATCTTACGGGCCTCGAAACATTCGTTCTGAAAACCTGGTGCCTTCTTTGCCTGACTTCGCAGATTTCAATCATCGGAATTTTTGCGGCGAGCCTCTATCTGCGCGCGATCGCGCGAAAAAAATAACGTATGGACGAAATCGCATGGACGACGGATGAGCGGCGCGTTCTTCGGTCCCTGCGCACGCCGAGGAGGATCCAGGATTTTCTAAACGAGCTTCCGCAAAATCACGAGCCGGACGGCGATACTTGCTTTTCGCCGCGGCTCGTTTTACGTCATGGCCGCGCGCACTGCATGGAAGGAGCTATGCTTGCCGCCGCCGCGCTGCGGCTTGCGGGCGAACGTCCGCTGCTGCTCGATCTCACGACGACCGCCGACGACCAGGACCACGTGGTCGCCCTGTTTCGGTGGAACGGGTGCTGGGGCGCGATTTCCAAGACGAACCATGCGGTTTTGCGGTATCGCGAGCCCGTTTACCGAACGATCCGCGAGCTCGCCATGTCGTATTTCCATGAGTACTTCCTGCAGTCGAACGGCGAGAAGACTCTTCGGTCATTCGCGGGTCCGGTGAATCTCGTTCGGTTTGACCGAAAAGGGTGGATGACGAGCGAGGATGAGGTTTGGTACGTGCCGGAGTATTTGTGCGAGATCCGGCATACGGCCATCGTGAGTCGCGCGCAGATCGCTCGCCTGCGTCCAGCGGACGAGGTTGAACGCCGGCTTGGGGGTATCGTCGAGTGGAAGGACGGGCAGCGAATTGTCAGTTGAACGCAACCCTGCTAGATTCAAGGTATATGGAACATGATGATTCCAACCGGCAGCAGCCGCGCGTCTATCGAAACGGACCGTTCAATTGCTATGGCATGCCGGAAAAACGCTTCTGGCGCATCGTATTCACGGTCGCGTCCCTCACGCTGGTTTTTGTGGTTTCGACCGTCGTCTTGGTCGAGATGTAGGGGCCGTGCTATAATCGGTTCGGCTTATGAAAGTTATCCTTATGACCGACGTGAAGGCATTGGGTCGGCGCGGTGAAGTCGTCAACGTTTCCGACGGCTACGCGCTGAACTTTTTGTTCCCGCAGAACCTTGGGGTCCAAGCCACCGCGCAGGCGATCCAGCGCATGCGCGACCAGGAGGCGAAAGTCCTTCGCGTGAGCAAGAAGGACGAGACGGAATCGCGCAAACTCGCCTCCCGTCTCGACGGGCACGAGCTTGTCCTGCAGGAAAAGGCAAACGAGAGCGGCACGCTTTTCGCTTCGGTCAATGCGAAGTCGGTTGCCGCCGGCTTGAAGAAGGCCGGATTCAACGTCGCCGCGGATCAGATCGAAATGGAGCCCATGAAGGAACCGGGCGAGCGCGACGTGCTCGTCAACCTTCCGAACGGCTTCGAAGCCACCATAAAAATTATCGTCGAATCAAAATAATCCGGGGACGTTCGTCTCCGGTTTTACTATGCCCAAATACATCTTTATTTCCGGCGGCGTCATTTCGGGTCTCGGCAAGGGAATCACGTCCGCGTCGCTTTCCGCCATCCTTCAGTCCAAGGGGTATCGCGTGTCGCCGATGAAGGTGGACATGTATCTCAACCAGGATGCCGGAACCATTCGGCCGGCGGAGCATGGCGAGGTGTTCGTGACCGTGGACGGGCTTGAGACGGATCAGGATCTCGGCAATTATGAACGGTTTATCGGCCGCGAGCTCCATCGAGTGAATTATCTCACGACCGGCCAGGTCTATGCGGAGGTTTTGCGCAAGGAGCGAGCGTTCGAATACGAGGGCGAGGACGTGGAGGCCATTCCGCACGTGACCGATGAGATCATTCGCCGGTTTGAGGAGGCTGGGAAAGGCGCCGACATCGTCATCGTGGAACTTGGCGGCACGGTCGGCGAGTATCAGAACGGCATTTTCTTCGAGGCGACGCGCATCATGAAGACGCGTCGGCCGAAGGACGTGGTACAGATTCACGTCGCCTACCTTCCGGTGCCGGGGAATCTCGGCGAAATGAAGACCAAGCCGGTGCAGCAAAGCGTGCGCATGTTGAATTCCATGGGGATTCAGGCCGATTTTGTCGTGGGTCGCAGCGAGCAGCCCATGGACGAGAAGCGCAAGGAACGCATCGCTCTGTTTTGCAACATCGCGAAGAAGGAGGTGATTTCGAATCCGAACGTCGCGTCCATTTATGAAATTCCACTCATCCTCGAGGGGCAGAAGTTCGGCGACATGGTGCTCAAGAAGCTCGGCCTTGCGAACCGTCCGTCAAAGCTCAAGCCGTGGAAGGACCTCATGTCGAAGATCCATCGCATTGACAAGGAATTGAAGATCGCGATCGTCGGAAAATATTTCGCGACCGGAAGCTTCGTGCTGTCCGACGCGTATATTTCCGTCATCGAGTCCATCAAGCACGCTTCATGGGCGGTCGGTCGCAAGCCGGTGCTCACGTGGATCGACTCGATCAACATAGAAAAGAACGGAACGGATTGCCTGAAGGGTTTTGACGGCATCGTCGCTCCCGGCGGTTGGGGAAGCCGTGGAACGGAGGGGATTATCTCCGCCGTGCAGTTTGCACGGGAAAATAAAATTCCATATTTCGGACTCTGTTACGGATTGCAGCTCGCGACCGTCGAATTTGCGCGCAACGTGTTGGGACTCGAGGGCGCGAACAGCGTTGAGGCCAATCCAAAAACGAAATTCCCGATCATCCACGTCATGCCGGATCAGGAAAAGAACCTGCTTGAGCGCAATTACGGCGGAACAAGCCGAATGGGAGCGTGGGACTGCAAGCTTCTTCCGGGAACGATCAGCCGAAAGGCCTACGGAAAGGAAATGATTTCCGAACGTCACCGCCATCGGTACGAATACAACAACGCCTTTCGCGAGCAGCTCGTTGCCGCGGGCTTGCAGGTCGCGGGAACCACGCCGGACGGCCAGCTCGTCGAAATCATCGAGCTCAAGAACCATCCGTTCTTCGTGGGCGTGCAGTTCCATCCGGAATTCCAGTCGTCGCCCTTGAAGCCGCATCCGTTGTTCCTCGCGTTCGCGAAGGCCGCGGCGCGTTGACAAAAACCTTCGAACCTGCGATTCTACGAACCTTACGCACCTAACGCATTTGTCCTCGCACGCATATGTCCTACCCCATCATCCCGCTTACCCCAGGCAAGGAGGCCGCCGTCGGTTTTTGGCACCCATGGATTTTTTCAGGAGCCATTGCCAAGATTCCGGAAGGAATCACGCACGGCGATCTCGTGCACGTCTCTGATCGCCAAGGGAACATCATCGGAACCGGCACGTTCTCGAACAAGAGCTCGATCGCGGTGCGCGTGTTCGAATTTCGCGAGGCCATGATCGACCGCGGGTGGTTCGTCGCGAAGCTCCGCGCGGCATCGGAACGCCGCAAGGTCACGGTCGCGAAGGATACGACCGCGTATCGCGTCGCGTTCGGCGAGGCCGACGGGATTCCGGGGC
>Ga0172379_10010647_pt1 | contig 11089 bp, 10 predicted proteins | sample GrowelOW334metaG_FD_119756 | JGI IMG/M metagenome (GOLD analysis project Ga0172379, IMG submission 119756) | Groundwater microbial communities from an aquifer near a municipal landfill in Southern Ontario, Canada - Groundwater well OW334 metaG | ecosystem: Environmental > Aquatic > Deep... | reverse complement strand
TCTGTTCACCACCACCATATGGATGGTCAACCGGGTTCTGAGCCGAGCCGCGAACAGTCGGACGAATACCCATCCAGCGCGTTCGGCCAGCTTTACCGATATTGACCAAGCGAGATTCTTCATTGGAAACTGCTCCGATTGAAGCCCAGGCGTCCTCATGAATCTTATGGACTTCGGTCGACGGCAGCTTGACGTGTGTATAACCAGCATCATTGGCAACAACTTGGCCAAAGGAACCGGCCGAGCGGACCAGCTTAGCCCCGGAATTAGGCTTAACTTCAATATTATAAATATAAGTACCAACCGGAATCTTGCGGAGAGGCAGACGGTTACCAACTTCGATGGGGGCATTCTCGGAAACAAGAAAAGAATTACCAACCTTCATGGTCTTAGGAAGAAGAACGTAGCGCTTGGCACCATCTTTGTAATTCACGATGCCGATATAGCCTGTTCGGAAAGGATCGTACTCAACGGTTTTAACCGTAGCAATAATGTCTTTCTTATCATACATAAAATCAATCTCGCGGTAGAGCTTCTTGTGTCCCCCGCCCTTGTGGCGAACGGTAATCCGACCAAAGGCATTCCGGCCCATGTCGCGCTTCATACCATGAGTCAGGGACTTGGTCGGTTCGCTTGCCGTCAAATATTCTTTGAACGGCAAAACCGTCATATGCCTTCTTGATTTGCTTGTTGGTCTGAATGATTTCATGTTTTTTCCTGTCATTCCCGCGAAGGCGGGAATCCATGTGATTTAATTTAGTTAGACAAAATCAATTTTCTCGCCAGCCTTGAGGCTGATCACGGCCTTGCGCATGCCAGCTACCGTCCCCCTCCGTCCTTTGACGAAAACATTCTTGATCGGGGTATTGATAACAGCAATCTTGGCCGGATGGAATTTGTAGAGAGCCTGGAAAGCCTTGGCGATCGAAGTTTTGCTGGCGTTTTTGGTTACCTCGAAAGTATAGACTCCGTTTTGACTCAAAAGACCAGACTTCTCAGTTACCCGAGGGCGAATAATAACTGAAGCAGCGTGAGATGAAGAGCCAGCCCCGACAACTGGAGAAACAATCTTGGTTCCAACGGCTTTGACCGGAGACTTCTCGGTTACAGCCTTGCTTGAAGTTTTTTTGACGGATTTATTGGGCAAGCCTTTAGCTGCCGAGGCGCTTTGCTCGAGCTTCTCATCTTTTCTTTTTTTGAATCCGAAGATAGCCATGTTAGTTTATTTATCGTTTTTAGCAGTCAAAGCTTTAAGAGATAACTCCGGATTGGCGATGATAAGATAAGTGCTATTCAGGATTGAAACAGGGTTAATGTTGCGGAATTCTTCAACGGAAACATTGCCGAAATTACGGAAGCTCTTCTCGACATTGACGGCTTTCTTGTCCGTAGCAATGATCGCGGCATTAACCTTCTTCATGGCCAGTTTTTCATAGCCCTTGATCTTGGCTAGAGAGAGAATGACGTTCCTGGCATCCTTGGACTTTGGCGTAGCGAAATCAAAAGTATCAACAAAGAGAATTTCTCCTTCCTTGTATTTCTTGGAAAGAATTGCAAGGAGCGCCTTGGCCTTGGCTTTCTTGTTGATCTTGCGCTCAAAATTCTGGGTATTCCTAGGACCATGGGCAACACCACCGCCAACCCAGATTGGAGACCTGGTTGAACCATGGCGAGCCTGGCCGGTTCCCTTCTGCTTCCACGGTTTCTTGCCGCCACCTCGAACTTCGCCGCGAGTCTTGGTATGGGCGATATTGGTGCGGGAATTGGAATTCATCAAGCGGACAATCTCGTGAACCAAGTCGGCATTCCAAGGAACACCAAAAACCGATTCCGGCAGATTGATCTTGCCTGAAATTTTACCGTCCTGACTATAAATATTGGCTTCCATGAAAGAAAATAGGTCGCAAAGATCCCCACTGGGACTCAAAACGAGCGTGAAAGCATCTTAACAGAGGGCTCTGTTGAAGTCAATGATTAAGCGTGTCCGTAGCTGATTTTATTCTTTTTTTATCACTTTTTTATTTGGATTTCATTTCGGTTTGATACATTCAGTTCATGATTGATAAATGGGCAGATTTCATTAAAAGAATGAAGAAAAAATATTTTGATATTGGTCAGATCGCCTGCCCGGCTTTTCCGAATGAGATGATACGATTCGATGAGCGTGGGTTCAATCATTTGATAATGAAGAATGGTAAATACAGATCTAAAGCGGATCAATTAAGAAGGCTAGAACAAATACACATCATTCCAAACATTCTTTACTCACACGCAACATTTGATATGTATAAAAAAGTAGCCGAAGTTTCCTATTGGGCATTCATTCAGAAAACAGAAATGAAAATGATCAAGGTGATTGTAAGAAAAATCCTCAATGGCAAACTACACTTCTACAGCGTCATGACTAAGGACTTGCCTAAAAGCACACAAGCCCCGGAAAAGGGCTTGTTATAGTACCCGCCGCCAGCTTCAGTGCCGAACTGACCATCTTGGGTGTGCGAACCCAATGGCCGCGAGATATTACTATATTAATGTTATCAGAAATATTATTTCAGTCAATCGGCTAAGAATAGACATTAGCATAATCACAACCTGACCACCTCCTCTTCCTTAACTGAAAACTTCACAGCCAAGACTGCACCAGCAACCATCACGAACATTCCTATCCCCCAAGCAATCGACGAAAAGAGATGAGTGTATTGCAAGGTGTGGGTCATCCAGAGAAGATTGTTCCAATCGTGCATCGAGCTGTCGCCGCCGAGAAGAGGCAACTTCATAACCACGGCATCGGCCATATAAAACGAGACATTAACGATATTGTAACCAACCCACATAAGAAGAATCGAGGATGAATAATAGTCACGTCGAAGAATGAAGTAACCGCAAAAAATAGCGGGAATGAGGATCTGATTTAGCGAACCGCCCAAAAAAGTTACAAACTCCCCAAAAAACATAAAAATCCAATGTCCTGCTTCGTGGATAAGAAGGTCAACATTGTCGATGAAATGGCCGAAGGTTGGTGTGGCCGCACAGCGGAAAAAATACCAAGCAATGAGGAGTGCGGCAGCAAGTTTCCAATAATTTATCTTTTTCGAGAGTTTATTCATGGTTTTGTGTCATTCCCGCGAAGGCGGGAATCCAGGATAAGATCAAATTGCAAAGTTCAAATGACAAATCAAATCCAAAGCCCAAATATCAAAGCGTTTTGAGCTTTGGATTTTGACATTGATTTGATCTTTGGGCTTTGAAATTTGGATTTCTGTGTCCTTCATTTTAATCCTGGATTCCCGCCTTCGCGGGAACGACATCGCAACTCTACTCATACCTCAACGCTTCTATTGGACTCTTCTTCGAAGCTTGGCTAGCTGGATAACCGCCGAAAATAAGACCGATCAAAGCTGAGACTCCCAGACCCAAACCCGCTCCGCCCCACGGGAAAACGAAAGACCAGTTGACGCCGAGACCCTGTGAAAGAACTAGAGCCGCTCCGAAAGCCAGAGAAGCCCCGAGAATTATACCAATTATTCCGCCAATAGCCGTCAGAAGAACAGCTTCCAATAGGAATTGAGAGAGTATATCTCGATCGGTCGCCCCCAAAGCCTTGCGCAAACCAATCTCCCTGGTCCTTTCTGTAACCGCCACGAGCATTATATTCATAATTCCCACTCCCCCAACGAAAAGAGCGATTGAGGCTACCGCCACCAGGAAGTAAGTCAATGCGTTCGTAATAGTCGAAAGTCGATTGGCCAGATCTTGCTGGGTCTGAACGGTAAAGTCGTCTTTGGCCGGATCGGTAATACCGTGAGCTTCCCTTAAGGTAATATTTATATCCTCGGCGGTCACCGCTACGGCATCATCCGATACAGCCTGAATAATAAGCCGGTTAAAATATTTCTTGCCGATAATATATTCCTGGGCGGTCGTATATGGTACCAGGACCATATCGTCAAAATTGAAAAGTGAACCTCCTCCGGTTTCCGGCAAAATCCCTATAACTTTGAAATTGCGGCCTTTGATCTTGACCTTATTACCTAAAGCTTCCTCCTCATTGAAAAGCTTTGTTTTGACTTTGGAACCCAAAACAACCACGTCGCTTCTCGACAAGACATCATCCTGATTAAAAAACTCTCCGCGCGGGTGAAGATCGAAAATTTCGGCCATAAGCTCGGTTGCTCCAAAAACAGAAACTTGATAAGCATTGGAACCATAAGATGCCGAGCCGGCCCCAAAGACCGTAGGCATTATCGACTTCAAACCCGGCACATTGGTTTTATTCTTTAGGTAGACAAGGTCTTTTTCTTTGAGCGAATCGCTAAAAAGGGCCGTCACATCGGAAGGACTAGTCGGCTCCCGGCCGGGAATAACGGCAATTGTATTGGTACCCAAACCCTGGACTTGGCCCAAGATCAAAGCCTGGGCTCCGGCACCCAAAGAAACCACCAGCATTATCGCAGTAATTCCAATAACAATTCCCAGGATTGTTAAGGCCGACCGCGAGCGATTGGTCGTAAGTCCGGTTAAAGCAGTTTTGAGAGTGTGTTTCCAGGTCATGAGTTAAGTTAAAAATTAAAAGGCAAAAGGCAAAAGTGAAAGTTTAAAGGCAAAAATAACTTACAAAATGGCCTTGATAGATAATACTTTTTATTTTTTGACTTTAACTTTTGCATTTTAACTTTTGCCTTTTGCCTTACTTTACAAACTCATCGTTCGCACTCAGCCTCTTCTTAACTTTCTCGTCGCTCTCGATCACCCCATCCATTAATCTAATAATTCTCTCGGCATGCTCGGCTGTCGAGGTTTCGTGGGTGATAAGGACGATCGTCTTACCATGTTCTTCATTCAAATGCTGGATAATGGCCATGACATTCTTGCCGGATTTGGAATCAAGGTTGCCGGTCGGCTCGTCGGCGAATATTACCTCCGGATCGGTCACCAAGGCCCGGGCGATCGCCACTCTCTGTTTTTCGCCACCGGATAATTCAGACGACTGGTGATACATCCGGTGCTCGAGCCCGACCGATTCAACGGCTTCACGGGCCTTACCTTCCCACTCGGCCTCGGGAATTTTCGAATAATAAAGAGGCAGTTTCAAGTTATCTAGAACTGATGTTCGAGGCAAAAGATTGAAGGCTTGGAAAACGAAGCCGATCTCCCGATTGCGCAGATCGGCCAATTCATTACTAGTATAGGTCGAGGTGTCCTTGCCGTTGAAGACATAACTCCCGCCTGTCGGTACATCGAGTAGGCCTAGGAGATGAAGGAGGGTCGATTTACCGCTGCCTGAAGGTCCCATGATCGCCAGAAACTCTCCCTTCCGTACGGAAAAAGTCACCTTATCCAAGGCGATCGTATCCGTCCCGTCGTGATAGGACTTTTTAAGATTTGTAACCTCGATTACATTCATGGTGGGACAAAATTAAAAATGAAATATCAAAAATTAAAAATTAAAACGTAAAATAGAGAGCTCTGTTGTGTGATTTATATTTCATTTTTGATTTTTAATCTTTGATTTTTGCTTCACTTTATATACGTAACAACTCTCTCCCCCGCCGTAAGTCCCGACACCACCTCAACTGCTCCATCCGAACCCTTGAGGCCGACCTCGACCGGTCTCTCCTTGAAAGTTTGGCCGTTGGAATCAAGGATTCTAACAGTTTTCTTACCATTAGTATCTGTAACCGCTCGAGCCGGCACCGTTAAGACACCCTGCCTTTGGCTGGCCAAGATATCGAGGTTAGCGGTCATACCTGGCAAGATCCGAGCATCGCTCGAGAGAAACTTCAGGGTAACTTTGTAAGTCGGCACGCCCTCAAGGACTGTTTCAGCTGGATCAAGAGCGGTGATCGTTGCCGGGAAATCGACATTCTGGCCATATGCATCTAGAGTTGTCGAGGCCAGGTTGCCGAGAGCCAATTTAGCTATATCAGCTTCCGGAACATAGGCCTCTATTTTATAATCACCATCACTGATGACACTCATAACCGTCTCCCCCGGCGAAACAAATTCGCCCAAATTAGGTTCTATCTTAGTGACCAAACCGGCCATAGGCGAGATGATCTGATCCTTGGCCAATTCGGCTTTGAAAGAATCAACGGTCGCCGACTGGGCCGCCACAGACTGGGCCGAGGAGCCGGAATTTTTGAGCAGGAAATTATTATAAGCCTGATTATAAGCGGAGGAAGCGTTTTCCAAAGCTGATTTAGCACTAGCCACCGAAGCCAAAGCCTGGTTCAAAGCCGCTAAAGCCGAATTAACTTCCGAAACATGGCTATCAATAACTGACTGGGTCAGGCCGGAATTGCCTGGACTAAGATTGGTAACAATGGTCGAAAGAGCACTCAAAAAAGTTTTAGTACTTGAGAGATATTTATTGGCTTGTAAAAGACGGCCAGAAACATCATCGGCTGACGAAGAGGTATCGAGACTAGCCTTCCAGCGATTCAGAGAATCCGAAACGGTTACTTTTCCCGAATTGATGTTAATTTGCTCAGTCTGCGAACCAGTCCGGACATTGATAGTCGGATTGGCACTCTGGGGATTACTGAAAAGAGAGTCGGCGTAATTGCTTATAGCTCCAGAGACTTGGACATAGCTTGTAAGCTCCGCATTCAAGGCATCCTGTTTGGCATTGGTCAGAGCCGTCTCGGTTGAGTTGACCTTAGACTTTTCGACCGCTAATTCTTCCAGGTTGAGACCTCTCGAAATATCAGCCAATTTGGCCTGGGCCGAAGCCAAATTAGCCCGATCGCCGGCACTTTCTAGAGTTGCCAAAACATCACCTCTCTTGACCTGATCGTTCACTTTAATATTGATTTTGACCACCACCCCGCTCTTCTGGAAAGCCAAATCAGCCTTATCAACCGGCATGACCTTGCCAGTAACACTAACCTTTTGAAAAACATTCCCTACTGTAGCTTGGGCAAATTCAATCTTGGTCATCTTACCATTACCACTGAATACAAAAACCAAGAGGACAATTACGATTATTACATAACCGAATATGGCATACTTATTCCAAAGAAGGCGCCTAAAAAGAGATTTCTTCATAGCTTACTTAATTATAACATAAAAAGATTTCTAGCTGATGGTTCAAACTGTTCACTTTCTACAAATCGCTACTCCTTTTAAACGCGGCATAATAAAACGGCCGCGCACGTGTTGACCCAACAACGTTGCGCGGCCGAGACAACTGTCGGTCACTTGCCCCGCCTCATGACATGATGCTTTCCGGGTTTGTGTCCAATAGGTGTCGTCTTGCCCCATCGACGAGATCGCTCAAAACGATTGCGCCTCGCCACTTTAGTTGTTCTTGTGCTCATACAAATAAACAGATTACTCCTCAAATAAAATTGGTCAAGTTTTTGCTGTGAATAATTCTGACTGCAAGAAAACCGCTCCGATGTCCATCGGAGCGGTTTTCTTATTTTCTTATTTAAAATTCTTTTCTCTTATCTCCTAGCTCTTACCTCTCTCCTTACTGTCCCACAACCTCGACCAAAGTGCCCCTGCGGCCAGGAATGGCACCGGAGATGTAAAGAACGCTATCTTCGGGATCAATGTGAGCAACCTTGAGATTGGTAACCGTAATCCTGTCGCTACCCATCCTGCCGGCCATACGCATACCAACCGGAACACGAGTTCTAAGACCACCGCCGATCGAACCAGGCTCGCGCTCGGAGTGTTTCTGACCGTGAGAACGGGGACCGCCGTGGAAACCGTGACGCTTAACAACACCTTGGAAACCTTTACCCTTAGAAGTGGCGCTAACCGTGACCGTATCACCGGCATTAAATTGAGAAATCTCAATCTTATCACCCACTTTCTGAGTCGGTGCTTCAACGCGGAATTCGCGAACCGAGGCGAATGAGCCGAGCTCTTTGAAATGACCCTTCTGAGCCTTGTTGATGCGACCGGGATTGCGTGTTCCCTCGCCAATCTGGACAGCTTCATAACCGTCATTAGTCTTGGTCCGAATCTGTGTAACGACGTTGCCGCGAATGGTTACGGCCGTAACCGGAATAGCGGCGCCTTTGGCGTCATAGATCTGAGTCATATTGAGTTTTCTTCCTAGAATGAATTTCATGGTGGTCAAATTACATCATTTTCACGTCAATATTAACTCCGGACGGCAAACTCAAGTTGGTCAAAGCTTCGATCACCTTGGGATTGGGATTGATAATGTCGATCAAGCGCTTATGAACACGCATCTCGAACTGTTCACGAGAATTCTTATCGATGAAAGAAGAGCGGTTGACGGTGTATTTCTTGATCTCGGTCGGAAGAGGAACCGGACCGTGAATCTCGGCATCATAGCGAGCGGCTGTATCCATGATCTGCTTCAAAGAAGCATCGAGAATCTTGTGCTCGTAGGCCCGGACACGGATCCGAAGATGAGGAACGGCGTCGGTGGCCTTAGCCTTGCGGACGCGAGCAATCTTCGGTTTAGCCGGAGCATCTTTCTTAATTGTTTCTGTAGTAGGCATTTGATTAATTTTCAATTCACAATTTAGCAATTTTCAATTAATGGCCAGCTATCTAATTTTCACTGAAAATTATTAACTGGAAAATTGATTGAAAATTGAAAATTGTTAAATTGATAATTCCTTTTACGCGATGACCTTGGTTACAACCCCTGCCCCAACGGTCTTACCTCCTTCGCGGACAGCAAACCTCTGCTTGTCTTCGAGAGCGACCGGGGCAACGAGCTTAACTTTGAAAGTGATCGTATCACCCGGCATAACCATCTCTACCTTCTCAGGCAAAGTTACTTCGCCGGTCACGTCGGTCGTGCGGATATAGAACTGGGGCTTGTAACCGGTAAAGAACGGAGTGTGGCGACCGCCTTCCTCCTTCTTCAGAACGTAAACTTCCGACTCAAATTCGGTGTGAGGCTTGACTGTTCCCGGCTTGGCCAAAACTTGGCCACGAGAAACGTCATCCTTGGCGGTACCGCGGAGGAGGACACCGGCATTGTCGCCAGCCATACCTTCCTTCAACGACTTATTGAACATTTCGATACCGGTAATAACGGTCTTCGAGGTATCTTTGAAGCCGATAATCTCACATTCCTCGCCAACCTTGACGATACCGCGTTCAATACGGCCGGTAACAACGGTACCGCGGCCTTCGATCGAGAAGATGTCTTCGATTGGCATAAGGAAAGGCTTGTCGACTTCGCGAACCGGAGCCGGGATATAACTATCCAAAGCGGCCATAAGTTCATCAACCTTGAGAGACCAAGTAGCATCGCCATTCAAAGCATTGGAAGCCGAACCGCGGATAACCGGGGTATTCTTGCCATCGAACTTGTTCTTGGTCAAAAGTTCGCGAACCTCCTCTTCGACGAGATCGATAAGATCAGTTTCCGGAACAAGATCGCACTTGTTCAAGAAGACGACAATCTTCGGCACACCAACTTGGTAAGCCAAAAGAACGTGTTCCCTAGTCTGGGGCATAACACCGTCAGTAGCGGAAACAACGAGGATAGCGCCGTCCATCTGAGCGGCACCAGTGATCATGTTCTTGATGAAGTCGGCGTGGCCCGGACAGTCGATGTGAGCGTAGTGGCGGGTAGCCGTCTCGTATTCGACATGGGAAAGAGAAATGGTAACGGTCTTGGTAGCGTCACGAACGGTACCACCCTTGGTAATATCGGAATAAGCCTTGACGTTAGCCAAGCCTTTCTTGGCCTGAACAGCCAAAATAGCGGCGGTCAAAGTAGACTTGCCGTGGTCAATGTGGCCGATTGTACCGACATTGATGTGGGGCTTGGAACGATTGAATTCTGCTGCCATATGATTTATTGATTTAGTGCTTTAGCTCGCTTTGCGTGGCGTGACAACCCTTCGACGGTTTCGATTAACTCACCGAAATCAACTTCAGGGCAAGCCACACAGCGAGAGCCAAAGATAAATTGTTAATAGTTAATAAATAATAATAAAGTACTAAAAACGCCCGAACGCGTAAGTCCTAGGTTATCATAAGAGAGAATATTTCGCAAATTTTACAGCCAGACCACGTTCGACCTGGTCTGTAAAACAAAACTCCCCTTCCAAAGGGAGTTTTGTTATTTATAATGAAACTAATAGAAAGAAGATTACTGATTCCTAGCCTGATATTGTCGAATAGCCTCCCAGATAGCTGCATTCAGACTAGCGTTATCCAACGAAGCCCGGGGAGAAACCGTACTCGTCGGAGTAGGAGTAGTCGTCGTGGTCGGCCTTGGGGTCGGAGTCGTGCTTGGAGTGGTATTAGGAGTCGTTACGGGTGAATAGGAGGCATAAGGCGTTGGTGTTGGAGACCCACTAGTTGAAGAAGTTACCGTAAATGGGACGCTCTGCTTCCAACCGGCAATACCGGATATGTATACAACGTAATCGCTTCCCTCGGGAGCCGTCGAGGGGATTGTCCAAGAATAGCTGCCGTATGCCGATACCTGCCCATTCAAAACAGGATTACCAACGGTTGTTGAAAGCAAATTCCTTGTCGAGCCAAGCGATGTCCTGTACACAGCTAAGCCAATACTATTATTTGCCGTAGTTAGTCCTGGTGCGTACCAAGAAATGTTTAGCGTGCTTCCGGCTCGATAAGTCCCTCCATTTGGGCTACTAATCGAAAGAGAGGGTTGATTTGCAACCGAAGTAGGTGTCGGATAAGAAGTACCAGTCGGAGTGGTTACAGGAGTCGTGTTAGGAGAGGCAATAGTGAAGTAACCCTTACCGCAAGCTGACTTATCTATAGAATATGTGCCCGTATCGCAAACTGTCACATAATATTGACCAGCCGGTACATTACTAGCTTCCCTAGGCAAGTAGGTTGTATTTACTCCCACAGCCCGATCACCGATCTTTCCTTGGTAATAATTGACAAGGGTCTGAGAATTGAAGATATCGATCGTCACTTGCGGAGCAGTGTAATTCTCGTACCAACTGACATAAATCTGGCTTCCGGCCTGATATGAATTCCCAACTGGTGACTGAACAACGATAGATTTGCTTGCAGGCACGGCAGTCGGAGTTGTGTAACTTACAGGTGTAGCTGTAGGGCTAGCTGTTGGGGCGGTGCTACAAATAAATCCAGCCGGACAAAC
>Ga0172379_10010646_pt1 | contig 11090 bp, 11 predicted proteins | sample GrowelOW334metaG_FD_119756 | JGI IMG/M metagenome (GOLD analysis project Ga0172379, IMG submission 119756) | Groundwater microbial communities from an aquifer near a municipal landfill in Southern Ontario, Canada - Groundwater well OW334 metaG | ecosystem: Environmental > Aquatic > Deep... | reverse complement strand
CTATTTTGTTTACCTCATTGCTTCGTGGAGTGATATCAAAGAGATTGACGATGGTCGCTTTATAAATAAAGCGAAGGCCATATGCCTTCAGAGAAGGACTCGGAGGCACTTGGGCTTGGTTCTTCGAAATGCCGAGGGAGAAGAAAGATTTGCCGCTGGAAGCAAATCTATTCTGGTTCGATGAAGGCATGTGGCCTGAGCGTCTTATTTATTCAAACTTAGGAAAAAGATGAGAAGGCGGGATGGGGTGGGAGCTGATTTAGGAAACGATTGGTTATCCTCTTTAAATTTATTAAAAAATCCTTTATCTTTTAGTCATGGACGAAGAAAAAGGACAAATGAATTTACCGGCATCTAAACTGCCTACAAGCGGGGAGCCGGAGAAAGGTGATTTTAGAGGCTCTCTTCATTGGAGAGTTTTGAGAATCATGTCCGAACTCATTGAGGGCTGGCAGTTTTTGGCTGACTTTGATAAAACAGTAACTTTCTTTGGTTCAGCAAGATTTATAGAAGGCGACAAGTGGTATGAGGAAGCAAGGAAACTTGGAAACATGTTAGCTAAAGAAGGATTAGCGGTTGTAACTGGCGGCGGTCCAGGAATCATGGAAGCCGGAAACAAGGGCGCAGTAGAGGGTAATGGAGAATCTGTTGGTATAAACATTAAACTCCCGGTTGAACAGAGAATTAATCCGTTTGTTAAAAAGAGCACGGCTTTTCATTATTTTTTCGTCAGAAAATTAATGCTTTCCTATGCCGCTCGGGCTTATGTGTTTTTTCCGGGCGGACTCGGTACTCTTGATGAGGTTTTTGAAATTTTAACCTTAATTCAAACCAAAAAAATATCCGATAAAATTCCGGTGGTTCTAGTTGGAAAAGAATTTTGGACTCCAATACATTTATGGCTTCATGAAGAGATGTTCAATAAATTAAAAACAATTGACGAAGAAGATTTAAATCTCTACACAATAGTCGATACGGCCGAAGAAGCTTTTGAAATAGTTAAAAACGCTCCTCCAAGAGAAGAGTTCTATTATTAACGCACAAAGAGTTGACTTTTTATATTTTTTCAGTAAAATACTTAGAACGTGGCTCGTTTGGCCAAGTTCAAGGCAAAAGATGAGTATCGGGCGAGCCATACTGAGGTATGGCGAGCACGAAACGGAATCTTTTAACGAAGAAATTGGTCAAAGCATTGCGTCCGGCCATAAGTAATAGGCCGAGCAATGCGAACGAGCAAGTTATAAAATATGGCTGATTTTAAAGTAAACAACATTGTAATACCGGAGCAACTACCGCTTATCGCCCTCAAGAATACCGTTCTGTTTCCAAAGGTGGTTATTCCGCTCATCGTTCAAAGGCCTAAATCGGTTGCTGCTCTTGAAGATGCTTTGGCCCATGAACGGCTTGTTTTTTTTGTGACTCAAAAAAACATTGAGGATAATATTGGGCAGAAGGATATTTTTACAGTGGGAACTATTGGCAGAATTGTATCGGTTTTCAAATTACCTGATGGTTCTTCAAAAATAGATGTTGAAGGATTGGTTAGAGCAAGGATAACCGACTTTTCAAAAGAGGAGCCATTTTTCAAAGTTAAGACTGAACCGTTCAGTCTGATGCTAAGAAATAACCTTGAAGAAAAGGCTTTTTTGAGGCGGGCGATAGAGCAATTCAGGACCATTTCGGAAGCCCGCACGTTTCCGACTATATTGCCGGAAATTATTTATATGATGCTTCAATTGAAAGATACGGAGCAGATTTTAAGCCTGATGACGATTAATTTAAATTTAGGAATAGAAGACCAGCAAAAAATACTTGAACTTGAAAGCGCAATAGACGCCCTAAGAGAGATGAACATCTATCTCGTCCGCGAGATGGAGATTATGGAGGCGGAGAAGATTGTTACCAAGGAAACCAAAAAACAAATCGGCAAAATGCAGAAGGAGCTTTTTTTGAGGGAGCAGTTAAAAAGTATTGAAAAAGAACTGGGTGTTGAAGATGAAAAAGACGAAATGGATGTATTGAAAACTAAAATTCTCTCGTCCGGAATGCCGAAGAATACCGAAGAAAAAGCCATCAAAGAATTAAACCGTCTTGGTAAGATGCCATCCTTTAATCCGGAAGTTTCCTATTTGAGAACTTATCTTGATTTGCTGACCGAATTGCCCTGGTCAAAGAAAACCAAAGAAAAAATTGACCTGAAAGAAGCTGAGAAAATCTTGAACGAAGACCACTACGGGCTCAATAAGGTTAAAGAAAGAATTCTGGAATATCTTGCTGTGCAAAAACAGGTCGGCAAACTCAAGGGGCCGATACTGTGTCTTGTCGGTCCGCCCGGCACCGGAAAAACATCTGTTGGTCAATCAATTGCCAGGGCTTTAGGCCGGAAGTTTGTCAGAGTTTCTTTGGGCGGATTAAGAGACGAAGCTGAAATCAGGGGCCATCGCCGGACTTACGTTGGCGCTATGCCGGGTAGGATTATCCAAGGGATTAACAGTTCAAAGGTTAAGAATCCCGTGTTTATGCTGGATGAAATAGACAAGATTGGGATGGATTTCCGTGGCGATCCTTCGGCAGCATTATTGGAGGCATTGGATCCTCAGCAGAACCATTCTTTCTCCGACCATTACCTGGAAGTGCCATATGATTTGTCCGATGTAATGTTTATTACAACTGCTAATGTTTTAGATACTATTCCTCCAGCATTGAGGGATCGTCTTGAGATAATAGAATTTCCGGGATACTCGGAAGAAGAGAAATTTCATATTGCAAAAAATTTCCTTTTGCCAAAATTGTTTAAAGACCACGGCTTAAAGAAAAAGGCTTTGACTCTTAACGATTCTGCTGTGGAGGATATTATCAGAAACCATACCCGCGAAGCCGGCGTTAGAGATTTGGACAGACAATTGGCCGCCATAATCAGAAAAGTAACCCGAAAACTTGTTGAATCGCCTTCCAGTAAACAGATTGTTGTAACAAAGGCGGATATTCACAAATATTTAGGACCGGTTAAATATTCCCATCAATTGGCAGAAACTAAAGATGAAATCGGAGTTGTTACTGGTCTTGGTGTGACTCCGGTCGGCGGTGAGGTATTCTTTATAGAGGTTTCTAAAATGCCCGGCCGAGGAAAATTGATTTTAACTGGTCAGCTTGGTTCGGTAATGAAAGAATCTGCTCAAGCTGGTTTAAGCTATGCCAGAGGATATGCGGCTAAAAGGGGGATTAAAGAGGACTTTGTTAAAGATGATATTCATATTCATGTTCCTTCGGGGGCTGTAAAAAAAGATGGCCCATCGGCCGGAACAGCTATGACCACGGCTTTAGTGTCATTGTTTTTAGGAAAGCCAGTCAAAAAAGAAGTTGCAATGACCGGAGAGGTTACTTTGCGGGGGAATGTTCTTGAGATAGGCGGACTTAAAGAAAAAGTCCTTGCTGCTCATCGTGCCGGAATAAAAACCATCATTGCTCCCAACGACAACAAGAAGGACTTGGAGGATATTCCTAAAGAAGTCAAAAAAGACCTCAAATTCGTATTCGTCAAAACAATGGACGATGTCCTGAAAGTCGCCCTGAAATAAAATAATGCCTTGAAAGGCATTATTTTATATACTATCATTATTTTATGGTACAACTCACACAATTTTTTGCATCTTTGGACTGGGAGATGATTTCCAGATTATTAGTTGCCGCTTTGCTTGGCGGAGCTGTCGGATTTGAAAGAGAACGTTCCGGAAAGGTTGCCGGTCTAAGAACCCATACGCTTGTTTCATTGGGAGCGGCGTTGTTGTCGGTGATTTCCATTAAACTTTTTCAGGTTTTTCCTTCGGTAAACGGAACTGTGGGATATGATTATCACTTGATAGCGAATATCGTTGTTGGAATAGGTTTTATAGGAGCTGGAACCATACTACGCAGGGATAATCGTATTGAAGGTACGACTACGGCTGCGAGCTTGTGGGTTGTTTCGGCAATTGGTATTGCCAGCGGATTCGGTTTTTATCAAGAAGCAGTAGCAACTACGGTTGTTGTGTATGTTGTTTTGGCCGGACTTTGGTTGGTAGAAAAATATCTAACTCGGGACATTCGCTATAAAGGGCGGGGAATATTTAACGAATTGAAAAATAGTGAACCTCACAAAGATCTTTCCTCTGAAAAATAGGAGTTTTCTTTACGCCACTGCTGTTCTTATCGGAACCATGGTGGGAGTGGGAATTTTTGGAATTCCTTTTGCTTTCTCTCAAGCCGGCTTTTGGGTTGGTTTTTTGTTTTTGATATTTATCGGTTTTATAACGCTTCTCATGAATCTTATGTATGGGGAAGTGGTTTTGAGGACTCATGATGAGCATCAGATAACCGGTTACACCGGTAAATATTTGGGGCCGTGGTTTAAAAGATTTATATTCTTTTCAGTTTCCTTGGCTTTATATTCTGCTTTGTTGGTCTATATGGTCATTGCTGGTGATTTTCTAAATAATATTTTCTCTTCTGTCTTTTATGCTTCTCCGACATCGTACAGTTTGATATTTTTTACCGTTCTCGCGGTCTTGATTTTAAGAGGGATTGAAAGAATACCTTGGGTTGAACTGCTTCTGATGGGACTGTTTGCGATAGTGGTGTTCTCTATTTTGGGTGTTGGTGTAAATAAAATAAATTTATCTAATTTTACCGGTATTCAGTCGGAATTTTGGTTTTTGCCATATGGAATATTATTATTTGCTTTTGCCGGATTTTCGGCGATTCCAATCCAGAGAGATATTTTGAGAAATCAGGAAAAGAATCTTCGCAAGTCAATTTTATTCGCAGTTATCTTGGTTGGTGCGCTTTATTTACTCTTTGCTTTTACGGTTCTGGGCATATCGGGAAGCGCAACCACGCCTGATGCAATATCCGGGTTATATGAATTTTTAGGTGGTAAAATAATATTTCTCGGTTCGCTTTTTGGTATTTTGGCCGTCAGTACTTCTTTCCTGATGCTTGGTTCGGCTTTTTTGGACATGTTTCATCTAGACTATGGTATTAAAAGAAAGTGGGCATGGTTTTTGGTGGTTGCTCCCCCGTTGGTTTTGTTTCTGGGCGGTTTGCGAACTTTTATTGAGATTATAAGCTTAGCCGGTTCGGTTGCCATCGGGCTTGAGGGAATTGTCTTGACGTTTGTTTATATAAAATCAAAATCAAAAGGGGACAGGGTTCCTGAATATAGTTTAGAACTTCCTAAATTTATTTATTACCTCCTCATCTTCATGTTCGGAGCGGGGATAGTGTATGCATTGTTTATTAAATAGGTCGCTCAAGGCCTTGTCTGATTTTCTCACGGCTTCCTCTTGGACTATTTCTAGAAACTCCTTCTAATTTCTCTGACCGACCGAAGCAACTCCTGTCGAACCATGCGGCCCTTTGGGCCGTTTTCGACATCCTCGGGTCGGTTTCCCAGATAAATAGCGTCGAAGTTCCTGAAATAGTAGCCAATCGTGCAGATGCGATAAAATCAGATAAGGCCTTTCGCTAAATTTGACTCGCCTCGTCAAAGTGACATAAAAGCGATGGGGCTGAGCTTTAAAAACGAAAGTCCCCACCGCTTGTTAAGGCAAATGGGGACGGATAACGACGAGGATTACCATGACGGCTTCAATTGCCGTGAAGGTAATCGGCTGGAGCGCATTCGCAAGATTCCATTTCTTGATAGCGAATAGCGCACAAATGCATGAAACAAGCCAGATTGACCAAGCGACGGGGTTCTCTTGGGATGGGTTCGTGTATCCCCCAATAAATGTTGGAACGGCGCCAGCGAATGTCGCAACCTGCGAACAGATGATTGCAAGTACGGCATTGTCAGTTTTCTGCCACAGGACGATGCCTATCACAGCGCCAGCAATACTAACCCACTCAATTGACCCCATCGTCGGCTTGCCAAAGAATAGCGCAAGGACGGTGATGGTCCAAGCACCAGCGACGGCTGCGGTTATTTGACCGTTCAACGCCTTTTCTTTTTTCATTGCCAAGAAAGCGAGCGTATCAACGCTTGCCCAGATGGCCCAAGAAACAGGTGACGGCACGGTCTGATGGTTCACAATTGCCCAAATGTAGGGCAGGAACGCAACGACGAACAATATGCCCGAAGCAGTATTCACATGACCCTCTTTCTGCTATTTGAGGCATAGCTGCCGAAAGGGTTAAAGATCTACGCTGATAAGGCATTATACCACACTTTTTCTGTATTTGCAAGAATTTGTCATGGTTTAAAAATCAAGCGAAGCCCCAAGTCAAATTTGTCATTTGCTGTGGAAAAGATGGAGCGAGGCTAACCGGCTTAGAGGAACGACCCGCAGGCGCTTGGGCTTGGTTCTGTCAAGCGCCGTCTCGGAGAAGGTTCCCGTGCTTTAGCCGGGAATCTCTGTAGGGAGAAGAAATTTTTATCGCTGGAATAAAAATATTCTGTTTCCGAGAAGCTGATTGGCCGAGCTGTTTCTTTGGTATGAAGTGAGCTAGTGATATACTTTGTATATCTGCTTCGCTCGGACAAACTGTAAATAAATTTCCATTTGTCTTCGCTCCCAGCTATAATCATTTTATGGTGTTTGTGAGAAAATTCGAACAATATTTGTTTTATTTTTTGCTTTTTGCTATCCCGTTTCAGACACGGAAGATTTTGTGGCATCAGAATTGGAATTTTAACGAATGGCAATCCGCTTCTCTTTATGGCACTGATATTTTAATTATTATTCTTTTTGGGTTCTGGATTTTCAGCAGGGTTAAGCCGAAAATAGAAAAATACGATTATTTTCTATTTGCTCTCATTGCCGTTTCGGCGATATCCGTAAAAAATTCTTCCAGTTATATCTTAAGTGGCTACAATGTTTTAAAGCTAATAGAGTTTGTTGCTTTTTATTTCTACATAAAAAGCTATGCGATTTACAAGTTCGGTTTGGCAAAACCGATGATTGTTTTGATTTGCGGGGGATTGTTTCAGGCAATAATCGCAATTCTGCAGTTTTTCAAACAGTCCAGTTTGGGATTAAAATTATTGGGGGAAAGCGTTTTGACTCCTGACTTAACCGGCATTGCTTCTTTTTATAATTCTGCAGGGGAAAAGATAATGCGCGCCTATGGAACCACTCCGCACCCAAATGTTCTATCCACGTATCTGTTTTTAGCAATTTTTTCTTTCTATTTTGTTTATCTCTATTTTCATATCTATCATCAGGGCAAAATTTACCATCCCAAATTCAATCTGTTTCTTTTGGTAAGCTATCCCCTTATCCTGCTTTCTTTATTTTTTACATTTGCAAGGGTGATGATATTTTTGTGGTTTGTAGGATTCATTATCAGAGTTTGTCTTGTGTTTAGTATCAAAAGATTCCGGAGGGTTTTTGGGTCAGGAATAAATAAAATAAAACTTACTAAAATTTTAGTCATCAGTACGGCAGTTGTTGTGCTGTTTGGAGTATTTTATTGGCCGGAAGTAATCAGCCGGGTTAAAATTTCATCCGGAGACGAGGCTGTCCAACTAAGAATTTTTTACAACAAGGAATCTTTGAAGTCTCTGAATTGGTTTGGTGTCGGCTCCGGCAATTTTGTAAATTGGCTGATGATCCAAGACCCCAATTTGCCCCGCAATCTTTATCAGCCGGTGCATAATATCTACTTGTTAATCTACTCAGAGACGGGAATCTTGGGTATTACCGCATTTATCCTATTTCTTATCTTCCTTATCAAAGATTACATTGTGAGCACAAAAATGGAAAAGCTATACCACTATTCTTTCTTGATAATGTTCCTGTCTTTTCTGTTTGTCGGATTATTTGACCATTTCTTGGGGACTCTCCAACAGGGGAGACTGATGTTCTGGCTTCTCTTGGCGCTTCTCGCGGCCATTGTCCCATCACTCAACAAGCACAAAATAGAAAGCGGTGGTTGACCCCGTAAAAAGCTTCGCTCCACGGGGTCTGCGGACGTGGTCGCCAAAGGCGACTTTACGTCCTTGACATTATTTAAAGATAGTGATATAATGATTAAACAACAATCAGAACCGACCGCATAGAGCGGTTAAGGAGGCAGGCGTGAAGAAGGTTTCAATGCGGAAGTGTGACAAGTGTGGGTTCCCTGTTTCAGGGGGCGGCAACCTGCACGCGGCAGACCGGTGTGTCCCGCGCGGAAAGCGTGGCGATAGGTATCGGAGCTTGTACGCGAAGCGCGAAACGCGCATCGTCGTGCAGGCCACCGACGCCCGCGGCGTGGCTGTTGCCGGAGTTGGCGGCGGTCAAGCGAAAAGTCACCGCCAGGGCAAGAAGGCGGCCAAGACGGCCAAGGGCTCGAGGGCCTAGACGACGGGTCAGGATGGGGCGGCGAAAGCCGCCCCATTTTTAATCCACCAAACGGAGCATTTGCTCCGTTTTACCTTTTTATTTAAACTATGGGGATGGACAGAAATGAACTCCTAAGAAAAATCAAAGACGAAATCATCAATCTCAAGAAGTCCCCACTCTATAAAGAGCGCATTAAAAATAAGGTTTTTCCTGTTATCGGCGAGGGGAGCCATTATGCAAAAATAATGTTTATCGGTGAGGCGCCAGGCAAGAACGAGGCGGCAACCGGAAAACCGTTTTGCGGGGCATCTGGTAAAATTCTTGATGAGCTCCTTGCTTCTGCCGATATAGACCGCAAAGACGTTTATGTAACTAATATAGTCAAAGATAGACCGCCGTTTAATAGAGACCCATTACCCAATGAAATTAAGGCCTATGGACCGTTTTTGGATAGGCAGATAGAGATAATCCAGCCGAAAGTTATTTCCACTCTTGGTCGATTCTCAATGGATTATATTATGATAAGGTTGGGATTAGAAAATCAACTTAAATCCATCAGCCAAATGCACGGCAAGGTGTTCGATGGGGAAATCGGTTATGGTAAGATAAAAATTATTCCCTTATACCATCCTGCCGTAGCGATATATAATAGAACTACAAAGGATACCTTAATTAAGGACTTCCGGGTTTTAAAAAGTTTTAAATAATTCACTCCGCGCATGGAAACATTTTTTAATTTTTTCCAATCATATTTTCCGGCCCTAATTCATTATAAGTACTTATTTCTTTTTTTGGGCGCTACCATTGAAGGAATGAATACAATAATTTTAGCCGGCTTTCTTGCTTCTATAGGAAGTGTCGGATTTTTATCAGCGTTTTTACTTTGTGTTCTCGGTGAAACTCTTAATGGCTATGCTTGGTATGCGGTCGGATATTTTGCTGGAGCTAAGCCAATTGATAAATGGGGAAGAGGAAAACCTAAAAGCAGAAAAATAATAGAAAAAGTAGAGGAGTATTTTGGAAAATACAGTGGTCGGGCGATAGTTTTTACTAAACTGACGTGGTCTCTTACGATTGCCACCTTAATAATGGCCGGTTCGTTTAAATATAATTTAAGAAAATTCGGCTGGTATAACTTCATAGGTTCTGCTGGATGGGTCAGTATTACTTTTTTTGTGGGTTACTTTTTTGGGCAAAGTTATAAATTGTTTCTGATTTATCTTTCGAACGCATTTTATGTCCTGGCTTTTTTTGGCGGGGCCATAGCGATAGTTTACTTTATAAAAATATCTTTCCGATCGGCCTTTATCCGGTCCTTGTTTTTTACAGATCGTGTTAAGGATTTTAGTGACAAAATGAAAAACGGGATTGACAAGTTCTTATCGGACAGGGAAAACTAAACAGGCCTGTGGATTGCTAACTTGGGCTATATTTGCTATCATTAATCCTACAAATGAATATTAAGAAAACCTCATATTTAGCCATAATTTTGCTGCTTTTGTTTGCGGCTCAATTTGCGTCTGCCACCTCGGAAGATACACGTTATTTCGTTAAATCTACCTCTGGCTGGTGGAAAAAATCCTTTGGAGTAAGACATAATTTTGATAATGGGTTTACTACCGATCTTTCCGATTCCCAGCTTTGGGTTGCTAAGTTTTTTGGGGTGACAGTTGAGCCGGTTAAGAAGTTGAATGTTCTTCCCGATGTGGCCCAAGCCCCGGTGGTTAGTGGTAAAATTACTGCTCAAAGAGTCAAACCTTCTGAGCAAATTCCTTGGGGAGTAAGGGGAGTTTACAACGATTCATTGTTGGTAAAATCAATAGGTGGATCCGATGTAAATGTTGCCATATTAGATACGGGAGTTTTGAAAACTCATCCCGACCTTAAGGATAGAATTAAAGATTGTAAGGATTTTTCGGGTGCGGCAGCGGTTATTACTGGAAAATGCGATGATAAAAATGGTCATGGAACTCACGTTGCGGGAATAATTGCCGCAGACGGCGGTTCAGATGGGCTTGGTATATATGGTATGGCTCCGGAGGCCAATCTCTTTGCCTATAAGGTTTGTTCCAACAATGGTACTTGCTGGGCGGATGATATCGCTGTTGCTTTAAGAATAGCTACCGATGAAGGAGCCAATATTATAAACATGAGTTTGGGTTCCGATGCTCCGAGTCAACTGATAACCGATGCTACTGACTATGCTGTTTCTAAGAAGGTTTTAGTTGTTGCTGCTGCCGGCAATGACGGGTCCTATACTGGAAGTATTGATTATCCTGGAGCTGATGCAAGTGTTATTGCGGTGGGGGCTGTTGATAAAGATGTTCAAATACCGGATTGGAGTTCACGTGGTATTAATTCAACTACGAAGTCTTATGTTGTTGAAGCCGGGGATATAGAACTTGTTGCTCCCGGTTTAAATATAGAGTCAACATGGAAAGACGGCGGTTATGCTATTTTATCTGGAACATCCATGGCTTCTCCCCATGTCGCAGGATTAGCTGCTAAACTATGGCAAAAAGATGCTTTAAATCCAGCTTCGGAAACCAGAGAACTTCTTCAGAAACTTACAGCCGACTTGTTGCCTATTGGCGACGACAATAATTCAGGATTCGGATTTCCTCATCTCTAAAGTTTTTTCGCTCCCGCCCCATCCCGCCTTCCCATCTTTTTCCTAAGTTTGAATAAATAGCCGTTAATCAATTCAGAAATCTTAAGAGCGCTTCGCTACATTAAGATTTCTTTGATTAGCGGCTTATTTATTAAGCAAACTTATCCAGGACGATG
>Ga0172379_10010644_pt1 | contig 11093 bp, 11 predicted proteins | sample GrowelOW334metaG_FD_119756 | JGI IMG/M metagenome (GOLD analysis project Ga0172379, IMG submission 119756) | Groundwater microbial communities from an aquifer near a municipal landfill in Southern Ontario, Canada - Groundwater well OW334 metaG | ecosystem: Environmental > Aquatic > Deep... | reverse complement strand
TCCGCTTTTAACCGGCGATGCCAAAAAAGACGAATTTGTTAAATATCATACTAAACAGGGATTAGTTTTGTTTATCTTGGTAGTGTTGTTAAACATAATCGGCAGAGCAATCCCTTTTTATTTTTGGTATAGTTTCAGCTGGCTTTTGAGTTTGGGTACTTTGGTTTTGTTTGTCGTCGGAGTTATGAACGCGGTAAATGGGAAAAAAGAACCATTGCCGTTGATTGGCAAATTTTCCGACATGTTTAAATTCTAAAAAATAAATATCATTCTTATAAAAAAACGACTCGTTTTAATCGGGTCGTTTTTTGTGTCATCCCTGCGAAGGCAGGGATCCAGGAGAATTAAGATAACCACTGGATTCCTGCCTTCGCAGGAATGACAAACGTTTTAAGTTATTCTATTTTTAGTATTTTATAACGCATCGTTCCACTCTCCAATTTTACCTCAATTTCTTCTCCTTCACTGCGTCCCATCAGAGCGGCCCCAAGCGGGGAATGGTGTGAAATTATGCCTTTTGTCGGATCGGTCTGTGTAGAGCCCAAAATTTGATAAATTCGGGCCTTCCCGGCGGTTTCTACGGTCACAATACTGCCCAAATTGACGTTTTTGCCGTGTTTGTTCGTATCTATAATTTGCGCCTTATTCAGCTCGCTTTCAATGTCCAAAATTCGTTGGTTTATCCCGCGAAGTCGTCCTTTGGCATGTTGATAAGCATGATTTTCGGAAAAGTCTCCGGTTTGCGCCAAACGCTTCACTTCTTCCATAGCCGGTAGTTTATTTTGTTTTAGTTTTTGTAATTTGCGGTCAAGTTCGTTAAAACGTTCCTGCGTAATGAAGGGGTCGGGTTTTTGGTGGGTATAAATTCCGGGTTTACGATGAGGGACGTTCATGATAATAAAAATAGAGAGATAAAGAGATATTGAGATATTAGGATATTAACTAAATTTCAAATTTCCAATTTCCAATCAATATCCAATTTCTAAATGATCAAATTAAAAACGGGCCGCTTTTAGGCGAACCGTTTTTTGAAGTAAAATTATTTCTTCTTTTTCCCCAAAGCCTTTTTGGCAACCGGTTTTGTTTTGGTTTTTTCTTTCTTTTCAACCACCACTTTCTCCACTTTTTCCACCGAAGCGTTTGGAGCTAAGAGTTTCATCAAACGATCAAGTTTAACGTGTAAACCCTTGATTTCGGACATTAGTTCTCCGGAATCTTTGCTGCCTTTTTTATGAAAACAGTTATCGCAGAAAACATCTTTGCCTGGCATCGGTTTGAAAGGCACTTGGCATTTTGCTCCACATTTGGCACAAGTTGCATCATGCATTTGCATTTGTCTGTCTTCAAAACGAGGTCGATCTGATCTTTCTCGTCTATCTCCGCCAAATCTGTTCGGTCGTTCACTGCCGCCGTTTTGTTTTTCAAAACAGGTGCTGCAGAAAACCGGTCTGTCTCCGGACGGTCTGAAAGGAAGTTCGCATTCCTTACCACATTCACTGCAAGTAGCTTTGTGCATTTGAGGGCGTCCGCCATCTCTATCTCTACCTCCGCCAAAGCTTCGGCCACCGCCGAATCCACCTCTGTTTCCACCACCGAAGGATCTTCCTCCTCCGCTAAATGGTCTTTTTGCTCGATTAAAATCTCCCATATGTTTAAATTTAAGATTTAATATTTAAAATTTAAGATTCAAAATTGTCAATTATAATGTCCAAATATGCAACTTTATGAACTTTATAATTTTATGAACTTTTTATATTTTAGCATAGTTAAGCAAAAAAAGCAAGACTTTAGCTATAAGGGGTAAATATCCAATATCTTAATATCCAAATATTTAAGCATTCAACGACTTTGTTAACTTTATTCACCCCGTGAAATCCCAACTTTGTTGGGTTCGCCTACGGCGAAATTTCACAGGGGTAAACTTTAAGAACTTTATAAACTTCGCTTCCTTTACAGGATATCTCCTTTTTGTTATAATTTTTAACATAAACCCAGAAGGATTGGGGGAATTTTTGCATTTATCCATGGAAAATATATTGTTAAAAATTACCAATGTTTTCAAGAGTCGATTTTTTCAACTTGGCTCTATAGTTTTGGTTGGGTCTTTTTTGGTAAATATTTTGAATTATACTTTTAACGTAGTGATGGGGCGAATGTTAACGCCGGAGGAATTTGGTGAAGGAGCAAGTTTAATAGGCTTGATGGCGATTATCAGCGTACCTTCGGCTTCTTTACTAAAATTGATGGCTAAATACTCGGCTGATTTCAAAGAAAAAGGCAAAAATAATTTTATTGCGGATTTATTTAGGATAGTTGCTAAGCGCAGTTTTCAACTCGGCTTGTTGGCAATGGTTGTTTTTCTATGTTTGATTCCGTTTTTAGTTTGGTTTTTAAAAATTGAGGTCGCACCATTAGTGGTTTTTTCTTTACTTTTACCACTAACCTTGCTCGTGGCTATAAATCAAGGCGTGCTTCAAGGTTTGCACCGGTTTATTTCTTCTTCTGTAACTTCATTTTTAGCCGCTTTTTTTAAATTATCTTTGGCTATTTTATTTGTATATTTAGGTTTTTCTGTGACTGGGGTGATAATAGCATTGGTAATCGGTTATATAATTTCGTATTTTTTCAGTTTACGACAAATCCAATCGAATATTCAGATTAAAGATCAAATTTTGCCAACGGAAGTAAAGGAAGAAATAAATAAAAAAGAGATTATTTTGTTTGCCAAATCTATGTTTTTAGTTTCCCTGTTTATGGTTTTATTGACTAATACGGATGTTATATTGGCCAAACATTATTTATCCGCCTTCTTAGCCGGACAGTATGCCGCCCTTTCTATTACCGGCAAAATAATTTTTTACGCTTCCGGAGCTTTCTTGACTGTAATGTTTCCGATGGTTTCCGCTTCTTTGTCAAATGGAGATGGAAAAGAAAAAGATATTTTGAAAATGGCGTTTGTATTAAACGGTTTGATTGCCGGAGGTGTCTTGCTTTTGTTTTTATTTTTTCCGACTTTATTTGTAAAATTGTTGTTTGGCGCCAAGTATTTAGTCATATCATCGTATTTAGTTTGGTTTTCGCTGGCGATGTTTTGTTGCGCGTTCTCGCAAGTTTTTATTACATATTTTATGGCGACAAACGCCAAAAATTATCTTGTGCCTTTGGCCTTTGCGATTTTGTTGCAAATAGGATTGATTGTGTGTTTCCACGCGGATTTTTTACAAATCACGCTTGCCGTTCTGACTTCAAATGTTTTGCTTTTAATTTTGATGATTTTAACGTATTATAAAAACAGTATACATAAGAAAAGTTTAATTGTATGAAAACAGCTTTGATAACCGGCATATTAGGGCAAGACGGGCCTTATTTGGCAAAGTTATTATTGGAAAAGGGCTATAAAGTTTACGGATTAATCGTAAAAGATTTCAAACCGGATTTTTCTAATTTGGATTATTTAAAAATTACCGATAAAGTTGAATATGTATTTGGCGACTTAACAGACGAGGCCTCTCTTGTTGATATAACAAAAACCATCAAACCGGATGAAATTTATAACTTGGCTGCCCAATCTTTTGTCGGCTCTTCTTGGAATCAAGCTAAATTAGCCACGGAAGTAAATTCTTTGGGAGTATTGTATTTGTTAAACGCCATTAAATTGTTTTCTCCTACCACGAAATTTTACCAAGCGTCTACTTCGGAAATGTTTGGTAATAGTAGTGACAATGGATTGCAAGATGAAGAAACCCCGTTCCACCCCAGGAGTCCTTATGCGATAACCAAATTATATTCTTTTTGGATGACCAACAATTTTAAAGAAAGTTATGGTATGTTTTGTTGTAATGGTATTTTATTTAATCATGAGAGCCCTATTAGAGGTAAAGAATTTGTGACTAGAAAAATTACGGAAGGAGTGGCTAAAATAAAATTAGGACTATCAAAAGAAATAAGATTAGGAAATTTAGAAAGTAAAAGAGATTGGGGCTTTGCTGGGGATTATGTGGAAGCCATGTATTTGATGATGCAACAAGAAAAGCCAAATAATTTTATTATTTCCACCGGCGAAACGCACTCTATTAAAGATTTTTGTGAGCTGGCATTTAAATATGCTGGAATTTCCGACTGGGAAAAGTATGTTGTAATAGATCCACAATTCAAAAGACCGTCCGAATTGTTTACTTTGCAAGGTAAATCGGACAAAGCCAAGGATGTTTTGGGCTGGAAGCCTAAAGTAAGATTTGAAGAGCTGGTGAAAATGATGGTTGATGCTGATTTAGAAAGATTTAAAAATTAAAATAGTATGATTACTTTTGGAACACCTTCAATGGAGCGTCGAGAAGAATATAAAAAATTAATTTCTGTTGTTATCCCGATTTTTAATGAGGAGTGTAATATCCCCGCATTAATGTCCGAACTTAAAAAGGTTTTTTTGACCTTGCCGAAATATCGCGCTGAGTTTGTTTTTGTTAATGACGGTAGTACCGATAATTCATGGCTAGTAATTGAAAAACTTGCGCAAGAGAGCAAAACAATTAAAGGTATTTCTTTTAGTCGTAATTTTGGCCACCAAGCGGCAATTGAAGCCGGGATAAAGTCTGCTCAAGGTGAAGCTGTTATTATGATGGATGGCGATCTTCAACATCCACCGGAAGTTATTTTAGAACTTATCAAAAATTGGGAGAAAGGGTTTCTTATTGTAAACACTAAAAGAATAAGCACACAAAAAGAGTCGCTTTTCAAACGGGCAACTTCAAAATTTTTTTATTGGTTCATTAATAAAATATCAGACATTCACCTTGATCAGGGTTCGGCGGACTTTAGGTTACTGGATCGAAAAGCAGTTTCTGAACTTGTTAAATTTAAGGAAAAAGACAAATTTTACCGAGGATTAATAAAATGGTTAGGGTTTCGAGTTGTATTTGTTGAATATCAAGCGGATGAAAGAAAAAATGGAAAATCCTCGTATACTTTTAGAAAAATGATGTCGCTTGCTCAAGTAGGCATTACTTCTTTTAGTATGTTACCAATGAAAATTATAATTTTTATTGGGTCGCTTTTGTTTTTGGGCGGCACAGCCGTTTTTAGTTTTATGCTTTATTATAAATATTTTGTTTATGACGGAGAGTTTAGTGGAACTGCAATTTTAGCTTCTTTTATAATTTTAAATAATGGGATAATCATTATTTTAATTGGTATTAACTCGGTTTATCAGATGACAATGTTTAAAGAACTAAAAAATCGACCGAACTATATTATTGAAGAGACAGTTAATCATAACCAAAATGAATAAAGAAATTGGCTTTATCACAATTTATCCCTCTCAAGGAGCAAAACATTCTCAAGAAAGTGCTATGGCGTGGTACACCAAGGGTTTGCTATTGGGGATTGATAAAAATGAACATCAAAAATTGGTTGTTTTTTCTAATATTAAAAATAAAAAACAGATTTTCATGGATGGAGAGATAGAAATCAATGAATGTTGGAAAAGAGGAGGATGTAGATTTGTCAAAGAGATTATTACGGAAATAAATAAATATCCAAAGCTTAAAGTTATTCACATTCAACACGAATTTAATCTTTTTGGAAGTTTGATTTCAATTCCACTTTACCTTTTTCTTTTGTATAAAATTAAAAAGTTGAAAAAGAAAATCGTTGTGACTTATCATGGCGTAATTTCGCCCAGAGAAATAAAGGATAATTTTAATGAAATAAACCAAATTAAAATTCCTAATTTTTTGATCAAGATTTTTTTTGGTATAGTTTATCGTTGGAGCCGAAGATGCATTAACCAGGTTATTGTTCACGAAAGATGTTTCAAAAATATTTTAATGGAAGATTATGATTTTAAAAGTGAACAGGTCGAAGTGATTCCGATTGGAGTAGACGAAGTTAATTTTAAGTTAACCCAGGAAGAAGCTAGAAAAAAATTAAACATTCCAGTAGATAAAAAAATTCTCTTGTTTTTTGGTTTTTTGGCCGGCTATAAAGGAATCGATCTTCTGTTAGAGGCTTTTCAAAAACTTAAGACGGAGGAATATTTTCTTATTTTGGCTGGTGGAAAACCAAAGAGAGTGGAAAACAATCCAGAGTATAATAAATGGCATGATTTGTTGATTAAACGATTTGACGCGCTTCTAAATGTTTTAAGGGTGGGCTTTGTTTCAGATCAAGAGGTCGAAATATATTTTCAAGCAAGCGATGTTTTAATAATGCCTTATCTTCAAACTTTGTCTGCCAGTGGTCCGATGTCAATGGCCATCGCTTATCAAAAACCTTTTTTAACCAGCGATGTTTTTCAAGAGGGGGCACCAAAACCGGAAATGATTTTTCAAAGGAATCCCCAGGCATTGGCAGATAAAATAGAAGAATTTTTTCAAAATAAGCATAAATTTGATAGCCACATCCGATTTTTAAGGGAAGAGAGGCTGTGGAGTAAAGTTGGCCCAAAAACATTTCAATTATATGAAAATATTATTAGGAGTTCCTGAGTATCCGCCGAATTATATTGGTGGGGGAGGGGAGGTTTATAAAAATTTAGCTGAGAATTATAAAAAATTTGGCCACGAAGTTGTAGTGATTTATGGATATTATCCAACTAAAACGTGGTATGAGAATATTAAAGAATATACAAATGAGAGTGGAATAAAATTTTATCAAATTCCGGAAATGCCTTATCCAAAGTCAATGCCCTTTTTCAGAACAGCAATGTTACCAAATTTAAAATCTTGGTGGCAACTTAAAAAAATAATTTTAAAAGAAAAGCCAGATGTTGCTCATTTGCATGGTTATGGCCTGATCTTTATTAATATTATAGCCGGCATTTTACGAAAGTTGAAAATAAAGTATATTTTTACCATTCATGGTTATCCGGAAACACAAAATAAGAGCAACAAAATGATTCGTTTGATTTGGAATATGTATATAAAAATAATCATGAACAGAACTTTAAAATTTGCTGAGAAAATAATATATGTCAGTAAGTACGTCCAAGCAGACAAGCGCAATATTTTTCCAGAAAAGTCAGCGGTTATTTATAATGGAATAAAATTTTCCGATTTTGAAGAAACAAAAGAAAATATTAACATAAGAAAAAAATATAATATTTTGAAGGAAACCAAAATTTTATTTTCTCTTGGTCGAATTTCAGAAATGAAAGGATTTCAGAATGTCATTAAATTAATTCCAAAATTTTTGGAGCAGGGGATCGGTGTAAAGTATTTTATTGCAGGAGCTGATGAAGGATATAAAAATGTGTTAGAAACACTTATCAAAGAAGCTGGCGTGGAAAAGAGTGTAGAATTTGTTGGTTTTTTGGATCTTGAAGCAAAAAAGCAGTATCTTTTCCAATGTGATATTTTTGCAGTTCCGTCTCTGTGGGAGCCGTTTGGATTAGTTGCATTGGAAGGAATGATTTATAATAAAATTGTTTTAACCAGCAATGCGGGAGGGCTTAAGGAAGTTTTGGAAAAGTATGAAAATAAAATTTTAATGGATGATAAAGACATTATAAAAAAAGTTTTAACACATGAATTAAAACCACTAAATAAGGAAATTTTTAAAACATTTGATTATGGTTTAATAGCTAAATCGTATCTATTCTTATTAGAAAAATATGCCCAATGAAATTCAAAACGAATATAATCTTAAATTTAAAGAATTTTTTAAAGAAGGTCTGAAGAAATATAAAAGAATCATCTATGACCCTTATGCTCCTTCAATAAAATTTGCTTTCCCTAAAATATTTTTTAATTCTGGTATCAAAAGACGTTGTTTGTCTTTCTTGAGTGGAAAAATAAAAGTTCACGAAGGTAGCTGTGAATATAGGACAATCTTTAAAATATGTAAAAGGATAAGCAAGACTGAAGGAAAAATAAAAATTCTCGATATTGGTTGTGCGGATTGTGATTTAGCTGATTATTTAGAAAACGGACATGGACTTAAAATTGATTATTACGGTGTTGATATTTCTTCTAATTGTAAAGAGTATCCTATAACAAAAACAATCAACGAGGTTGAAACCAAAGATTTTGATATTATTGTGATGACACATGTTGCAGAGCATTTAAAACTAGATGATTATATTGAAAATTATCAAAAAAAATTAGTTGAAAAATTAAAATCAAATGGATATTTTATTTTTGCGGTGCCCAATCCATTAAATATTAAAAATAATTTTTGTGACATGACCCACGTTCAAACTTTTCCGTGGTATGAGGCATATGCCCTTTTGAGATTTTCTTTTTCAAAAGTAGATGTGCTTAGAGTGGAGAATTTAAGTAATTTATTTAACATTGTTTTTTTACCTCTGAGGATGTTTGCATGTAGATTGGTATATTTAGACACGGCCGAAACACTTTTCTTTATATGCAGAAAATAAAATATTATGTTAAAAACTAGGCTAATTGGAATAAAATGGCTGTGCTTTAATATAGGATTATTTGAAACAGTCCGGATTTTTTTGAATATTTTTTTAAAAAACAAAGAGGAACATCTTATAAAATTTAGGTTTAATAGTAGTGAAGTAAAAATGTTCATTAAAAATGAAATAACAGACATGGCAATGTTAACTGAAATTTTTTGTTTTGAAGCTTATGAAATTAGAAAAAACATTGATCCAAAACTAATAATAGATGGGGGAGCCAACAAAGGGAGTGCAGCGATTTATTTTGGATTGAAGTATCCAAAAGCAAAAATTCATTGTTATGAACCAAATGTTGAGCTGATTCCAATTTTAAAGAAGAATATTGAGATAAACAAAATAAATGCTGAGGTTTTTAATGAAGCATTGTCGGACAGAGAAGGTGATTTATTTTTTGAGATAAATGAAAATCATCAATACTCTAAATTGTCTTATAAAGATACCGGCCTCAAAGTAAAAGCCGTTTCTCTAAATAGCAAATATGTTGGTAAAAAGATTGACATCTTGAAGCTTGACGTGGAAGGTGAAGAAGAAAAAATTATTTCATCGATAAATTTCGACCAACTTTCTATAAATACAATAATTCAAGAAGTTCATTACGACAGGGTTAGTTTTGAAAAAATTAAGAAAAAATTAGAAAGTTGCGATTATTTTATAGATAAGCCCTATCCTCAATATAAATGGCTTAACGCAATTGAAAATTATCCAATTTTGGTAGCTGTAAAAATTAATTCTTTATAAATTTTACAATGACATATAAAAATATCATCCCAGGATTAGTTTCTATAGAAACCGACAGGAGTTCTTTTTGGGGTTTTTCTTTTTCTGAAAATTTTAATTTTTATTCTTCTTCAGATAAACAAAAAATACACTTCAAAATTTCAGTTGGAGACGTAAAAATCCCTACAAAATATGAGTTTCGAAATGGCTTTTATTTTAAGCAAGGGGATAGTTGGTATTATGAAAGAAAAATTTTTAATTTAATACCATTAAGATTTAAGTTTAATCCAATTGAAAGAAGCTTCGTAGTCAGTAGCTGGTATTTAAAAGTGCCATTCACAATAGGCAGAATCCTGCCTTTTGGAAAGCATGCCGAAGATGTGATTAGCCTGGAACTTTTTTTGAATGGCTATGTTGTTTTACAAGGGTCGGCTATTTCTTATAATGATAAAAATATTTGTATTATCGGACCAAGTTTTAATGGTAAAACGTTTGCCTTAAAAAAAATTATCGAAGGTCAGAAAGGTAAAATAATATCAGATGATATTATGATTGTAGATTTTGTTAATAATCTTGTTTATCCCATGCCACATAAATTTAAGGCACTAGGTGTCAGAGAGATTCAGAAAAAAATTTCTAAAATAGTAACCAAAGAGGATGTTGTTACAGAGCCGGTAAAAATTTCTCGTTTGTTTTTTATTCAAAATAGTACTAGTGAAAACAAAAACAATGTTAAAACGAGAAATTTTTTTGAATTTATTTCATTGTGTTCGTTTTTTTTCTTGGACAATCGCTTCATAGCATCGTATATTTTTGAAGAGAAATTATTGGATCGGATCATTTCTAAAATAAACGCACTAAAAACAATGGAAATAAAAAATTGCGATTTTATTAATATCCATAATTTTGATTATGAATTTTTAAATTTATTGGCTTATGATGAAACAACCAAACCCGAAAGAGCAGTGGAATAATTATAGTTCCAAATATGCAAATATTTGGACAGGAGGATCGCGGACTTTAATGCGAAAAAATGAAATGAATTTTATAAAAAAATTTATTTTTTCTGATACAAAAAAACTTTTAGATGTTGGCTGTGGAACAGGAAGAATTTTGGAAGAGTATTGTGGCAGTAATAACATTTTAGAAATATATGGAATTGATATTGCTGAAAAAATGGTAGAAATATGCCACCAAAAGCAAATGACTTGCTCAAAAATAAAAGCTATTGAAGTGTGCGACATCTCCTGTGAAGAGATTCCTTATAATGTAAGTTTTGATTTGGTTTCTGCTATACGGGTTTTTAAATATAATAAAAACTGGAAACAGATACTTGAAAAGTTGTTAAAGAAATGTAGCACTAGAGGCATGGTAGTTTTTACTATTCCGAACAGCCGATCAATAAATCGATTGGCTAATTTTATCAGTACTATTTTAAGAAAAGAAAATAATTATTTTATTTTTCGAAGCAACTACGGTGAATTAAAAAGAATTTGTGATAATGCAAACTGTGAATTATTGGAAATTTCTAGTTTTTCAAAAATTCCTGATTTTTTGTACGATCTTTCAAAAAGTGAATTTTATGGTAAGGTGGTATTATCTGTAGAACGTTTTCTAGAAATTTTGTTTGGCAAAATTTTGTTTGGCAAAGAATTATTTGTGGCAATAAAAAAGAAATGATTTTTAAATTTTTTAAAAAAATAAAATCTTTTAAATGGAAAGGGTGTCATACCCATATTCTTTTTGTTATTATTGCCATTATTTTTGTGGGAAGAAGTCTTGACTTTTATTTTCTAACGCACTTCTTTAATGGGGGAGATTCGTTTCAATTTTTAAATTTTGACGTGTTTATTAAGAGGGGGCTGTCTATTTGGGAATCAACGGTATCGGGAAGAATTTTTCCTATGGCATTTTATTTTGTGCCATACAATATTTTTTTAAAAATAATATACTTTTT
>Ga0172379_10010643_pt1 | contig 11093 bp, 8 predicted proteins | sample GrowelOW334metaG_FD_119756 | JGI IMG/M metagenome (GOLD analysis project Ga0172379, IMG submission 119756) | Groundwater microbial communities from an aquifer near a municipal landfill in Southern Ontario, Canada - Groundwater well OW334 metaG | ecosystem: Environmental > Aquatic > Deep... | reverse complement strand
CCAATGACGGCGATGCCCGTGGGCTGGAAGAACGGCTGCAGCGTGGCGTCCACGATCGGCGATCTCCGGCTGGAAGCGCACAGCGCGCGCGGGGGTGCGGAAATCTAAATGATCGCGCGCGATCTCTCGGTGCTGGCGCCAGGACCCCGTACGCCGCCGGCGCACGGTCCAGGGGGCCCGCCCAGTAGATGCGCGCGCCGACCTGCGTGCGCAGCGTCGCGGGCACGTCGCGCAGTGGCCGCCGCGCGCCCTCGGTCTCGATCGCATACGAACTGCCGGCGATGCGCAGCATGCCGTCCACGGCCGCGATGCCGTCAACGGCGCGCACGGCGTAACGCTCAGCCGCGAACGAACACGAGACGCCGGGCATCATCGTCGCCGAGGTGAGGTCGCGCCGACCCCACAGCGTGACCTCCAGTCCCTCGAACGCCGGCGGCGCGGTCATGTGCAGCGCGCACGCGGCGCCGTCCGTTCCACGCACGACAAGCAAGGTAGTCGGGTCACTGCCGACGCGCTCGACGATGCCGCGCACCGAATCAGATGGGTAGTCGGCGCGTGTCGCGGGCGACGTTGTTCGCGTCGCCGTGGCAGCAGTGGAGCGCGCAGCGGTCGTGGATGTCGCCGCAGTATCGGCGGGAACCTCCGTGCGCCGCCCGCCAGCGGGCGAGCAGGCCGCGAGCGCGGCCGCGAGCGCCACCGCGAGCGCCACCGCGAGCGCCACCGCGAGCGTCGATGCGTGCGCCGCCTTGTTCGTCGTCGCGACCCAGGGTGCCTGCCACGCCGCTCTCATTGGATCCTCGCGATCGCGATGCGCAGCTGCGACGATGGTGTGCCGCCGGTGCTGGAGCGCAGGGTCAGCACCTGCGGGGTGGACAACGTGCCACTCAACTCGAAGTACGCGTTGGCGCCGCCGCGCACGCCCGTCTGCTGCGCCGCAAACGATCCGAACGACAGCGCCGTCGGCTGGATCGGGAAAGTGGTGTTGAAGCGTCCGACCCATGCCGGGTCGGCATTCAGCGACGCGTAGATGCTGCGCAGGTTCCACGTGCGGAACTGCAGGTCGGTGGACGGGTTCGTGAGCCCCGGATAGTCGTCACTGAAGAGCGCCAGCGTCCACTGGCCGATCAGCTGGTCCATGGGAATGCCGGCTACCGACGCCAGGTTGGTGGTGCCGGTGAGGTTCGACGAGGTCAGCGCCGTCAGGAAGGCGGCGTCCGACGCCCCGTATCGGTCCACCGCGTAGCGAATCAGCGACCAGGCCGTCTGATAGAAGACGCTTCCGGTCTGCCCGGTGGCGTCGCCGTACGGCGACCAGTTCCAGGGCTCGAGCAGTCGCGGGCGGATTTCATTGAATGAACGCCGCGCGCCGAAGCTTGGGCGGCGCAGCAGGTCATTGCTGAGGCACGTCGCGTTCGACGGATTGAAGTCGCAATACAGCCCATTGGAAGTCGCCGTGCCGTAGCCGGCGTTGCCGCCGAACGCCGTGTGGTGCAGCACCTGCCGCGCCCACACTTCCTCGGCGTGACGGGCCGTGCCCTCCTCCATCCAGCTGGTCTCGAACGGCGCGCCGTTCGACATGCGCGCCGCCATGGAGGCGATGTGCTTCACCTCATGAATCACGGTGCGCCCGATGAAGTTGTACCAGCCGCTGGGGTTGGCCGTCGACTCGAGCGACGTGCCGGCGCTCGTGGGCACGCTGCCGTAGAAGAACTCGCCGAAGTTGCTGGTGGCGCAGGTCGTGCGAGGGAACTGGTCGGCGCTCGTCACGAACGCCGCCACGTTGGAGAGCCCGTTGACGCGGCGCGTGAAGATCATGTGCACGCGACCGTCCGCGTCGGTTTGCGCGTCTCGGAGCAGCGGGTCACCAAATGTCTGGCGCACCACGTCGTACTGGTCCGCGTCGAAGACCTGCCCGAGCCGCCGGTAACGGTCGGCGAGCGCCGTGTCGTTGATGGCCAGCAATACGTTCGACGTGTCTTCCCAGATGACGGCCCGGCTGCCGGAGTACAGCGCGATCGCGGTGATGCGCGCGGTGGTGTCGGTACAGGACCCCCAGGGCCAGTACAGGACGCGCCGATCACCGACGGCGGGCGCGGCCGCGGCGGCGATTGCGGCGCGGCCGCGCACGGGAATGGTCGTGGCGCGCGCGCGCAGCTCCGTGACGCGGGCGCGCTCCCGCTCCAGGTGCTCCCAGTGCGCCGCGTCGCGCCGCGTGTCGGATGACGGTGCGGCCATCACCGCGCGCGACACGCGCAGCGGGGCGAACTGTCTCGCGGCGGCGGCGCCGACGGACGCGTTGCCGCTCAGCTCGAAGTCCACCTGCGAGTTGGCCGACGTGGATGCGCTGTACACGGAGATCAGGTAGCGCGCCGCGCCCCCTGTGGCCGGCAGCTCGTTGCAGCGGCTTGCCGTGTTCGACGATGCCACAAATGCCTGGCCGACGGCGAGGACGCGCTGGAATCCGGTCACCGTCGCCGTGACCGCGGCTCCCTCGGCACCGGCGCTCGTCACGACCACGGGCACCGTCCCGCTGGCCACGCACGGTGCGGTGGCGGTGAGCTGGGTCGTCGTGGCGGACGTGACTGTTGCGGCCACGCCCGCCACGCGGACCGTGTTTCCCGCGACGGTCGGGGCGAAGCCGGTGCCGGTAATGACGAACAAGTTTCCGGGCACAAGCGGCTGCACCGAGGCAACCATGGGCGCGGACGACGACGTTGCGCTGAAGACGACGCTTGACAGTCCCGGCGCGCTCGCCGTGAGCGTGTTGCTGCCCGTCAGGCTTCCCATCACCCAACTGCCCACCGTCGCGATTCCGGACGCGTTGCTCGTCACCGTGGTTCCGGACGCCGTGCCGCCGCCGCTCGATACCGTGAACGTGACGACAACTCCCGCGACCGGGTTGCCGAGCGCATCGTTGACGCGCACGGCGGGCGCGATCGCGACGGGCGTGCCTGCGCCGGCCGTCTGGTTGTTGCCCACCGACGCGACGAGCGCGGCGGCCGGTCCGGCGATGGCCGTCGCCGTGAAGTAGACCGTGTCCTTCACTCTCGCGGCGACTGCGAGCATCGCGTGAATGCCGGCGCCCGGTCCCAGCGTCCAGATGGTGGACGCGGTGCCATCGCTTCCGGTAGTTGTCGTCGAGGGGTTCATCGAGCCGCCGCCGATGGCGGGCGAGAAGAGAACCGCAACGCCGGCCACCGCGCTGCCCAGTCGATCGCGCAACCTCACGCGGATCGCGCCACCCAGCGCCGTGCCAACCGTCGCCGTCTGCGCATCGCCCGCGTCCTTGCTCGGCGCGCCGGGCACCTGCGCCACCGTCACGGGCACGCCGACGCTTGCGCTTCCCACGGCCACGGTGATGGTGGCGTTGCCATTCGCGACTGCCGTGACCGTCGGACTTGCGCCACCGCCCACCGAAGCCACGGTCGGCGCCGACGACGTGACGGTCGGTGCCGCGGTGGGCATGACGGCGCCGTTCTGGTCGCGCACGGTGACGGTGAACGACTCGGTCGCCCCCACGGCGTCGAAGGAGAGGCTCGACACGGACGCGGTAATCGACGTGGCGACAAGCGGCGGCGTGGCGTCCTTGCCGCACCCCGCGCCGACACCGAGGACGATCAGCGCCGCCGCACGCATCACGAGCTGCGCCGCGAAGCACACAGAACCGCGAGAGCCAGACGAGTGCGTGCGCGGTGAAAGGTTCATTCGGGGGGCAAAGGTCGGCGACTCAGGTATGATCCCGTCCGGGCGTACCCCGGGCAAGTGATGCGCGTCACGCTGCCGTACTCTGTCTCGCTCTGTCGTACTCTGTCGTACTCTGTCGTACTCTGCGCCTAGCGCAGGCCCAACAGGGCCTGCGCTAGGCGTGGCATCGCCTCCGTGATGTCTGCTTCGCTCACGGCCCCGACGCTCAGGCGGAACCAGCCGCTCTCCTCCGGCACGCCGAATGCCTGAAAGGGAACGACGCCGATCTGCGCCTCGTCGAGCATCCAGCGGCGGATGTCCTCGTTGGTCGAGAGCACGGCGCCGGTTGCGGTCCGCATTCCGAACGGGTGGATGCGCGCGGTCATGTAGATGGCACCCATCGGCGGCAGCGCTTCCACCGGAAGTCCCTGCGCGCGCATCTGCTCGAGTCCCCGGTACAATGCGTCGAGCCGTCGCTGGATGCCTGGAACGAACGTCGCGCGAAACGCATCCTGCGCGGCGACGTCTCCCAGAAAGGCGGCCGTGGCCACCTGCTCTGCGCGCGGCGCCCACGCCCCAAGGTGCCCGATGACCGTCCCCATTCGGGCAATCACATCCGCCGGCCCAACAGCCCAGCCGACCCGCAGTCCCGTGGCGGCGAACGCCTTGGAGATGCCGTCCACGAGAATGGTGTACTTCGCCATCTCGGGGACCAGCTCCGGCGGCGTCACGTGCCGCGTGGCGCCCACGCACAGCGGCCAGTAGATGTGGTCGTACATCAGGAAGAGCGGCCGCTCGATTGTGCCGTCGCGCCGCCGGTTCTCCGCGAGAATGGCGTGGCAGATCGCCGTGAGCGACTCGGATGTGATGGCCGTGCCCGACGGGTTGAGCGGCGAGTTCAGGCAGACGAGTCGGGCCCCGCGCAGCGCCGGCTCGAGCTCCGCCGCGGTGGGGAGAAAGTGGTTGGCGCTCGAACACGGCACCGGCACCCCCACCGCGCCCAGCTGATGCACGTAGTGGTTGTTGTTCCACGAGGGGAGCGGGTACACCACGCGATCGCCGGGATCCACCAGGGTCCGATAGATGCTGTAGATCACCGGACGCGCGCCGCCCGTGATCTGGACGCACTCAAGCGGATACGAGAGCCCAAGTTCACGGCGATAGTACGCCTGCACCGCCTGACGCAGCGCGAGCACACCATCGGCAGGCGGATAATTCGTTTCACCGTGCGCCAGCGCCTGCGCGATCCCGTCCCGAAGGGCGACGGGAATCGGGAACTGCGCCGGATCGAAGTCGCCGACGGTGAGGTTGCAGATCCGGGCGCCGTTGCCAGCCAGCGCGCGGATTTCGGCGGCAATTTTGAGGATCTCCGAGCCCGTGAGACCGGCCGCCATCGCGGAGACCCGTGTGACGCCGGCGGCCGCGGTGGGACCAGCGAGTGCGCTCAGGTCGATTTCGGGTCGGGGCATCGCGTCACCGGGGGCGGGGAAACTCTGAACACGGGACAACGTAAAGATAACGTGCCCACCGGATTGCACGCGCGGCGCGCGCCGCGTTTGCACTGAATGGCACGCCCGGCGCACCCGGTTCTCGTTGCGCACCGGGCGAGGGTGATCTAGACTGTGAACAGGGGCCGTCTGCGTGCGACCCCGTGGCTCCGCAGCCTGTGAGAGTGTAGGCCCCCGTCTCAGGTACGTGGCATGCAACTTCTTCTTGCTGAGCAACAGAAGACTCCGCGATCGCTGGGTGCCACGATCGTGAGCATCGCGCTGCATGTCAGCGTGATCATCCTCCTCGCCCTCAAAGGGCAGCAGGTCGTGGATGCCGTGCGCGGCTTCGTGGAGGAGTCCGTGCAGTACCTGTACCCGGTGCCGCGCGACATCGGGACGTTGCGCCCGGGTCTGGAGAGCGCCCCGGCGCCCGCGGACCTTCGGGTCTTCGGTTCGGTGACGCCGCCGTGGCGCGAGGGCCTGAGTGGCGCCGGTGGTCTCGGCATGGGAGCGCACGACGGGGCCATCTACACGCCGAGTCCGTCGGACGCCGAGACCATCGAGCCCGGCATTGGCGACAACGCGATGAGCGCCGTTGAGGTCGATTCCATCGCCATCTTCGACGCGACCAGCGCCGCGCCTGAATATCCGCAGACGATGGCACTGCGCCGGGTCGAGGGCACCGCGGTCCTCCGCTTCGTGATTGACTCCACGGGTTTGATCGACATGTCCACGGTGCGCGTGATGTCCACCACCCACTCGGCGTTTGCGCGCGCCGTGCTCGAGGCCATGCCGAAAATGAAATTCCGCCCCGCAAGCATTGCCGGGCACCCCGTCCGGCTGCTGGTGGAGCAGGCCTTCTCGTTCAAGATCCAGAAGCCGAAGAAGGCGATTTCGTAGCGACGCGGCGGTCCTCACATCACCGCGAGACTCCCGGAGGTATCCATGCAAATCCACCTCACGGACCAAGAGGCCCACGAGCTGCACGACCTGCTTCACGACTACCTGCCAGCCCTGCGGCGCGAGGTCGCGCGCACGGATGCGAAGGCGTTTCGCCATCTCCTGGTGCAGCGGCTGGATCTCGCCGAGCGCCTGCTGGTAGATCTCTCGACTGTGGTCGCGATACCCGCGGGGCGGTAACGCCCGCGACGCGTTGACGCCGGCGACGCGGTAACGCCCGCGACGCTGACGCCTGGCCCGTTGCCACTCGAAGGCCGCCCTCCGGGGCGGCCTTTGTCGCGCTACCTGACGCGCAGCCGGCTGGCTATTCTTCCGTGCATGCCAGCAATGAGTGCGGATCGTCAGAGCGGCCGGAACCACCAGGCCGATGACGCGCGCGCGTGGACCCTGGTCTTCTTCGCCTGGCTGATCGCCAGCGCGTCCACGCTCGGCGCGCTCTTCTTCGGGGAGGTCATGCGCCTCCCGCCGTGCTCGCTCTGCTGGTACCAGCGCATCTTCATGTTTCCGATGGCGCTGATCCTGCCGTTCGGGCTCTTTCCGTTCGATCGCAGCGTCGTGCGGGCCGCCTTGCCGCTCGCCAGCCTCGGCGCGCTGGTGGCGGCTTTCCACGTGCTGCTGGTGGCGGGGATCATTCCGGAACGGCTGGAGCCGTGCAAGCAGGGCGTGCCCTGTTCAGAGACGGTGATTGAGTGGTTCGGTTTCGTGACCATCCCCCTGCTGTCGTTCGTGGCCTTCGCGGCGATCGCGGCATTGCTGACCTTCGCCTACTACCGGAGTTCCAAGTGAAGCAGAAGAACCTGTTCATCGGCGCCGCGGTGGCGCTGGTGGTGATGTTCGCGGGCGCGTCGATGATGTTCACCTCCTCGAAGTCCGCGACGTCCACCGCGATCCCCGAGGCCAACCAGGCCGCCCTCGTGAGGGCGCACGCGCCGACGGTTGGTCCCGTCGACGCGCCGGTCACCATCGTCGAGTTCCTCGACCCCGCCTGTGAGACCTGCGCCACGTTCTACCCGATGGTCAAGGACATGATGGCCGCCAACCCCGGCCGCATTCGCATCGTGTATCGCTGGGCACCGTTCCACATGGGGTCGCAGGACGTCGTCGCCATGCTCGAGGCGGCGCGCAAGCAGGACAAGCTGTGGCCCGCGCTCGAGGCCCTGCTCGCGTCGCAGGCGCAGTGGTCGCCCGGCCACACGCCGCAGGTGGCCGCGGCCTGGAAGCAGCTCGAGGGGCTTGGCTTGAATCGCGAACAGATGATCGCCGACATGGCCTCGCCCGAGATCACGCAGCGGATCTCGCAGGACCTCGCCGACGCCGCGTCGCTGAACGTCACCATGACGCCCGAGTTCTTCGTCAACGGCAAGCCGCTGCCGAGCTTCGGGTACGAGCAGCTCAAGCAGTTGGTGGATGAGGCGCTGAAGGCGACGAGCAAGTGAACGTGCGCGCGCCGGGTACCGACACTGGCGCCGGACTCGGCGCCCGGCTCGTCAGTGTCGGTGTCGTAGCTGGCCTTGCGCTCGGCGCCATCGTCGCACTCCCGACGTCGGCGCGCGCGCAAGCGCCGGTGGCGAGTGATGCCGACCGGTTCTTCGTGAATGTCGCAAGCCTTTGCGGCAAGGCGTTCACAGGACGCGTCGCTGCCAACGAACCGACGCCAACGGCAGCCGATCCGTTCGAGGGCAAGACACTCGTCTTCCACGTGCGGCGCTGCAGCAAGGACCGACTCGAACTGCCGTTCCATGTGGGCGACGACCGGTCGCGCACCTGGGTGCTCACGCGACCCGGCGGCGCACTCTTGCTGAAACACGATCACCGGCATCGGGACGGCTCGTCGGACAGCCTGACGATGTACGGCGGCGTCACCCGCACGGCAGGCACCGCAAGCCGCCAGGAGTTTCCGACCGACTCGGAGTCGAAGGACCTCTTCACTCGCCTCAAGCTCCCCGTGTCGCTGCCGAACGTATGGGCGATGGAGATCGAGCCGGGTCGGCGATTCGTCTATGAACTCGCACGCCCCGGCCGCCTGTTCCGCGTGGAGTTCGACCTCACGCTCGAGGTGCCGGTGCCGCCGGCGCCGTGGGGCCACGAAGAGAAGTAGCCCCACGACGTCGGCCCGCCGTGCTAGAACGACCGCACGATGCGCACGAACGCGTTGCGCCCGGGACGCAGGATCACGCCCGGGTCCACATGTTCGCGAAATGCGCGGTCAAACACATTCTCAACGCCGATCGTGGCGCGCGCGCCCGCCACGGTGAATCCGCTCCTGAGATCCAGCGTACCAAACCCAGGCGTCGCCATTTCCCCCGCGGTGGTGGCGACTCGCTGCTGCCCGGCAACGACACGCCAGCTTCCTTCCACCCACGGATGGAACTCCAGCCATTCCCTCGCGACGTGTGCCGTCAGCGTCGCCTCGGCCGGAGGCACGAGCGCGAGCGGTGTGTCGTTCACCCGATTCGTGCCCAAGAGCCGCTGCCCCGAGACGGAGAGGCGCTGGCCACCGCGCGTGGCGAGGGACGCGCTGCCGGTCAGTCCCTGCATCCGCGCGCGCGACACGTTCGCGTAGGCGCGCACCGGCCGACCACTGATGAGCTCGCCTGGTACGAGCACGGGGGCGATCAAGTCGCCGAGGAGGTTCTGGAATGCCGTCACCGACACCGCCAGTGCGCCCGATGCCACGGGACGGTCCAGAAGCAGTCCCATCTCGCCGTTGCGCGCGATCTCGGTGCGCAGCTCCGGTGTTCCCTTGTATACGTAGCCGTCGGGACGCAGCGCCACGCCGAACGACTCGGTGGGATCGGGCACTCTATAGCCCACGCCGTAGCTCGCACGTGTGCGGAACCCGCCGCCCAACGCCACCACGGCGCCGAGATTGCCGGTGCCGATCCACTCGGCATCGCCGGCCCATCCCTCGGCGTGCTTGGTGATGCGGTCCACGCGACCGCCGGCCGCTACGGTGAGCCTGCGGTTCGTGCGCCACTCGCCCTGGGAGAACGCCCCCGCGTCGAGGATGCGCGCGTTCGGCCACGTGTGCAGCACCGTGGGCATCGCGTTGGGCACATCCACGCGTTGGGTCACGCGCGTCGCCTCGGCGCGCCATTCGACGGCCTCGGCGCCGACGTCCAGGCTGAGGGTGGCGGCGGGCAGCAGTCGAAACTGCGCCCGAGCGCCCGACGTGAGTGAGTGCGACCGCGCGTCGGTTACCTGCGTCACCGGCATGCCGTTCATCTTCATCTGCATGCGCACCGACATGTCATGCTCGAGGCGCTGCGCGAAGACGCGGGCAGACACGGCATCGAGCCGTCCGCGCGACAGCTGTGCGCCCCATTCGAGCGCGCCATCGTATCGGCTCTCCCTCGGAATCGTCGCCCCCGATGAGCCGGGATACCCAATGTCCCGGCCCTCGTACACGGTGCCCTGCAGCGAGACACGCTGTGTCGCGACCGGCAGCCAGCCGAGCTTTCCGTCGAGGGATAGCGTGCGAAGTCCGGACTCGCGCACCGTGCCCGTGGGGGCGCGGTAGTCGCCGAACGAGGCCGCGTCGACCGAGAGAGAGACATCGGCATTGCGCGCTCGCGCGAAATACGAGCCGCCGAGGCTTGCACCCGGTACGGCCACCGATGTCGCCGCGCGGACTTCACTCCCACGTGGGCGATCCATGGGTGCGCGGCGCGTGACCACGTTGATGACACCGCCCACATTGCCTGAGCCATAGAGCGTGGAGCCGGGGCCGCTGAGGACCTCGATGCGTTCGACCGCGGCAGGATCGATGGCGGCGAGTCCCTGATCCATGCCAAAGGTGCACGCGCGGTTGACGCGCTGGCCATCGATCAGGACCGCCACGCGCTCGCCGCCAAGGCCGCGAACGAAGGCCTTGCCCCCCCACGCACCGGGGCGCTGCACGTTAATTCCTTCGATGCCCTTCATCGCCTCGGCGAGTGCCGGCGACGCACTTGCGTCGATCTGGCTGCGCGACACCGAGCCAACAGGCAGCGTGGTGCCGGCCGCAAGCGTGTTCGAGGCCGTCGCCTCCACCGTAACGGCGGAGAGGAGCGTGGGGTCCGGTTCGAGCGCGACGGAGGTGCCCATTGATGCGGCGCGCACTCGGAGCGTGCGATAGCCCGCACGGCGAATCGTGATGGTCGCGGTGTCTGACGCGAGGTCAATCGTCAGGCGCCCCTGGGCGTCCGTGAAGACCGCGAGGGACGGGCCCGTGATGGCCACGCCGGCGAGGGGAAGGTGGGTGCGGATGTCGGAAACGACGGTGCGGATCGTCGCGCGCTGCGCGACGACGGACAGCGGGAAGCACAGCACCAGCGCGCCAAGGCGCACCACGCGTGCTCCCGAGAGAACGGCTTGCATCGGGAGGCTCCGGAATTCGAGGATGTGGAGGCGCGCGCCACGTGGCGCGCGGGTTCACGTCAATCGGTCGAAGCCGGGCGGTGCGTGCGGGAAGGGCAGGCGATGGGAGCTATACGCTCCCGGGCGCGCGACCGACACCGGCATCGGTCGCTGCGCGGCGTCAAACGCCCATGCGTCTGCGGCGAGCATGTCCCCGTTGTCCGCATCCAACACGGCCACGACGCCCGTGACGCAGCAGTCGGGGTCCAGGCAGCGGCAGGGCGCGTCAGGGGACGACGACGGTGAATCGCCGTACTGCTGCGTCGCCGTCGCGACGGCCGAATGCGCTGCGTGGGATGCATCCGTCCGGTGCGCCGCGTGCGCCGCATGTGCCGCATGCGCCGCATGCGCGGCATGTTGCGCGACGATATCCGCAAGCCGGGCGCGCTCGCAGTGGCGATCGCGCTGCGTGATGCCTTCGTAGCGCCAGGCCCAGTCTGCAAACGCCTTGACGTCGTCGTTCGCGGGATAAGCTTTGAGTTGCGACATCAGGCGCCAGGCGTGCGCAAGCTGCCAGGCCTCGCGCGCCAACGCGGCCGCGCTTGTCGCCGAGAGCAGCGT
>Ga0172379_10010642_pt1 | contig 11094 bp, 11 predicted proteins | sample GrowelOW334metaG_FD_119756 | JGI IMG/M metagenome (GOLD analysis project Ga0172379, IMG submission 119756) | Groundwater microbial communities from an aquifer near a municipal landfill in Southern Ontario, Canada - Groundwater well OW334 metaG | ecosystem: Environmental > Aquatic > Deep... | reverse complement strand
GAAAGAACAGCTCCTGCGCATCCGGAGCAAAGTTGATAATAACCCCCTTGGGATATTCTAATCGACCATAATCATCGATAAATACAGGCACGCGCGCACTCTTTGCAATAGTATTATAAATATCGATAGAGGCTTCATAGCTGTCGATAAAAACAATGTCATAGGTATCGTCTATATGAAATTCATCCCAGATAAAAGGGTGTAAATCGCTAAATTTGTAACTAAAATCAATATCGCTATCCAAAAAAAAAGATCCGATTATCCCATACCGCTTAAATTCCTCATACAATGAATAACATCGTATCAGATGGCCCATTCCCCTATGTGAACCTGCTTCAGTATAAAATGCTATTTTTGGAGGTTTCAATTGGAGGCTCTCTCTCATCATATATAAAGGGTTATTTTTTCTTAATCATATCGTATTTTGTTCCTCCCATGTGCAAATTAGGCTATTATAATGGCAAATATTAATCTCTAAAGATATGAGGGCAGATGAAGACTATTGAAGATACTTATTTTATGGATAAAAATAAAGCTTTAATCGTGGCTCTCAAGGAAAATAAATTTGGACCCTATGGAAATCTTCAACTTTGTTATTATGATGGTTCAGTGATTGCTGATGGTCCAAAAAATTTAATCCATCTCCCATGGGAACAAATGGAGCTATTGCTTACGATGGATACAAGATGGCCAACATCTATTGATTGTGAAAACAGTAGCTGTGAGAAAATTTTTATAGAAACACTAGAAGCTTTAAACACACGTAAAATACAGCAGCATCAAGAGTTTTTAACTACACTAAAAACGACACCTTTGGATTTTTCAGAGCCCTTGCGTGTTTACATTGCTGTTGAATATTATGCAAAAGTCGTAAGACATGCATCTGAAAATGTTGCAAATACGTTTCGTGCATTAGGGTATCAAGTGTTTTTTGATATGAATGATACTATGGAAGATTTGACCGATTATAGGCGAGCAAAAAATATGGCTTCTTTTTTACCGCATCTGTGTCTCACGATCAACAGACTGCACAATCTTCAAATTTCGGATGAGACCTATAATTTTATTTGGTTTCAAGATCCGACACTCATTTTATATGATTCAACTACTTTGAATGCTAGAGAAAGAGATTATTTCTTTTATTTGATAGAGCCTTTAAAAGATGCTTTGATTAAAAAAAATATTCCTGATTCCAAAACCTTTTATCAGCCTTTTTCTATTGATTATCAACAGTATAACCTCGATGTTGTAATCAAACGGCAGGAAAAAATTGTTTTTATTGGTCAAAATTACTTTGAAGTAGTCAGCCCGACCATTGAGTATAAAGAGTGTGATTTTATTCAAGAACTTGCTGAAATGTTTAATACCATGCCAATAACGCCTGCTTTATTATCGAATTTCTATCAAAAACATGCATCATCAATAAGACGCCAAGAACATATAGATATGCATATTTATCCAGCCGTTGTCCGTTGTGAGGTTGTAAAGTGGATGTGTTTGCATTCTGATATTCCCGTTGAAGTTTATGGGTATGGATGGGAAAATATTCCCGAAATCGCCCCCTATTATAAAGGGGTTTTGACGTATGGTGAGGAGATTGCAAAAGTTCTTTATGGTTCTAAATATTCACTCGCATGCCATTCGCAATTTTATTATCAACAACGAGTTTTTGAAGCAAGTTACTGTGGATGTATCCCTGTTATTTATGAAGATATTTTAAATTCAGAAGCATTCCATCATCACAACAATAGTCTTGTTTTTAAAAATCCAAAAGAGCTGAAAGCCTCTTTACAGAGTGTTCCTAGCGAAGATCCCTTCAAAATCAGTCAAGATATGTCCTATCAAGGCTTTATAGAAAAGATGGTATCTATTGTCAAAAATGGAGGTTGAGAATTTCTATTTGAGCCAAAGCATAGCTTTGGATTGTTCCAATATCTCTGTGATACACACTATTTTGAAATGTATACATTTTGTTTAGGTAATGGGGTAATACTTCAGTGCTTAGATCCACAATTTTTTTATGATAACTTTCTATATACTCAATAACAGAAGGTTCAAAGATATAAACGGCGCCATTGGCTAAATTGGAAGGCGGATTAGCCACTTTTTCATAGAAACCGACAACGACACCGTTCTTGTCCAAATCAACGATTCCACAGTTCTTTGGCATATCCGTTTCAAATGTCATCATCGTAATATCACAGTGTTTCGGTCTGTTTTTATGCTTTTCAATAAACAGCGTAAAATCGCATAAGCAAAGATTGTCGGCATGGACTACCAAAAAAGGTTCATTTTGAAAAAAACTTTTATTGGCAAGGATTGTACCGCCTGTCAAGAGAAGTTCATCTTCATGCACTAGAACTATATTGTCTTTGTATTTAGAATTTTCAACGTATTCTTTCATCTGTTTGGCAAAATAGTGTGTGTTGATTAAAAACTCTTCGATACCGGCTTTAGAAAGGGTATCCAGCCAATACTCTATCAACGGTTTCCCGTTTATGGGGACAAGACATTTTTGGATTGTATCCGTTATGGGTCGAAGTCTTGTCCCTAAACCTGCGGCTAATAAAAGAGCTCTTTTCATAGACTTAACTCTTTGTGAATATCTTCTTTTGTGAGAGGTAAATTACCCACTCTGCTTACTTGACACGCGGCAGCTATGGAGCTGAGATAGGAGGCTTGCCAGATATTTGCACCTGCTGCCAAGGCTAATGAAGCTGTGGCAAGCATCGAATCTCCAGCTCCGGCAACGTCTTTTGGATTTTGATTCATTGCAGGTAATCTATCCGTAAAAAATTCGTCTTTTGACGTATATCTGTTAATTATAACCCCTTCAGCGGCCAAGGTAATAAAGATATTTTGAGGATTTGCTTTCGCTTTTAGTTTATCTGAAATAACAATGAGTCCTGACTCGAAATCATCAACTGCAAGTCTGATTTCGCGTTCAGTCGGCGTTACAAGGGTCATATTATTAAATCTTGATATATCTCCATTTTGTGAAGAAGATTGACTGTCTGCGCTCATAATAAGACCATACTTTTCACCAAGAGATATTATTTCATTTATCATTCTTTGAGGCAAACACCCATAACTAAAGTCGGAAAAAATAAGAACGTGTGCGTCTTTTAATTCTTTTTCTATATCTTTCAAAATTTCTGTTTGTATTTCTATGGAAATATGATGTTGTTTGAGATGATTTACTCTAAGCATTGTTTTGTTTCCAACACGAAAACGTTGTTTTAGATTGGTAGGTCTTGTATCATCAGGGTAGCAAAAGGAGTTTATTCCGTACTCTTTTAATTTCTCTTTTGCATATCCTGCCGCATCATCACAGCCCAATACGGTGAAAAAACTAACGGTTGCTCCAAGCCCTTTTGTATGTGCGGCAACAATACCGGCTCCCCCTAAAAATTTTTCACTCAGTAAGGGAGTTACGACAATTGTAGGATCTTCTTGACTCATGCCAAGTGCTTCACATGCTATGTACTCATCGATGATGGTATCTCCTATAACAATTGTTTTGATCCCTTCAAATCGATTTAGTATTTGTTTGAGTTCTTGATACTCAAACGTATGTCGATCACAAAATTCTTGGGGTTTCTTGATAGAAGAGAGGTCTATCGCATTGAGCTCTGCTCTTAGTAGCTCAATGGATGAAAATCTGCTGTCTCCGGAACTAAAAATAAGTTTCCCGCCGTATTCTTTTAGAATTTCAGATTCAGGATTAAACATGTTTTCGTGTTCATTCCCTTTGACAACAATATCCGGTTTATTTTTTCGAATGTATTCTTCAGGCAAAACATCAAGAATAAAGGCTTTATCTACGAAAATAGATGCCATCAATGCTTCAAGTCTGAGATCTTCAGGTACAAAATATTTCCCCATGCTGTCTGCATAAACCCCAACTTCTAAAAAAGTCCCACTCTCTTTTGCAAATTTAAGAAGTCGTAAATGCCCCGGGTGCAAAACTTCAAATTTTCCGTGAACAAATATCGTTTTTTTCTTTTTATTCGTCACTTTTTTGTTACCTTATATGAAATTGATATGTTGTGGCATTGTACCACTGGGCTTTTGTAGGCTGATCATCCCTTTTTGCAAAGCATCTAAATATTCATTGGGCTTATGCTGCAAGCATAATGAGCCACACATTTTTTGAGCATCAAAACTGGGAGAAGATAAATAATTCATGACTTCCCAATATCTGTCGCTGTTCACAATATCTTTAAATCGTGTTTGCGTAATATTGCCGATATGAAATTTTTTATATTTTTCATTAAACAGCATTCCGCAGGGTGCAACCAAGCCAGAGCCTGACATCTGAATTTGAAAAGGAGGTCCATAGCAGCGTTGATAACTTCGTTTACCTTGGGCATTGATTTTAGACCATTTTACCACTACTTGATAGTCATCATCCGAATAGGTTTCTGCTTCTTTTAGTACACCCTCTAATGCGGCATACTTAGAATAATCGACACCCAAATCACCCTCTTCACTATCACTGGTATGCTTGATAACAAGATAATCCGGTCTCAATTTTTTTCCAAGTTTTGCCAAGGGGATAACTTGATCTGCATCTTGCGGCATTAAGACCATTTGCATGCCGATTGTAACGTCTAGATTGAGGCGTTTTTTAATTTCCATCATGGTTTCTATATTCTCACATACCTGATAAAACCACTCTTCTTTAACGCCCATAATCTCTGCGTAACGTTTAGGTTCACCGGCAGAAAAGTTAACGCGCAGATACGTTAAATGAGGCAATATCTTTTCAAGATCTTCTTTTCGTGTGTTATATCCATGCGTTGCCACTGCCATAGAGATTCCAAGTTGAGAGCCTTTAATGATAGTATGGACATAATCGGGATGAATAGAACTCTCTCCATCTGAGACTAAACTGATGGCTTTTACCCCCATTTGCGCACAATCTTCCAGAAAGTTATCGATAATTTCTTTGGTAATTTCAAATCGGTCATTCTCTTGTAATCGTGCATAGCAAAATCCGCATCCGTAGTTACAGGCTCTGGTTAAAGACATATCAATGGTAATGGGGGCGATTCTTTCCCCGTTTAACCATTGTTGTACTCTTTCTAAATGCCAAGCCAGCTTTGTTCCGTCCAAAATCAATTCTTTATTTTTCATGATTGACACTCACTTCCTAGTTTTGTCTTTTTTTATTGGTGTCTTTTTTTTCTGTGAACATAACTTCTAATGAAAACCCTAACTCTTTATCGATACTTATTTCCATATCGAAAAGTAATTTAGCCAATGAACTGTAGACTTCTTTATCAGCGGCAAACTCAACTCGCATCTCTCCGATTAATTTTGCTTCATATTCTTCGATGTTATGTTGCATGCAAAAGTTTTTGATTTTTTCGAAAACAATTTTTTCACGATCGTTGATCGGTAAACTTTTCCATTCTTGTATCTCTTTTGGAGAGTAGGTATTAACGAGAGGGTAATAATTTTGTTCTTTAGAATATTGATTGTAAAGAGCACGAATCAAATGTAATGGAATTTCGAAAAGTTCACAGCTATTTCCCGGCATTATAATACCTTTAACGGGATGAACCATATCGTTTCTTAATAAATTTTCTAATCTCTGAACACCATGATCCTGAGCCTCCAAAATCGGTAATCCGACGATAAGAGTACAAAATGCTCTCATCATACCTAGTTTATACGGATCATATTCGCATTCATTGACCATAGCGTTATCAATGATATGGGTATTTGGATTTATGCTTAGTTTTAATTCACATCCATTATAAGTCACTTTATATTCTAAATCATTAGCACTTTTAGTATAGGCGGTAGGGCTTATTATATCTTTATAAGACAAAATGTTTTTTTCGTATATTTCAATATTTTTCAAAGTATCCACCTTATTTTATCTGCATCTCAAATAGACCGGTCCATTTGTTTTGAACATCAAATGAATGTCCTCTTTTAATGTCTCTGTTGTAGGAGAAAGAATTAAAAAGTTTTTAAAAATCGTCATCATTGCTATATCGTCATTATCAATACAATGACTTCTGCCAAGCATTGAAAAATAATTATCAGCCCCGACACCGATTAGCTTTACATTCATTTTATGCTCATTAATATCATATCGAATTTGTTCATAGGCTCTCATCACCAAAAAGGGTACTTGAGAGTAGTAGAGAGGTTTCATACCGGCTAAATACATACCAGCAGCCATGCTCATTGTCGCTTGTTCATTGATTCCTGTGTTAAATACCCTGTCTTGGTGATTGTTGAAAAAATCATCCAATACCGCAAACCCCATGTCTCCTACGAGTAAACACATGCTTTTATCTTCTTTGAAGTAGGTGTAAATCTCTTTCATTACTTCTTGTTTCGAGACAATATCAGACATCACTCACCTCCATTACATAACCGTCTTGGGTAGGACATCTAAAATGATGAGCTATAGAATTTTCAAGCAGTTCAATCCCTTTTCCTTTGATAGTTTTACAAACCATAATAGAAAAAGAGTTGTTTGTTTTTTGAAAAAAAGTATCAAAAGTTTCTTTGAGTGCGTTTTCATCATGTCCGTTAACGTTAGAAAAGTTATCGGTATAGGCAGACAAGACTTTTGATAGTCGATTATTGTCTAAGCCTACGTCGCTCACCTTATCCATAGCCTGAAGGTCATTGGCATCAACGATTAACAATAAATTGTCCAATTTGAAACGATAGGCTAAAGCTAATGCTTCGAAATTACTCCCCTCTTGCATCTCACCGTCACCGACAATACATACAACTTTCGTATCCTTTTTTTGCATTTTAAATGCTTGAGCCATTCCGACAGATAACGGTAATCCATGCCCTAGCGAACCGGTAGATGCCTCAATCATATACTCTTTGTTTTCGGTCAAACACCCTTTAAGAGTCGATTTTTCCGTATAAAAATTTTCAAGTTCAAAATCAGGAATAAAACCTAATTCATTGAGTATGACGTAGTACGCATAGGCGCCGTGACCTTTGCTAAATACCAAGCGATCGCGAGTCTCACTTTGGGGATTTTTTACATCATACTTTAAATAGTCTCTAAATAAAACCGTTAATATTTCAACGGTTGATAATGCAGGAGCTAAATGCCCAGCACCGCTGTCACAAGACAATTTAATGGTTTTTTTTCTTATATTAGCCGAATCTAACATCTCAATTTCCTAAACATTCGAACCAGTCTTTTGTTGCTTCTTCGATGGAATTTTCATCCCAAACCGGAGCATCTCGCCATTGCTCAATGTTATCAAGCATAATCTGGACACCTTCTTCAATGGTGACTTTTGGTGTCCATCCCAACATGGTTTTGATTTTAGTAATATCGGCAAAAGTACTGTCAGGTTCACCTGGACGCTTAGGGATATGAACTTTTTCTCCACCCAATAAGCTCACAAGATAATTGATGCTGTAGGTGTTCCCGCTTCCAACGTTTAAAATTTCTTGAACGACATCCGAGACAGCCGCACTGTAACACGCATCAACAATATCGGTAACATACGTAAAGTCTCTCGTTTGTTCACCGTCGCCCACAACCGTCAATGGCTTTTTATTAAGCAATTGAGCCAAGAAAACTCCAAAAACAGCACCATAGGTTCCACTGGTTCTGTGTCTTACTCCATACACATTAAAGAAGCGCATGGATACGATAGGCATATTATAAACATGACCCCAATGAAGTACATATTGCTCACCGACTGTTTTTGTATGGGCATAAGGGTATTCAGGGCGTATGGGAGAGGATTCAGGGGTAGGGTAAATATCGGGGATACCATAACAAGATGATGATGCAGCATAGACAATTTTTTTTAATCTTTTAGATTTTTTCGCTGCTTCTAACACGTTAATCGTTCCATCGACATTTGCTTTATGGTATTTAAGCGGGTCATTGATAGAGGGGACAATATCTGCTAATGCAGCATAATGAAATACATAGTCAACATCGGTAAAATATTCCTCAAGATTTTGATTGTAGTCTCCAATATCAACTTTAGCAAAGGTAATATTATTTTTATGGTGAGCAATGTTATCTAATCTACCATTGACTAAATTATCTAAAACCGTTACTTGATAACCGTTTTTGACTAAGAGATCTACCATATGCGAGCCTATAAACCCAGCTCCTCCGGTTACAATAGCTTTCAAAACGATCCTTTAAATGAAATTAACATGTGCATTAGGGTGTTTTAAATCCCATAAGTAACGATTTATCGAATCCATACGGCAATTGGTTCGACATTGGGAAATATCCAATTCATTTTTAATAAAATTTAAATTAGCTTTTCTTTTATCACTTTCCCATATATTTTTAAAGAGTGTCTCATTGATGTTGCCATAGCAAAATTTATCTTGAGCTAAATAGCAGCTGCATCCATAAAAATTACCATCCGTTGAAATATAGCCCCAGAAGAATGGTGTTGAATAGCATTTACTGTACGGAACTTTTTCTTCTACTTTTTTCATGGTTTCAGAGCGAAATACGACATTGAAATTTTCGTCATTTAGGGTTTGAAGTTCTTTCTCAAGTTCTAGCATCCCAGAGTAGGTGAGTCCCTCATATTGCTTGGTTACGCTGAAAAGATGTTGAGAATACGGTTTAATAACAATATAGTCCAAGCCAATCTCTTTCATTGTTTTTGCCAATAAAAACATTTCATGATGATTTTCAGGAAGTAAGAGAGATTGCGCACCGATGGTACAGTTTAATCGTTTTGATTTTCTGATTTCAACGGCCATGGATAAGTTTTTTAGAAGCAAATCAAAATCTGTTTCTTTTGTTTGGTGAATAGTAGCATAGGTGGATGCAGTTCCCGCATTCACACTTACTTTGATCCAACTCGAATAGGTCAAATAGGTTTCTATCCCTTTTGGATTGACCGGAATAAAATTGGTTGTAATGGAAACATCAATACCTGATTTTTTTGTATGTTCAACGATTTCGGGAAGATCTTTATGCAACAATGGTTCACCTTCACCTGCATACATAATACTTTTTATCCCTAACTGCCCCATTTCGGTAAGTCGTTCTTTAAAAATAGCAGTATCTAATTTAATATTTTGATACCCCATATAATCAACACCGCAGAAGGTGCATCTATGATTACATCCGCCATAAGGAGAGACTTCAACGTAGATCGGATAAACTTTTTTTTCTTTCTCCCAATCGTCTTTTGCCTCAAGCCATTGAGAAACTCTCTCTGGATGAAAGATGAGTTTATGACTGTCAATTTTATATTTATCCGACATTTATTTTGCCTTTATTAATGTAGTAAGAATAGATCATATGGTCCAGTATCATATGCATGTCCTCCACTAAACCGTATTCCCCTTTTGGGGCCTCTATATGGAAATTGACGTCACTTAATTTTTTTAAATCCCCACCGTCAAAACCAGTAATACCGATAATCGTTGAACCGATATTTTTAGCGTATTCAACCGCTTTAACAATGTTGGGAGAGTTACCGCTGCAAGAGATCGCTATAATAAGATCTTCAGGTTTTAAGAGACCTTCTAACTGCATATAAAAAATATTTTCATATCCTATATCGTTGGCGATTGCGGTTATGACCGGTACATTATCCGCTAAACTGGTAATATCTAAGTTTATAAGACCTCTTCGACGTAATCCTGCCCCTAAATCATTAACCATATGAGATGCGGTAGCTGCACTACCCCCATTTCCTATGATATAAATAGAGGATTGTTTATGTGCCGCTTCTTCAAGAATCTTAATAATTTGATCCACTATTTCATAATCGATGTTTTGAAGTAATTCAATGAGATTGTTAATATAGAGCCGATGAGATTGTAATGACATTTATGGGATCCTTTTAATTATTGCTTAGTTGACAATTTCTAACACGTGATTCACCCTGAGCTTCTTAAAATCCACCAATTATTGACCAGTCCAAAGGTGTCCCGCGTTTAATGAAACCATTGGCTTTTCGATTTACAACTTGATCGATATATTTTGGCTCTATTCCGCCGCCTGGTCGTAAACTTTTGATATTTTTAGCATTGATGAGGGGTTCCCCTTCTGAGATATCCGTTATAGCAATTAAGCTTCTTTGTGGTTTTGGTGGAACCAGCGGGTAATTAATATTGCCCAAGGCTTTATAAACCAGTTTGCTCCCATCAACAATTGCTTTAAGCTCATCGGGGGTCGCTGAAAAAAAGCTATCGGCTGTCGTATCATATCGGTTGACGATAAAGTGTTTTTCGATAATACTGCAGCCAAGGGCAACTGAAGCTATAGGGATGGCGCTTCCCAGTGTGTGATCCGATAAACCTATTGGACATTTAAAGATTTCTTTGAGATTTGGGATCGTTTTGAGATGGATTTTTTCAGGAGGTGCAGGATATTCGCTTGTGCATTTTAAGATCGCTAAGTCTTTGACGTTCTCTTCAATCATAATCGCTACAGCATCACCGATTTGAGATAAGGTTGCACCGCCTGTTGACATGATGATCGGCTTACCGGTTTGTGCAACTCTTCTTACAAAGGGTAAATCAATGATTTCAGGGGACGCTATTTTATAGGCAGGCATATTTAGGGCTTCTAAAAATTCAATCGAAGAAATATCAAAAGGCGATGAAAAAAGGGTAATCCCAAGCTCTTCGGCAACTTTTTGAAGTAAGGGTGTCCATTCCCAAGGCATAGAGGCATCTAAATAGAGGTCGTAAAGATATTGACCCTCCCAAGCCCCTTTGGCTTCAAATGCAGGGGTGGGACAATTAAGGGTTAGGGTGTCGGCGGTATAGGTTTGAATCTTAACAGCATCGGCTCCTGCTTTCTTGGCCTCTTTAATAATTTCGATGGCGGTATCCAGATTATTTCCATGATTGGCGGACATCTCTGCAATGATATAAGGTTCACACCCTTCACCGATTTTTCTACCATCTATCTCAAACGTTTGATTGAACATTTTATTTCCTCACTTTGGTGCGTTGAATCACTTCGTAGAGTAATTCGGCAAACTCCCAATCTTCAGGAGTATCAATATCTTGAACAAGATGGCGTGGCAAAATAATCGGAATACTAATATTGGAAAATGAAATCTTTTCTTGAGATGCTTCTTCACGAGCGAG
>Ga0172379_10010641_pt1 | contig 11096 bp, 8 predicted proteins | sample GrowelOW334metaG_FD_119756 | JGI IMG/M metagenome (GOLD analysis project Ga0172379, IMG submission 119756) | Groundwater microbial communities from an aquifer near a municipal landfill in Southern Ontario, Canada - Groundwater well OW334 metaG | ecosystem: Environmental > Aquatic > Deep... | reverse complement strand
ATTTAACATTATTTTGATATTTTTAAGCTCAATAACGCAAACTGAATGTTCGGTGTTGGCGTATTTTGCCAAATGTTCTTCTTCAAAAAGATTTATTTCTTTTTGAATTAAGCTGTCCGCCAATTTGGAAGTAAAAACAAAAGGAGTATTTTTCGCATAATTTATAATGCGAGTTTGAGAGACATACCAGGGCGACGAAAGAACACAGAAAATCTTTTCCGGCTTGCCTAAACCGGCTGAATATATTTTACTGACGATAATTTCCAACGATTTGATGGTTAAAAGCAAAAATTGGTCAATATTAATTTCTTCTTTTAAAACTATCGGCTCACGAACAGCAAAAACTATTTTAGGAACTCCAGACGGCTGGATTTTTAAAAGCACTCCTCCGACCGAAGAAGACCCAACATCAAAAAGTAGCACTAAACTCTCTTTTTCCACTTTGGAAATTTTCATTCAGTTAATTATAACACAAATAGAAATAGAAAAACTAGGAAAGTGTAGCTTTAATACGTCGAATTCCCTGCGCCACCGCTTCTTCTTTTTGAATTTTAAAAATTCCAAGTTCGCCGGTATTTTTAACATGCGGGCCACCGCAAAATTCTTTAGAATAAGCATTCTCTAGTGTTTCGCCTATATAATATACATTAACTTCATCTCCATATTTATCACCGAAGATATGCGCCGCTCCAGTTTTCTCGGCGTCTTCTTTTTTCATAACCACTTTTTGCACGGGAAGTTCTAATTTTATCTTTTCATTTACAATTTCTTCCACTTTCTTTTTTTCTTCGTCAGTCATCTTGCGAAAAAAGGCAAAATCAAAACGCAATCTTTCCGCGGTAATATTACTCCCCTTTTGAACTATTTTCTCACCTAAAACATCTTCTAACGCTTGACGTAAAAGATGTGTAGCTGTATGTAATTTTTTTGTTTCTTCTCCTCCGTCTGCCAGTCCTCCCTTAAACATACCGGCAGAGGCAGTACGAGATAATGTTTGATGTTCTTTGAGGGCTTTATTTATTTCATCTTCATCCACTTTAAATCCTAACTCCTTTGCAACATTAATACTTAAATCAATGGGATTTCCGTATGTTTCAAACCCCCTGTATATAAACAAGCCTGAAACTGTATCTTTATCCTTTAATATGGGTATAGTTCCATCTTTTCTCTTTTTAATAACACCCAATTTGGCCGCTTCAAGGTCTGAACGATAGATCTCAATTCCGTTAAGTGGTTTTTTAAATAATCTAGTTTCTTCTTTCACCACTAAAACAATATTATCATATTTCTCTTCTATTTCCGGATAGTTTTTTTTATAAATTTTAATAAATACAGGGATAAGCTCAATCCAAAAATCATTTGGGAGCTCGTCGATAGAGGCTTTGGTAAAAACTCGGCGGAGAAGACGGCGGAGAATATATCCGCGACCGGTATTGGAAGGCACAACGCCATCGGTAATCATAAATACAGCAGTGCGAAGATGATCACAAATAATACGAGCCGAGCGCAAGTCATAATTAACACTTTTACTTTTTACAAAATCCATTGCCTCGTTGAATAAATCCGTTTCAAATACATTGCTTTTCCCTTGGATAACCGCCACTAGTCGTTCCAAACCGGAACCGGTATCTACATTTTGGGTCTGAAGTTTACCAGTCACCTTGCCATTCTCGGAAAGATATTCCATAAACACATTATTCCAAATTTCCACGATTTTTTGCTCATCATCTGCTTTGAGATATTCATCCAAGGTCATTCCCTTGTTTAATTTGCCGGTGAGATCATAAAACATTTCCGTATCCGGTCCGCACGGACCATTGTCCCCGGCGCTCCACCAGTTTTTTTCTTTCGGCAGGAAATAAATTCTTTCTCCGGTGATGTTATTTTTTTTAAATATTTCTCCCCAAATTTCCGCCGACTCAAGATCGCGTGGAGCATTCTCGTCGCCTTCAAAACAAGTCACATATAATCTCTGAGCATCTAAACCAAAGCCTTCGGTTTTTGAAGTAAGCAGTTCAAAACTCCAATTAATGGATTCTTTTTTCCAATAATCACCCAAGGACCAATTGCCCAGCATTTCAAAAAAGGTCAAATGGGTATTATCCCCCACTTCGTCAATATCAACCGTCCGCACGCATTTTTGAGAATCCGCCAAACGAGCGCCCATGGGATGTTTTTGCCCCAAAAGATACGGCACTAGAGGTTGCATGCCAGCCGTATTAAAAAGCACCGAAGGGTCATTTTCTGGCACAAGCGAAGCGGAAGGAATTATTTTGTGTCCCCGATTTTCAAAAAATTTTAAAAACCTTGATCTAATCTCATCTGATTGCATATTAATTGATTATTTATTGATATTATACAACAATTCCTCCGCCCAAACAAACATCTTTATAGTAGATCACACAGGACTGACCGGAAGCAACTAAAATTGGTTTTTGAAACAAAACTTCGGTTTTATTTTTATTTGGAATTTTTATTTTACAAGATAATAATTCTCCATGGTAACGAATTTGCGCGGTGTAAGTTTTATTTTTATTTGGAATTTGGGCAATCCAGTTTATATTTTCTAAACAAAGAGAAGAATTTGAAAAATTTAAGCGTCGTGGGTTCCCTGTCCTCCTGTCTCCGAGGGCGTAGGCGCCGAAATTTTTCAAATTCTTCTCTGGCGATACAAATAAAATATTTTTCTTTATATCTTTGCCCATTATATAATATCGCTTATCATTTGGACCTTTTTTAGTAATAGTAAAACCGTGCCTTTCCCCTAGTGTGTGAAAAACCACTCCATTATGATAGCCAATTTCTTTGCCATTCTGGTCAAGCACTTTGCCTTTTTTTTCTTTAATATAATGCTTTAAAAATTCTTTTAGATCTACCGCGCCCAAAAAACAGATTCCTTGGCTGTCTTTTTTTTCCGCTACTGGTAAATTAAATTTTTTCGCCAATTTACGAACTTCTGTTTTTGGAAGATGTCCAATTGGAAATAAAATTTTCTTTAATTGTTCTTGTCTTAACGTCCAGAGAAAATAACTTTGGTCTTTGGTCGGATCAATACCTTTAAGCAACCTCACCCGGTCTTTGACCACCCTCTCCTGCCCAGGAGAGGGGCTGGGGGTGAGGTTTGCGTAGTGTCCGGTCGCCACAAAATCTGCTCCCATAGAAATAGCTTTTTTGAGAAAGGCTCCAAATTTTACTTCCTTATTGCACATCACATCCGGATTGGGTGTTCGTCCCATTTTATATTCGGCAATCATATAATCCGCCACTGCTTTTTTATAAACATCGGCAAAATCAAAAGTTAAAAATGGAATATCCAAATGCGCCGCTATGCGCATAGCGTCTATTCGCTCTTCTTCTTCATTGCAAACAAGGAAATCCGGATGCCAAGTTTTTATAAAAACTCCGACAACTTCATAACCTTGTTTTTTTAATAAGGCAGCGGATACGGCGCTATCAACACCCCCCGAAAGCCCGACAAATACAACCTTTCTTTTCATGGCTAAACCTTACAATTCCATCAGCTTTTTGTAAAGCTCAAAAGTCGCACGCGCGTCGCCGAGTCCGGTATGGGCATTTTCATTTTTTATGTCAAAACGCAAACATAATTCACGCAGAGAAAAATGCTCCAAATCCGGCTCATTGTGAAGTTTTGCCCAAGCGAGCGAAATAGTATCCAGTTTATGATAATGCATACTATTCGCTATGCCAGTTTTAGTAAAAGCATATTCCAAAAATCCAGAATCAAAAGCCACATTTTGCCCAACCATAATGCAATCCTTTACTTTGAGAGATAAAATTTTCATAGCTTTATCTAGAGGATAAGCGCCTTTCCAGTCGGAAACATTATAGTGATTAACTTTAAGAGACACCGGATCGGCATCCTCTATACGTTCGGGTTTTATTTTTAACTCAAATTCTTCAAGCACAGTAAGTTCCGGATTCGTCACCACACAGCCGATTTCAATAATCTCATGTTTAATCAAATTAAGACCGGTGGTTTCAATATCAAGAAAAGCAAAATTATGTTTTTTCATGATTTTATGGCAAATATCTTAAAATATTCTGCCGATGTTCTGCAAAAGTGCGGGCATAGTGAATATTGCCGTCTTTGTCATGCAGATAATAAAGATAAGGCGAACTTTTTGGATAAAGAGCCGCTTTGATAGTTTCAAGTCCGGGATTGGCAATTGGATTTTCCGGCAAACCTTTGCTTTTATATGTTGCAGGCACGGCATCTACTTGAAGTGGTATGCCCAATTTTATTCTTTTCCATAAAATTCCAGAAATAAATTCCCGATCAGACTCACCCTTGCTTTCTCGCTCAATAATTGAGGCCATAATAATAATTTCTTGTTCAGTTCTGCCTGTGGTTTGGCTTATTTTAGTAATTTCAGGAAGAATAAGTTTAATTTTTTTGTTAAAATTTTCACTCATAGACTGAAGCACATCTTTTTCGTTTGCGGTAGTAAAGAAAAAGTAAGTATCTGGAAAAAGTCTTCCCTCTAATCCCTTTGCTCCTGATATAAATTTATTCTTATTGAAATTTTCTAATTTGGAAGCAAAAATATCCGCAATTTGGCCCGTATTAAATCCTTCCGGAATCGTTACTACCACCGGCGCAAGGTGATGTTCGCCTGTTGATATGCGTTTCGCGATTTGCCAGACAGGTAATTTATTTTCAAACAAATAATCGGCATAAATTATATGCTTTTCTCCGCCATAAATTATTACCAAGGCTTCAAAAGCCAAACGGGAACGAATAATGTGTTCTCGCTGAAGCAAGAGAGACACATCTCGTAAATTATCTCCTTGTTCTATTTTAAATACAACGCCAACTGGAAAATTTTTGGGCGTTGAGAAAAATAAGAAATAAAAAAACAACAAAAACAAAGCTGTACCCAAAAAATAAAAAAAATTCTTGTTGTACATAATAGTTTAGATCGGCAAGTTGGTAGGCGGAGAAGCTTCTTTAGATTCAATACGCTCCAAAGTTGGAACTTGCAAAATCTGACCCGGAAAGTGCCAAAGGGTTGCTAATTCTTCCACATTCAAGACAAAAGTTTTATGATGAAAATACGGCAGAAAAAATGGCGTAACAAAAACTGACGCCGAGATAATAGATTCTAGTGGCCAGACAATCGTGTGTTTGGAAAAAACATGATGGCGAAGTGGAAGATGGAAAAAGGCTCGTTCACGATATTCATTAAGCATTCTATTTGCCAGAATCATTATTTTTTTAGAAGAAAGCCCGAATATTCCACTATAAGCATCAGCTTGGGTGGAGTTTATACGATTTAACTGATTAGAATCGGGCTTAGCGTATTGACGAAAAATAAGACGGACATTTCGCCTATTGCTCATATTAAAGGCTTCTTTTTTGGCGGCATAAAAAACCCGAATACCGGTATCAAAACCTATTTTGGTAATTTTTAAGTTCATTGCTTTTACAGTATTATCCAAAAAGGCCGGAACACGAACTTCTACTCGAGCATCTGCGCCAAGAATAACACCTTTACCTTTTATGCTAGTATAATCTTTCAATAATTTTTTTACCTCCACCCTAGCCTGTTCCACCCAATCATGAGTCGCAAACCACTTGCCGTGAGTACGATATGTTTTCTTTGAAGGGGTAACAATAATTTGCAACCACATTTGTTCTCCTTTTTGCAGAGAACCAAAAAATTCAATAACCGGAGAGATAGGATCAACTTTAAATTCTTCTTTTGGATCTTTGTCTAAACCAAAATCCACATAAGTCCTGATTGGATATGCTTCCGGTTTATCTAATCCAAATTCACAACCCCAGCCGTTCCAAGCGGATTCCGGAGATATCTCATCAACGGCCAAAGTATAATCTTCCGCCACTTTCACTTGCGACTGAGGATATTGGGCATATATCTGCGTTTCAATCAATCCTTGCACGCGTGTTGGCGTGCGAATATAAAAATGCACTTGTCCTTCAATAGATGCAATCTCTAATGAAAACCAAAACCACACCGCTCCTTGCCAATATTCTTCTTTTCCTCCTTTGTTGCTCATGTGATAAAGGGCGTTGGTTATAAAAAGTTCCATCGCCTTCGGGCTTCGCAAGACATCGCGCGGAGGAACAATCTCCAACAAAGCAAAATCAATTCCGGAAATAAAATCTTGTTGGATATAATGAATCCAAAAGATCCAGGCAACTCGGCCCAGAATTACGAGTCCAATTAAAAATAAAAGGCCATTTATTAAATTAAAATGCCAAATAAGATAAATAAATAACAAAATCGCAAGAACGTGCCAAATTTCTTTGATTATCGCATAAAACTCTTTTACGATACTTTCAATTCCTGATGTATTTTCTCCGTCTGCCATGCTTATATTTTAATACAAAAAACGTAAAAAACCAAGCAACAAAAATGAAGGGCGGTCGTTCCCGAAAGAACGACCGCCCTATTTCCTGATGGGCTGACTCACGTGATCAGCCCGTGCTCCCTGAGCACTTCTTCTGCGACCTCCTTGGCCTCCTCTCTGATAACCCTCCGAAGTTCTATGGCTTTCTTCATCTCTTCTCCGAGCTTGGTGGACCGGAAGCCACCCTCAGGAAACATCTCCCTTGGCTCCCTGGGTGGTTTATGATCGAACCTCGTCGTCCCCATTTCGTCCTCCCTTTTTGACTAGACGACTGAATGTCGCCATAGTTTTTAATTTACAAAAGATTTTATAAGCTAAAAACTATGGCGAATTTCCCAGAAATTTTAAAGAACCTTATGCTACTAATATAATACAACTATTTATATCCCCGTCAATCCCCCCAGATAGCGCCTTAGGCGCTATCTGTCTGGTAAGTAATCCTCCTCTAGAAGAGAAGTCTTTCCCCTTTCTTCTCTGATTATAGAAATAATTTCGTCACAATGTCTTTGGAAATTTTTAACTCCATCAAAAATTTCCAAAATTCTTTCCCCTTCTAGTTTTGAAATAATTTTAAAATTGTGATTTTTGTATTCTTGATCACTGGCAAACACAAACTTTATTTTACTTTTGGGAATATTGTGAACTTTATAGTTATTGTTTACATATCCAATAATTTTATTGAAATAATTTTCATCTCTAATAAAATGTGCTTTAAAAGTTCCTTGGAAAAGCGATCCTGTGCGAGAATTTTTTAAATTAAAATAAGAAGTGTATCCTGCTTGTAATTTCTGCATAAATTTAGCTGCGCCACTATCCACTAGTTGTTTAAAAACAAAATGAAAATGATTTGGATTTAAACAGTAAGCAACAATTGCAATCAACGGATTCCCAGATAGCGCCTTAGGCGCTATCTGGTTTTTCCTTAAATTTGCTAGACTTCCTGTAGCCTCTATCTTATTAAATTCGCAAATACTCTCGACAAAACGATCGAGATCTTTTTTACTACTAAATATATCACGTTTGTCTACTCCACGATTATAGACATGATAATATTCACCTGTAACAATAGGTTGTTTTCTCATTTACTAAGTATAACAGAGATAGCGCCTAAGGCGCTATCTGGGAGTTTCAATATTAATTTCTTAAACTATAGTATAAAGCCCGTTTTTGTTCTTTTTGAAATACTTTGGGTTCGCGAGATTGACTAAAATAGTGTTATTTTTGAAATATCTTTCTTTATTCACTTTTTTAATCACCTCTTCTTTGGAAAGCGCTCCTTCTCTCTTTAAAATTTCGGTAATAACTTCGCGAGCGATACCGGCTTTATAACCCCATTCAGCCAAAGCATACATTCCTCTGCCCACCAGAACAAAACGAGGATCTTTGATCAATTCGTTGTGGCAAGTAGCATAATGAATTTTTTTATTAAAAGTTTTGGAAATAGAATCGGAAACTTCCTTAAAATGCATCGGCGAACCATGGCGTCTCATCACCAAATACGCGTAATCTTTTACTCCGCGCGTACGAATATTCGGAGATGAAGCCTTGCCCCATTCTCCAAGCGGATTTTTAGAAATAGTTTTGGACATGGAAAGCCATCTTTTGGCTATTTCTTCATTTCTATATTGTTCGCTGACATCTTTCATCTGGTCAAAGAATTTTTTAATCATTTCCGTTTCCGGCACCAGGTCTTCGTCATTCAAGCTCGTATAAAGTTTTTTCAGAGAGTTATGCACCTTTTCAGCTATCTCGTCGTCTATACTGTAGCGAGTGTGAAAATGATCATCCTCTCGGTGTTTCTTGAAAGCGCCCCCTAAAGTTAAGAAAAAATTAATATGATTTTGAGTGGCTTTATCTTTTGAAATATAAGGCAGTAATTCATGTTCAGCCACCACAGAACCTAGTCTGATTACCAATTGTTTCAACTCTTCAAAAATTGCTTGTTCTCGTTGATAAGCATCAGATTTTTTTATAAGAATCAAAGCGCTGTCTTCAATCTGACGAACACGCTCTCTAGTGATATTGTATTTCTTGCCGATTTCTTCCAAAGTTTTTTTCTTAGCTTCAGCGTTTAAACCAAAGCGATTCAAAATAACATCAGACGCGCGATCAGCGAGTTGTGAAGTTATTTTCTGGGTTATTTTTTTGGGCTTAAAAGTTATAATTGCCATAATTTCATTCTACTTGAATTGCTTTTTTCTATCAAGTTCGGTTAAATATTTTTTACGAAGTCTGACGGATTTCGGAGTAATTTCTAAATACTCGTCCCCGTTCATCACCTCTAATCCCCTTTCAATGCTTAAAATAAAGACGGGGTTTAAGGTGATAGCTTCGTCTGTCCCTGACGCTCTCATATTTGTCAGTTGTTTTCCTTTGGTAGGATTTACGGACATATCATCTCCCTTCAAAACATTGCCGATGACCATGCCCTCATAAACCTCCGTTCCGTGCTCAACATACAGTATACCACGTTCTTGTAAATTTGCAAGGGAAAAGGCTACCGCCTTACCAGCGATCATTGAAACCATAGAACCGTACTCTCGTTTTTTTATTTCCCCTGCGTATTCTTTAAAGCCCGTTACTCTTGAACTCATTATCCCTTCTCCCTTAGTATCAATAATAAACTCTCCACGATAGCCGAGCAATCCGCGGGTTGGTATGTCAAAAACAACTCTAGCGATACCGTGCTTTTCCATCATGTCTTTCATGATGCCTCGTCGCTTGCCGATTTTTTCAATCACACTACCAGATGATTCCATTGGAACATCAATGACTAATTCTTCATAGGGTTCCGTTTTTATTCCATCTTTCTCTTTAATAATGACTTCCGGTTGAGAAACTTGCATTTCAAATCCCTCTCGGCGCATATTCTCCAACAATATAGCCACATGAAGTTCTCCTCGTCCATAAACTTTAAAAAAACTTGGGCCCATTCTGTCTCCTTGGTCAGGAGAAAAATCAACTTTCAGTCCGACATTTATTTCCAATTCTTTTTCCAGCCTTTCTTTAATTTGTCTGGAAGTAACAAATTTTCCTTCCTTACCGGCAAATGGAGAATCATTGACTAAAAAGTTCAAAGAAAGAGTGGGCTCGTCAATGGCAATATGCGGTAATTGTTCCACGGACTCATTTTCACATACCGTTTCTCCGATATAAATATCTGGAATGCCAGCCAAAAGCACAATGTCGCCCGAAGTCGCGGAATCCACTTCTTTTCTAGCTATCCCTTCAAAAGAAAAGAGTTTGGCGATTTTCCCAGTTCGCGTACCATTTTCTCCTTTAATGAAAACCGGGCTTCCGGAAAACATCTTGCCCGAATAAATTCTAGCCACAGCTAGTCTGCCTAAAAAATTATCATAGCCCAAATTAAAAACTTGCGCAGACATTTGACCAGCTTCGTTCAATGAAGCTGGTGGCACTTTCTCCAAGATCACATCCAAGAGCGGAGACAAATCTTCAGATTTATCTCCTAAACGCTTGAACGCTTTTCCTTCGCGTCCGATAGCATAAACCGTTTCAAAATTCGCTTGTTCTTCAGAAGCGCCTAATTCAAAAAACAATTCCAGAATTTCATTATGCACTCTGTCTGTATCAACCGCTGGTTTGTCTATTTTATTGATAACCACTATCGGCTTGAGTCCTAATTCTAAAGATTTTTTTAAGACAAATCTAGTTTGGGGCATGGGTCCTTCCACACAATCAACCAACAGCAGAACCGAGTCAACCGCGCGTAAAACACGCTCTACTTCCGAACCAAAATCCGCGTGTCCCGGAGTATCCACGATATTTATCTTCGTATCTTTATAAAAAATGGAAGTATTTTTTGAATAAATAGTAATACCGCGCTCTTTTTCTAGAGCGTTTGAATCCATGGACACTCCTTCTTCTTGGAGTCCACCATTTTGCTTCATGAGAGCGTCAGTCAAGGTCGTTTTGCCGTGATCCACATGAGCGATAATTGCGATATTTCTAATTTCCATAATACAAAAAGCCCCAAAGGGCTCTTAAGCTTCTTTATATCATAACATATTTTTTGAAAATAACAAATTTTTTGTTATTATTTTGTGCGCCGGGAAGGAATTTCTCGGCTACCGCCGCGGGTGCTTTTCTGTCTCGCTTTGCTCGCATAGAAAAGCCTTTCGAACCCTTCACGCGAATGAAGCAATTCATTCGCTCACGGCGAGACATAATTAAAAAAGCCCAAGCAAAAGCTTGAACTTTTTTAATTTGTGCGCCGGGAAGGATTCGAACCTTCGTAGCCCGAAGGCGAGGGATTTACAGTCCCTTGTATTTGACCGCTCTACCACCGACGCATGCAAATAAAATAACACAAAAAAAACCTTTTTGCATCTTTTATCTAGACCGAAGAATGGGTCTGTACATGAAATGAACTTTTGATTTTACTCTGTCTGGTGGACAAGCTTTTTTTCTTTTCAATCACTAATTCCGAGTCTTTAATAGAAACAAAAACCGTGTCCCCTTTTTTCACTCCATTGGAAATAATATAAGACGCCACGGGATTTAAAATTTTATTTTGAATCAAGCGGTTTAAGGGACGAGCGCCATAATGCGGATTGTAGCCTTCCTTTGCCAAATAGGCTAAGGCCTCGGTGGTAATTTCCAGATTAATGCCTTTCCCGGCCAAGCGATCTTTGACCACTTTAATTCTTAAATTAACTATTTCCGCGATCGCGGACTCAGAT
>Ga0172379_10010640_pt1 | contig 11097 bp, 10 predicted proteins | sample GrowelOW334metaG_FD_119756 | JGI IMG/M metagenome (GOLD analysis project Ga0172379, IMG submission 119756) | Groundwater microbial communities from an aquifer near a municipal landfill in Southern Ontario, Canada - Groundwater well OW334 metaG | ecosystem: Environmental > Aquatic > Deep... | reverse complement strand
GAAGAGGTGGGACGCATGGAAGAGATAGACGGATCGGTGACCTCCGTTGATTGGGTTGGATCGATCCTTGTAGTTAATGATGTACGCCTTTCGGTGCCTGATGGTGCAAAGTTTTATAAAAGCAATGATACGATAGAGCTTTCTGATCTTGGAATAGGCGACCAAGTCGTAGTAAGGTACATAGACAAGCCTTCAGGGGATGATACGGTAGTAAGCTGCACTGTGCAGTACAATGGGGACCTTTATTAATAAACCTTTACTTTCCGGGATTTTGTAATATAATATAAAGATGCCAAATAGACTACAGCAGCCCAATTCAAGTTTTTATATTCTTGGTATAGCCCCAAAGCTTCTCGAGATACTCGACAGGCTGAAATTCACCATCCCTACCCCTATACAGCATAAAGCCATACCGATAGGTATTGAAGGCAAGGATATTATAGGTGTAGCGCAGACCGGCACGGGAAAGACCCTTGCGTTCGCCATTCCTATTATACAGCGTCTTGGCCAAAAGAAGGGCAGGGCCCTTGTCCTGGCCCCTACAAGAGAACTTGCGCTTCAGATCGATGAAACATTCCAAAAGATAGCCCAGCCATTCGGCATCAGAACGGCCGTCCTGATAGGCGGCGCCTCGATGCAGAACCAGATAAATGCGTTGAGAAGGCTTCCCAGAGTAATAATAGCTACGCCCGGCCGCCTGATAGACCACCTGCAGCAGCGTACAGTACTTTTGATGGATGTCGGCATTCTAGTGCTTGATGAGGCGGACCGTATGCTCGATATGGGTTTTGCGCCGCAAATAGACCAGATATTGCGCTCCGTGCCTAAAGACAGACAGACGATGCTCTTTTCCGCGACCATACCGGCAGAGATCCTAAAAATAGCTACCGCTTATATGAAGCTTCCTGTGAGCATAGAGATAGCGCGCTCGGGAACTGTGGTGGATAAAGTGGTCCAGGAGCTTTTTATCGTAAAGAGAGATTCCAAAAAAGAACTTTTAACCAAGCTCCTTTACCAGTATCATGGAGCGGTTCTCATATTTTCAAGGACCAAGATAGGCGCTACGAAGATAACGCGCCTGGTCAGGTCGTTGGGCCATAAAGCTGCGGAGATCCACTCGGACCGCTCGCTTTCACAGCGCAGAGAGGCTCTAGATGGTTTTAAGACCGGCAGGTATAGAATACTTGTTGCTACAGATATAGCCGCCCGCGGGATAGACGTTGTCGGTATAGAGATCGTAATAAACTACGACCTTCCCGAGGATGCGGAGAATTACGTTCATCGTATAGGGCGAACGGGGCGCGCAGGCCATGAAGGCCACGCGATATCCTTTGCCACGCCCGATCAGCGTGAAGACGTAAAGAATATAGAAAAGCTCATAAGGGGGCAGCTGCCGATATCGGAGCATCCCGAGTTCCCGAAAGAAAGATTTGTAGACGATAATGGCCGCGCTCCATCTCAATATGGCGGGAGACGGCCATGGGATAGGAATAAGAACAGGAATCGCCGGCCTAACCACGGTTCATATGGTTTCAAGGGAAACAGCCGTCACAAAGGTTCGAGCCGGTAAAACGAAGGAGGGTAGTAGAGTGAAGAAAGTACTATTCGTAGTGCTTGCAGTAATGTTGATGGGCTCAGTATGTTACGCCCAGGACACCACGGTTGCAGAAGACGCAAAGACGGCCGTAGGTAAAGTAGTGGAAGTTACAGTAGCTGACCCTGCAAAGGGAGTAGCGAATGAGACGATAGTTGTGGTAGATGAAGTCGGAAAGTCGACCAAGTTCACGGTAGATTCAGCAACGAGCATAGTTGATGCGACGCTGAATGCCGTTACGCTCGGGCAGCTTAACAAAGATAAGAAAGTCGAAGTAAAGTATTCTGAAGCGGCTGGCACGGCAAAGGCCGAAGAGATAAAGGTAGTCGAATAAGCATATAAAGCGTATTATACACGGCAGGCACTTTGATCAGTGCCTGCCGTTTTTTCTGATATTCGTACGACAGGAATATATGGAATGTAGATCGGTAGATCCCCTTATAAAGATATATAAAAATTTTATCATCCCATCAGACAGCTATATTGCCGATGCTGTAAGAGGAGAAGTTGCGTCTATCCAGGCCGTATTTAAGCCAGGCAAAAATACTCCTCTCGGCATAGCAGGGCCCGTAAAGCTAACATGCGGAAGCTCTCATCTTGAAGGAGAGGCTGGGTTCGTAGGTTTTGTGCCTGTCCGCCAAAATACTCCCGATACTCTCAAGGCCGAACTTGAGAAGGAAGCCCCCGCGTTATTTCCCGACCCTATTCTTGAAGATGATCATATCGATTGCCGCGCGGGAGAGGCGGCGCCTGTGTGGATCAATATCCCCATTCCCCGTGATCAGGAACCCGGCATCTACCGCGGCGCCGTAAAGATATTCTCAGACGCCGGGTGTGCGTCATGCGATATAACTCTTATAGTACATAACGCGCGCTTGCCGGAAAAGCAGAGCCTCAATGTCACCAATTGGTTCATGCCGGATAAGCTCGCGGAGCATTACGGCGAAGATATGTGGACTGAGGCTCAATGGGAACGGATCGAATATGTAGCGCACGACCTTGCCGCACACCGCCAGAATGTCGTCCTGACCCACATGTTCGATCTGGTGGAATTTTACCGTGACGGATCTTCCGTCAAGCCTGACTTCAGAAGATTCGACAGGTTCGTCGAGACATTTGAGCGTTACGGCGTCGCCCGGTCGATAGAAGGCACTCATCTCGGTAATCGCGAGGGAGGGATATGGGAGGCGGAAAATTTTGTGCTCAATCCCGTAAAGATAAAGAACCCAGACGGCAGCCATGCCCATATCATGGAGAATGTGAGGGCCGGGTCGGATCAATGCCGGGAGTTCCTGGGCGCATATCTTCCGGCTCTTCGCGGGCATCTTTCTAAAAAGGGATGGCTTGGCCGTTATATGCAGCATATTGCCGATGAACCGACGCCTGCGAGCCTTGATAGCTGGAAGACGCTTTCGCAGTATGTAAAAGAATTCGCTCCGGGTGTGCGCAGGATGGATGCGACGATGACGAGCCGCCTCAAAGGATCCATGGAAGTGTGGGTGCCGCTCCTACATCAATATGACGCCGAAAAAGAATTTTACGCCTCAAGGCAAAAAGAAGGGGATGAGGTATGGTTCTATACATGTCTAATTCCCAGGGGCGCGTATCCAAACAGGTTTATAGATTTTTCGCTGCTTAAAACGAGGATCTTGCACTGGATAAATTTTCGTTACGGCCTTACAGGCTACCTTCATTGGGGTTATAATTGGTGGAGTAAGGACCCATTCTCGGATGTCGAGCCGAGGCAGGGTGATATCTGCCTGCCTCCCGGCGACAACGCGATAGTGTATCCCGGTAAGAAGGGGATCGTTCGTAGTATTCGGTGGGAGATGATGCGTAAGGGGATAGAAGACCACGAGATGCTCGTCGAGCTTGGACGTTACAGGCCTGATCTCGCCGCCGAATTGTGCCGGGAAGCCGTACCGGATATTAAGAACCACATGAGACAAAACAGCAGCTTCAATTCTCTAAGGCTGCGTCTTATAAAATCCCTCAGTCAGGCCCAGAGCTCATCTACTCGAACTGCTTAAATTTTATAAATGTTTGAGTGTGAAGTATATATTTGCCGAGAGTCTTCAGTATACCCAATCCGTATAATATGCTGGGCCATAACTTTATCGTAGAAGCCTCGTCGAAATAACGGGTACGTATCGGCACTTCTTCTATTTTTAATCTATGCAGAAGGATCTGGGTGATTATCTCCGTATCGAAGATGAACCCGTCGCTGTTCAATTCGAACTTTATCGATTCGAGCGCTTTTGCCGAATATGCCCTGAACCCCGAATGATATTCCGTCAGGTAAACCCCGAACACTACGTTCTCAAGAGCGGTGAGCATGATATTAACATTATGCTTCCATAGCGGCATTCCGCCTTCGAGCGCTCCGCCCTTCATCATACGCGAACCGAAGACGGCGTCCGCCCTGCCCTCCATGATAGGCTCCACCATCTCGGGGATCGCCTTAGGATCATATTGGTAGTCGGGATGGACCATCACGACTATACCGGCGCCTTCCTCGAGAGCCTTCTTGTAGCACGTCTTCTGGTTGCCGCCGTAGCCGCGGTTATGTTTATGGACTAATACTTTGATCCCGAGCTCTTTTGCCACATGGACCGTATCGTCACTGCTTCTATCGTCGACCAATATGATATCGTCCACGATGCTGCGCGGTATATCGGCGACGGTCTTCTTAAGGGTTCCTGCGGCGTTGTAAGCGGGGAGGACCGCCACCACCTTCAGTTTTTTATGTTCGGATATTTTCGGTGTGACCTCGAGCTCTTTCAAATATTTTAACTTCCTCATCTTGCGCGCGTATACCTCTACCTGGTCTCCCAGATCGATCTTGACCAGGCCGTTCTTCACTATTTTGCGCTTCATGAGATAAGAACAGATCTTATAGATGGCCTTATTGTAGTCCTTGGCTTTTTGGGCCCAGTATTTAAGGCTGAAAGTGCGCGCATGCGTCTTGACCTTTACAGGAACGAACCCGGCCTCATTCAGCATATTGGCCAGGGACTTGCGGGTAAAGTAATAAAGGTGGGATTGTTTGACGCCCCACCATTTGGCTCTCAGTACCCGGCTTAAAAAACTTCCGATGTCCGGGGTGTTGACACAGAGTATGCCGTCGGATTTCAGGATCCTTCTTATCTCGACAAGGGTCTCTTTAGGATCGGTAAGATGCTCGATGGCGTCTTTAAGTATCACCACATCGAAGTTGTTGGGCGGGTAGTCGGCGTTCTTCAGGGTTCCCTGCAGAACGTTTTCGATGCCAAGTTCTTTATGGGCGTATTCGATCGCCCACTTAGATAGATCCACCCCGTATACATCCCAGCCGGCCGACTTTGCCTCATCCAGGAGAAAACCCGTCCCGCACCCGACGTCAAGGAGTTTTCCACTCTTTTTAAGGCGCTTGAGCTCATGAAGGATCGCCTGGGCGGATATGCGCCGGCCTTTATCCTCTTCGAGATATAGGGGGTCCACCATCTTTGAATAGTTCGCCAGGAGGCTCGCCATGGACGGCCTTGGATTCGCATATATCAGGCCGCACTTTGCGCACTTTACGAGACGTAAAGGCGTCCCGCGTTTATTATCAGTTATCGTGTAGGATATTTCATCCAGAGTCGATATGTCGCCCGAGTAAGTCTTATAAACGACAGAGTATTTATTCGAACCGCAGAGGTTACACTTGATCTGTTTTTGCATGCGTTACTCCGGATCTTTTAGAGGCCCTGCTCCCTTATCATGCGTATCGATACATCGAGGATGCCCGTCTTGACGATTATCTTTTTGAAATTTGCATAATCGCTTACCGACGCTGCAGCGAGCGTCAGCGCGAGAACGGCGATGACCGCATAGACAGGGATATTCTTAAACAGCGATATGAAGGCCATGGCTGTATACCAGAAACCCAATCCGCCCAATAGATAAAAAGGCGCGTATAGTACGCTGACATAGCGGAGATTCTGGCAATATGGGGTCATTATCGCGATAAAGAAAAAAGCGGCGGATATTGACAATATCCCTATAAGCTCATGCCTCTTGCCCGTATCCGGGAAGAACGTGTTTTTAGGCATTAGGATGCCGGCGACACCGATGACGCATAAGAAGATGCTCACGGGGCTCATGATCCAGAATCCCTGTATGAACTGATACCACGGCCCGGACTGGTAGTCGATGGCGTACACGTTGGTGGGCATCGCCTCTTTGACATGCTTTATGACCTGAAGGACCGGGGCCAATCCTCCGGCGGCGTTAGTCAATAAAAACAAACTTACCGCGGCGCCCAGGGCGCCGCATATGATGAGTATGGAACCGTTCAAAAAAAGTTTCTCCCTTACGAATAGGACCCAGCAGAGCCATATCCCACACAGACCGTAGATAACCACACCAGGTTCCTTGATCAATACGGTATAGCTTCCAAGGGCTGCAAAAGGGAGGATCCACAGGAGTTGTTTCGCGTTGCGCCCCAATTCCGAAGCCAGGTATATGAGGCCCAGTCCCATAAAGCCGAACATTGCGTCCTGCCATGACCGCCTTGCTATAGCAAGATCCATGGGTGAGACGCTCATGAGCAATAGTCCGGCCAGTGTCGCCCAAGGATTAAAAAATCTTAAGCCCAAAACGATGAGTAATATGAGAGAAAGAATGCTGAAGGCGGTCGATATGTACGCGCCAGCCTTTTCGTTCATTATTCCCGTCAGTTTCATTACGCCGGCAAGGGCCCATATATATCCGACCCTGCTAGGAGGGGGATATATCCAGAATTTCTGATCGGAATTATAATCGTTTATCAGCGTCTTGACGCCTTGGACGGCGCCGAGCTTTGCCACGGTGTTGGCCTGGTATGTATATATGCCTTCATCGGGGCTTCTTCTCTCTACATTATTGAGGTTTATGATGCGTAAGTTTATGCCGATAGCCAGAATGGCGATGAATAGTGCGAGAATAATGATATTTTTTATGCGAGGATCGAGATCGATACTCGCTGCAGATGGAGCCTCTGATGGCTTTTCGCGAATGTCCATCTTGTTCAATTTTTTAAGGCGGGCCCGTTTTCCCATGGCGATATTATATCATAATTTTAATGTTTAAGTAAGAGTTTGGCATCAAAACACTATTTACATTAAATTACTTGCCTGATATAATGAATTCACTTAACGGAGGGGTATAATGGCAACATATGAAGATTTCATAAAAATAGAGCTGAAAATAGCCAAAATAATCGAAGCTGTGGAGATGCCGGAGACCAACAAACTTCTGAAGCTTAAGATAGACCTTGGCGGTGAAGAGAAGAGGCAGATCGTAGCAGGTATAAAGAAGACATATAAGCCCGAAGAGCTCATAGGACGAGAGGTCGTAGTAGTCACTAATCTCGACCCCAGGATGGTGATGGGGACGGAGAGCCAGGGCATGGTCCTTTGCGCCGATGATAATGGCCCTATTCTTTTGAAGCCGGACAGGGATGTACCGCTAGGCAGCAAGGTAAAATAATATATTAGTGCCAGACTTAAATAAACGCGCCTGTAGCTCAGTTGGATAGAGTATCTGGCTACGAACCAGGTGGTCGCAAGTTCGAATCTTGCCAGGCGCGCCAAATTTGCTGTGCAAATTTGGTACTGAAGCGGCGTTAAACGATCCGACGAATAGGAGGATCGTAGCCGCTGAAGTACCTTAAAGCGTAAAGCATTTTAGCTGCCGAAATACCTTAACAATGCAAGCACAACCCACTTATGCCTAAGCTCGATAAATTCTACATGTCCGAAGCTCTTAAAGAGGCCCGCATAGCTCTTGAGAAGGATGAAGTTCCGGTTGGCTGCGTAATAGTGCATGAAGGCAGGATAATAGCCAAGGCGCATAACCAGATAAAACTTTTAAAAGACCCGACGGCGCACGCTGAGATGATCGCCATAACTCAAGCGGCTTCCCACCTTCAGAACGAGCGATTGCTCAAGACCACCGTCTACGTTACAATTGAGCCGTGTTCTATGTGTGCCGGGGCGATGGTGCTTGGACGTGTCGAGAGGATGGTTTTTGGCGCTCCTGACCCTAAGACCGGAGCGGCAGGATCAGTCTTCGATATAACCCGCAGTAAGAAATTGAATCACCGGATAGAGGTTACCGGCGGCGTGCTGGAAGGTGAGTGTGCCGATATCATGAGAGAGTTCTTCAATAAGAAGAGAGGCAGGGACATAGTTTAAGGCCTTTCTCTCTTAAAAGACCCGGTCCCGAAGAGCCGCCGTTAAACTCTATTTGAACATTGCACTACCGGCCGCTTATTTTATTCGCAAAAAAAAGGATAGCCCTGAAAACATTTATCGGTATAATTCATATAACCGTAATATCGGTCTTACTCTTAACATCTCCAGACCACGCCTTGGCTCAAGGCGATCCTGATCACAATAAACTTCCATTTAAAGAACTGATATTTGCCTTGAACGAGTCGGAAGACTCGCATGCGCCCAGTATAATAGAACTGCCTGACGGAGATCTTTTTGCTGTTTGGTATGCAAAGGTGCTCGGCACCGGAACTACGGGTATCTGGGGAGGCAGGAGAAATGGTTCATCCACAGCCTGGACTGACATATGCGCCATTAATTCTACTCCGGGCAGGGCGAATAAGAACCCTGTCTTATGTTTGACGAAGGAAAAGAAGCTTCTTCTTATATGGGTCGAAGAGGTCAGGTGGCATAAGTGGAAGAGGGATATTTTACGTATTAAGAGATCGGATGATCTTGGAAGGACATGGAGCGCCGCGGAAGATCTTGGCGACTTCAGAGGTTTTCTGACAAAGAACCACCCCCTTGTATTGCCAAATGGCGAAATTATACTCCCTGTTTATACGGATTGGAGTACCTCCTCTGCCGTTATTTCATCAAAAGATGGGGGTTTGACCTGGAGCAAACCAAGTTTCCTGATGTACCTTTTTGGAACTCAGCCTACTATTATAGAGAGGGATGACTCCAGCCTATTTGCCCTTATGAGGACCGGAATGCCTCCAAGATTGGCGTGGCAGGCGGTCAGTTTTGACCTAGGGAAGGCGTGGTCCGTGCGTAAACTCTCTTCGGTAAAGAACCCGGGGGCTTCGCTCGAGATGGTGAAGCTAAAGAATGGTAAAATAGTATTGGCTTTTAATGATTCAAAAGACAGCAGGAAAAAACTCAGTTTAGCTCTATCGGAAGACGGCGGCAGGACATGGGGCCCAAGTAAGATAATCGCTTCAAGCGATCAGGACTCTAATTGTTATCCATCAATAATCCAGGACAGGAACGGGTTGATCCATGTGGTATACGTTCACGACGGAAGGCGCGGGATCGGGCATTTCGTTACGGATGAGAAGTGGATTACAGAGTGACCGATCTGAAGAAATATGGTATAATTAACTTCCAATCTTACTTCGTAAGGTTTAAGGTCCTTCAGCAGCTAAAATGCTCCTGAGGATTTGAGTTTAAGGTGCTTCAGCGGCTACGATCCTCCTATTCGTCGGATCGTTTAACGCCGCTTCAGCATCGACTTTACTTCGTAAAGTCGGAGAGGTCGCCTAGTGGCCTAGGGCGGCGGTTTGCTAAACCGCTATATGGGTAATACCGTATCGAGAGTTCAAATCTCTCCCTCTCCGCCATTTTTCGTAAGAATGTTTACGAAAATAAATTTTCGAAAACATTCCTTCTCAAAATTCACCGGATAGGTCGAGGAACGCCAGCGCGAGAGCAAGAGCGTTTCTCTCCCCCTCCATTAGTTTTATCTAGTAACCCAGGAATTTATTACTGCCCAGGAGGATCGATATGAAAAATATGAAGCCTTTGGTTGTTCTTGTCATCATGCTATTGATGTTGACCGGGGTAGAGTACGTCTACGCGCGCGGCGGAAGTCACATGTGTAGCGGCCACAGAGGCGAGTGTGATCCTGCCGGCAGAGAAGGCGAACGCGGCCGGAATGAAGAGCGTGATCGGCACGACGACGATAATGCCGTTAATGTATACCGCGGCGGATGGGGATGGGGTTGGGGTCCGGCGGGGGTATTAGTCGCAGATGAAGTTGTAGATGAACCGTCGACGGTTGTCGTCGAACAAGAGCAGGCCCCAGTTCAGCAGCAGACAGTGGCCGGAGCCCCGGCTTACGGCACGATAGTTACCGACCTTCCACCCGGATCTATGGTCAAGCACGTCCAGGGGGTTACGGCTTATGAAAATAATTCCGTTTGGTACAGGCCACATTTCGGAGATGACGGCGTTGATTATATGGTAATAGCGCCGCCGCCTTCGGATAACGAGTAGAGGCCCGCATTCATTATATAATGAATATATTCGCAAAAATATTCAATTTTAATAAAGAAGAAAAATTGCCGCCCATAATCAAGTCTATCGAACAATATGAGAATTACTCAGTTGTCAGGCTTGCAGGGTCCTACGATTTTAGTACCATGCCTTCCATTGAAGGCATGATGAGGGAGCATAAGGGGCATGGCCATTTTGACCAGGACATAATCCTCGATTTTAAAGAAGTCACCCATATCGATACCTCAACTTTAGCCGTGTTGATATATATCATAAATACGTTAAAAGAGAGGCACCAGAGGCTATTTCTGATAAACTGCAACAAAATGATAAAAGATCACGTGAAGATAGGCAAGCTGGAACCGCTCATCCACATTTATGACAATTTAAAAGACGCGCTTAAAGTATTAAATAAAAGACCAACCCCAGAGGTGATATGAAAAATCTGATAGCGGTCGTTATTGTTATGGCTATGTTTGCGAGCGGATGCGGTAATGGTCAATCCACATTTACTAAGCCGGATCTTTCGAAGGTATTAAAGAAGGACTGGAACGCGTATAAGAAAGACAAACCCAAGTTCACGGGCGGCATCGCTATGCAGATCCTTTCGCCAAAGGGCGATTATTTTATATCGGCGGGCATGAGTAAGGATGTAACGAGCGCTTCCCATTTCCGTATAGCGAGTGTTACCAAGACATTTACCGCCGCAGGGATCATGCTCCTGGACCAAAGGGGCCTCCTCAATATAAATGACAGGATCACTGGCAATATCCCGGGCACGAACACTCCTTATGTGCCCGATAGCCCTGAGTATGACATCCCTTATAAAAATGATATTACTATCAGGATGCTTCTTATGCATCGCGCTGGTGTGTTCGACGTCTCCAATAATGTCATCCCCGATAATGCCTTCTCGAACAGCAAGCCCTATATCGGCCAAGACTATCTTACATACATTAAGGCCGGGGATAAAGAACATACCTTCACATTCGACGAGCTCGTCGGCGTCGTTGCCCGAGGCCAGTTATCATTTTTTGAGCCCGGGTCATCTTACCACTATTCCGATACGGGATATTCCATCCTTGGCAAGATCATAGAAAGAGTTTCCGGAAAGTCGTATGCCGATTTCATAAAAGAAGAGCTCCTTGTGCCGAACGGCCTTCTCGAGACGAGCCTGCCATCGAAAGGCTCGGACCAGGCAATACCAAAGCCTTTTATAAAAGGTTATGT